>ENA-ORBV01013902-ORBV01013902.1-microbial-mat-metagenome-genome-assembly--contig:-NODE-13902-length-12150-cov-26.756978_pt1 | contig 12150 bp, 13 predicted proteins | sample MGYA00237777_ERZ505514 | MGnify/ENA primary metagenome ERZ505514 (study PRJEB26160, sample SAMN06269048) | microbial mat metagenome | isolation source: Oligotrophic lake microbial mat | place... | reverse complement strand
ATGCCATCGGCAGACACGGAAGTGAAGTCGTTTTTCCGCGCCACCGCCTTAATAATGGGACAGATGATTCGCGCCTGCGGCGCGGATGATGACGCTCCCCTCCGGCCTGATGTCCAGAAAACTACGTTTTCTGGTGATCGTTAACACGACGACGAGAACGCAAAGCCGAACGGCATCTTGTGAAGATGCGCAACATCCGCTTATTGTATTAAATTGCCCTGCCGTGCGACATACGTTAACGTTTCCGTAACATTACACTAACGTTTTTATAATATCACGGCCATGTCAGGGATGTAGAGAGGATAATGGACATGATCGAGCTGGTTTCCCCGGAGGGAGTTGCGAAGCGGGGAGAAGTTAAATGCGCGGTTGTGGTTTTTGTCAATGAGCAAGCAGCTGATCCAGTGGGGGCGACAGCGATGTTGTCTTTTCGGAGTTATCTCGGCGAATTGTAGGTAATCGTCATTTGTGCCATCAGTAAAACCCTCCTGCGAATCGCTCAGCAAATCAATCCAAAAACTTCTACTTGAAAAGTCACAAAATACACCGAAGCAGAAATTCTCATGCCGCACGTTCACCGACAATCGCCAGTTGAGACGTTGGGTACTTTATAATCCAACGTCGATATAACGTTGTAAAGACGTCTCTATAAGACTCTTACCACGTTGCATTCATCTTTCTGTGGTGTTATCATAACGTCGAGGTGACATGGAACATGGCCGAACTCATAATCACTTTTGGCGGGACCAAAGGGGGCTCAGGGAAAAGCACGCATGCGACGAATGCGGCTTGTGCCTCGGCGGCTGAAGGCAAAAAAACCCTTTTGATCGACGCTGACGAGCAAGGAAGCTCCTATCAGTTCAGCATGGGGAGATCCGAAGATCATCCTGACGCCCCGGCGTACACATGTATACGGCTCAGTGGAAAGGGCGTGAGGGATGGCGTTTTGAAGATGACCAAGGATTATGACCGCATCATCATCGACGCGGGGGGAAGAGACACCGCATCGCAGCGCGCTGCCCTTACAGTTTCGAATATATTAATGATGCCTGTAGTACCTAGCCAGTTCGACGTACAGACTCTTGACACGGTCAACGCCTTGGTCGAGGAAATCAAGGACATCAATCCCGAACTGGTCGCGTATGCCTTTTTAAACGAGGCCAGACCGCGGGGGCAGGGAACAGAGAACAACGACGCGGCCGATATCATCAGGAAAAGGACCGCGCTGACCTATATCGACGCCCCCATCCGGCAGTATCAGGCGTATCGCCATGCCGCGGCTCAAGGGCTTTCGGTGGCAGAATTGAAGAGGCCGCACAGAAATGCGGATGCTGTGGCCGATATAGAGACGTTGCATCAACGTTGTTTTAACACTACAGAGACGTTGACGGTGGTCCATGCTTAAGGACCGAACGATCAAACCGTCCGTGGATGAGCGCAGAATCGAAGCGATCATCAATAAGGGAGGATCAACCGCGATCGAAGAGACGAAAGCCGAAGAGACGACCCGCAACGTCCAGCTTCGTCTTACCCCGCGCCTCATATCCCGAATTGATGCCGTAAGGGGGCGGAAGCCCAAAGAAATCCGACAGGACCGCCATCCATGGATAATCGAAGCGATCCTTGAAAAGCTCCAGAGAGAAGAATAGACTTCAACGCCGGGAGTGAGGGACCTATGAGCCGGAAAAATGGGGAAAACCAAGGACTTGTCAGGGTAGGGGACATGCTCATCGGGACGCCTATCGAACGGAGAAGGATCGACCCGCCACCTATACCTACCGATTCTGAGTTTCAGAACCAGCAACTTAATCTGTTCAGGGACTTCCTCTTCAATCGGGAAGATGAGCGGGACAGCCTTTCGAATGCCATCGATTTGTGGGACAGCGTACCCCGCTATTCCGTGAGTCGGTTGGCCATGACCAAAGCCCGGGAGAAGGACAAGTTCCTTGAAAACCATACGGCCATCTTCCATCACCGGGGCATCGCCTACACCTGTACGATATCGCCAGCAAGGGTCACGGATATTAATGGCGAACAAAGGGATTTTTACCCGAGCGCCAATGAAGAACTCGTGGAAGACGCGCTCCGGAAGCTAGCGACGGACCAGCAGGCGGGATTCTTTGACAAGCCAAACTACCGCAGCGGCGTCGTGTTCAGTATGTACGCGCTCAGGGAAGAGCTAAAAAAACGCGGGCATACGCGTTCATATCAAGAGGTACGGCTGGCCCTCAACATCCTGTCAAAGTCGATTATCGAAATTTCCGCTCAGGATGCCGGGAAGGGCGAATTGCTCGTTGTATCCGCCTATCTACCATCGGTGGTGGCTGTTTCCAAGAAAAGGCTAGAAGACGACCCCGAGGCAAAATGGACCGTGCATTTTCACCCGCTCGTAACGAGAAGCATCGACGAGGTGACGTACAGGCAGTTCAACTATAACCTGATGATGCAACATTCCAGCCAGTTGGCGCGGTGGCTCCACAAGCAGCTCGTCATCAAATACACCTTCGCCGAGCTCTCCAAGCCCTTTGAGATGCGTTATAGCACCGTCAAGCGCGATAGTGGCCTTCTGAACAGCTACGCCCGCGAGAGAGCCGCGATCGAGGCTCTAGAGACGGCCTTCGCGGATCTAAGGCAAAGGGACGTTCTCTCTTCTTGCGAGCGAAAAGACGTCACCGGACCTCGGAAAAAACTGCTGGATGTCGTATTCAAGGTATGGCCTTCTCTCAGCTTCGTTCGGGAAGCCAAGGCCGCAAACAAAAGGCTCGCCGACGCACACCGGGTGAAAGCGGTAGGTATAGGTGGCAGGTCGAAGTGAATTCCGGTAGGTTTCAGGGGCGGATGCCGGTAGGAATGACTGGCGCATGGCTTCTAAGGTCCGCGTTGACGGTAGGAATAGGTGGCGGCAAGGCGAGACACCCGGTAGGTATAGCTGGCGGATGATGGTTTTCCACAGGGCAGAACCCTTAAACACGGTAGGAATAGCTGGCGGGTCGGCTGAAAGGCGGTAGGTATTGGTGGCGAGTCAGGCGCAATCAGTAGGAATAGGTGGCGGCTGACAAAGACAAACCTTTTCTGCTCATACACTTCCAGTTTCCTATCCTTTTAACCTTTAACAATACCCTTCATCTAAACGTCCCCACGATCAGAAGGAGCTAAAGCTTTCCCTCCTCTAATTAGTGCACCCCAACTAGCATCTCCCTCAAGTAGAACATCAGGACCTCATCCCACTACTTGTCATTCTCAGACGACAATTGTAGAAGTTAATGACCGCCTCTCGACGACGATTCCTGGAAAGTTTCACTGTGTTGCTCGCCCTCCGTACACCATGTATAAGGCCGACACGACTGAGCGCAATTTAGAACAAACGCGGTTTACACTGAACGACAAACCGTCCTGATAGCTTCCTGAAGCTGGCTATCCCGCCCATGAGTGACCGCCTCCGCAGACCAATCCACCACGACATCTGGTTCAATCCCGTCGCCCTCATATCGTTTGCCCTCCCAGCTCAGATAGCAGCCCACAGGGATCATGAGAGTGTAGCCGTGGCCCACTTTGAATCCGCTCCCGCCGAGGAGACGACCGGCCGTTTTCGTCCCAACGATTTTCCCCAGTTGATTCTCTTTTACGAATCCAGTGACCATTTCCGCGGCGCCGGCCGTGTGCTCGTTGACCAGTACCGCGATCTTTCCGTGGAATGGCTGCGAACCGAGCCCTTCCGTCCTGACCACAACGGACATATCTCGACCTAAGAACCGGAGAACCAACAGAGGGAGCATCAATTTGTTGCTTGGAATACCATCAAATGTCCGCAGATCCTCACGCTTGTATCCGCTTTCGGAGCGCTTCCTGGTTAGGCTGTACCCGACTGCCACCTTGTCAGGCGTCAGGTAACTCATCAGGCGCAAACCTCCGATGCCGCCGCCGGGATTGCCTCGAAGGTCCAGAATCAAACGCTCGCACGGCCTCACGCTCAAGAATGCCTGATCGACAGCTTTGGCGAAATCAATGCCGATCTTCCCTGGAAACATCGTCACTTTTACATACGCGATGCCGCCCTCCAGAATGGAAGAGGTCACGCTCCGGGGCTCGGCGTAGGGCTGCTCGGCGTATTTTGCATCCGGAATGGCGACGTTAAACGACAGTTCCCGCAGTTCGCCGTTTCGATGAATGGCAGAAATCGCGGCTGACGATCCCATGCGAAAGTCGGGCGCCTCCGGCGGCGCGATCGGTTGCTTGTTGAGCGACACCAAAACGTCTCCTGGTTGAATGCCGGCGCGATCGGCAGGACCACCTGGCGCAACGTCCTGGAAGACCCAGCGCGCGATACCATCCACGGTCACCGCCTTAAAGGTGGCGTTGATCGAACTGCGGCTCGGAATTCTCGATCGACGAGGGTTGAAAAAGTGTGTATGGGAGGTGCCGAGCAAATGAAGCAACGAATTCACTTCGGCCTCGAACACTTCATCCGTGCCCGCGCCCTCAATCCTCGACCGGTGTTTTTCTACCAGTGCCGGCCAGTTCTTCCCATTGAATTTGGGATCAAAGTATCTGTCCCTAACCAAGCGGTCCACTTTGGAAAATAGATCAGTTCGTTCTTGAGTTGTCATCATTCATCCTTTCGAGTGAATCAGCCCCTTCACCCATCAGATGGAAGGCGGCCCAGTGAATTGGTTTTGTGGTTTCAACGCGACGAACGAACGATAACTGCGCCAATCGCAGAGCTTCTGCCTTGCTTTTCCCGGAGCGCAACTCCGCATAGAAGTTTCGCATAAAATCGCTGGTCGCGCCGTCGGCAACCTTCCAGAAGCTTGCCACGGCACTACGCGCTCCGGCATACAGGAACGCGCTCACGATACTGCTAACTCCTTCCTGACCTTCAATCCGTCCGACGTTGGTGTCGCATGCTGACAGCGTCACGAGTGACGTATTGGACAAGGGAAGCCGCCGAATTTCTCGGACCTGAAGCAGCCCATCGTCACCGGATGCTGAGTCCTCGCCGAATACCAGCGCCGCGCGGTCAGGGTACGCCTTATCTGCGAAGGCGTGTACCGCGAGATGAACGACTGAAAAAGGCTTCTCGCTCTCCCGTTTAAAATTCGCCTCCGTGGCTACGCTGCCGGACAGCACAACGCCATTATTCACGCCAAGGAGCATGGTGATATCGCGCACCTCATCAGCGCTGCCGGGAAGGGAAGTGAATGCCTTTCGGCGCATCGATTCGAAGGCGCCACGAAACGGGCTCCAAGATCGCAGCGGGGCCGGGCGCATTCCATAGGGAACATCGCCGACCGCCAATAGAGCTGTTCGCTTGGTAGTCGTCGCTCTTCGAAGGAGGGTCAGGACGTTGCCGGAAGGAGTATGGCTTATCGTGTACTTTTCAACGAGGAATTTCATCCGATCATCAGTGAGCGCGGCGAACGGAACGCGATGAAGACTGCCATCAGCAACGACAATCAGTTTCTGAGTAAGCATGGAAGTTCCGAGATCCAAGACGGCCGAAAAGAGTTGGCGCCCCTCTGTCATTGCCAGTTCTTGCTTCTCAATTGCCCGTAGGAAACGGTCCACGAAAGAATCGATCTCAGTTCGACCGGCAATTTTCCGCACCGTGATCCGTTCTCGTTGGATGACAAGCACGTAGGAGCTTGGCTCTCCAAGAACGTATTCAAGCACCGTTTCATCGGGCTGGAGCGATGTCTGTAAGTCAGCCAGCCTTGGCGCGGCACCCAGTGGCGGAAGGAGTGTAGCGGCCGATCCTGCGTCCATCTCGGATTCAGCAGCGGCGAGCGCATCAGCCAACCGAGCCCGCCCTTTGGGATTCTCCTCATCAAGTAGCTGCAACTGCAAACCGGCTAACTTGCGTTCAGCGGCCGCTATCTGCGGTGGCGGTGTGCGCCGCGTACTCTGATCTTCAGTAACCCGGAGCCGGTCTGCTGCAACGCGGCCCCGAGCTTCCTCAAGAATGCTATACGCCATTGTTAGATCGCCCTTCTTGACGGCCAAGGTGAAGTGGCCGGTGAACACTTCACTCATCGCGGCGATCACAGCTTTCTTAATGGGTGGCGTAGGCGCATTTGCCAACATCGTCCCCACAATCCGCTCCGCCGTCCGGTAGGTCCTTTCTGCCAAGGCATCCTGCCCCAGCGCCACCTGCAGCCCGGCTTGAATCGCGAGGTGACGCGGAAGCACATAAACCTCACCGATATCGCGGTGAGCCTTCACGCTTCGAGCAGCATGATCGGCTGCTTTCCGCAGATCGCCGGCCTGCTGGTGAAGTTCAGTCAGTGCTGCGTTGACCTCCGCTAGTCCGCGGTTGAAGTGGATCTGTTCGGCGAGCGAGGCAGCTTTTTCGTAAAGCTGAATGGCTCGATTCATATCGTGTTGCTGGATGGCAAGGCGCGCAGCTTGCGCCAACATATCAGTCTTGAAGCCGTGATAACCTCGGTCCTCGGCATAGCGCAGTCCGTCATTGATAACTTGCTGCGCCTCGGTATAGCGGTTCAGGGATGTCAGGGCAGCTGCCTTGCCAGTTGTGGCGAGTTTTGGGAAGCCGGCAGTCGGCGTCGATCGAGCTATGTTCTCGGCGCGGTTCAAGAACCAAAGACCCTCACTGGCACGCTTATGTGACACGAGTCCTTGTCCCATCATCGCGAGATATCTAATCTCTGCTCCCTTGTCGTCGTACAGGAACGCATCGCTGATCGCTTTAGAGACGCGCCACTTCGCTTCGGATGCGTTGCCTTCAAGAAAGGCCAGAACTCCCAACTCCCCGGACGCGCGGGATTGCGCATGGATGTCCTTCCTTTGGGCCGCGACGATCTCGAGCTCTTCCAAAAAGGGTCTTGCCGAAACACCATCGAAATTGAGGCTGATGTTGGCGAGTGTTTCGAGAACTCGCTGCTTAAGCGCGAGGTCGCCTTGCACCAGGGGTTGCCCCAGCAAATCCTTTAATTCACTCAACAGGACTTCGAGGTCGCGGAACTCCATCTCTGATCGAAGGCGGCTGACTCGCGCATAGGTCGTGTTCCGTAGATCGCCGGCGACGGCATAAGAACCTTCCAAACGTTTGAAGATTGGCCCTGCGGCATCCCAATTCCCGATCTTGGCGAATTCGTTCGCCATCTGCATTTCGCTTGCAAACGGTCCGAATGGACCCTGTGGTGGCTGAATTCTGGCCTGGTGACGGGCGCAGCCGACAACAATGATAGCCATGCACCCTAGCGCCGCAAAGCTCAGAAGAATCCATTTTCGAGTAGGCATCGTCCGACGTTCTCCTTGTTAATCCAACTGAATGGGAAGCTCACGAAAACTGGAGGATTGTCTGCGCTCCACGAGGAGCATAGCGGGTCCGGGCGGCGCGTGTGTGAGATCAACCGTGACGGGATCGAGAATGGTATGGCCATCGACAATGCGCGCTTCAACTGTCCGATCCATCCAACTCCTGTTCGAACCCGTAACCAAAATCACGCGATACGAGTCGGCCGGGGTCAAATGCGGTAGTTCGATCCGCAATGACAAGTTACCGCGACGGAGCGGTCGCGGCGACCCGGAACTATGCTCGGAACTTTGTTCGCCTCGTGTGACGGTCCACTGACGAAAGTTGAGTTGAGCGACGGTTGGAGATCCTTGACCGGCGGAGATGGTTGGAATCGTCCCGTCTAGATGGGCCATGCTGTTCCGACCGGTAGCGGCAGAGCCGGAATGCCACACGACATATCCTGCCGCACAAGCGATCGCAAGAATGCCCGCACCGCAAGCTCGCAGGATCCAGGATCGGCGGAGGTGATTTCTTCTTGTCTCCAGGAACTCCGCAAAACACGGACTGCAGATCGAAACGTGGTCGAAGACTTCCCAATGTTCGCGAAGATCCTTCCGACCAGTTGCCAATGCGGTTCGTAGGTCGCGGTTGGGGCAATCGATTCGCTCTCGGTTCGGAAACGCCTCAGAAAGCGCTCGTTTCATGAGGCTGATAAATTCGTCGTCTGAGCATTTTGGCAACGCAGCTCTATTCGTTGGATTCATGAGTCTCCCCCTTCCCGAGGACTAAACGGTCTGACATTGGATAACCGCTCTATGAGGCGATTTAGCGCCACGCGGAATCGCTCGCGAACCGTACCGGTTCGTTCACCCATCAAGCGACCGATTTCGGACCACTTAAAGCCCATGAGCCGCAATGTCAATAGCCTGCGGGCGTTTCCGTCAATCAGCGCGAGCGCTTGCGCCCTGAGAATGCTTTCGTGCACTTGCCGCTCGTCGTGGTTCAGAATACTGCGACTTCGATAGGATTCTTCGAGTTCGAATATCGAGCCCCTATAAGAGATTCGCCGTTCCCGGTGAAGGTGATTGATCAGTCGTTGCTGGAGCCTCGTGAGAAGAAGCGCCCGAGGAGCCTCCAGTTCCTTCGGCAACTTCCCTTCGGCTTGGGACTCAGCAATCTCGTGAACGACTTGCTCGAGTAGTTCGGCCGCTGAAGCACCATCATTTAGAGCGTAGGTGACGATCTGAAATACCCGCGGCCACAATTCTTCTGCCGCGCGCACCAATGCGACATTGATCGCATTCGGCTTTCCGGCGCGACCGTCAATCCAGAAATCCGGTCTTGGCTTGTCCTTTAGGATCATGCGCTACTCCAAGTTTTCTGTAGGTTGTCGGCGGTGCGGCGCAGACCCCTCTATACATAAGGCAATTGGCGAAGGAAAAAAAACAGAGCTCTGCGCGAAAAAAAGTGTAGCCCTCGATTGCGGGGACGCTGATGAAGGGTTTTGGCGATCACATTCTGTTATTTCTCCACTCCCAATTGTCTACATAGATGAAGGGGAAGGTCCGACGGAACCTGTGTAAACCGCTGAAGAGCAGTTGATCGCGGCAGCATCTGAGGGCCGAACACAAACAACGCAGGCGCGAGACGAATGGCGCACAGGAGGTGCAAGTGCCATGAAGAGCTGGACCATAAGAGAAGCGAAAACCGCATTGGACTGGGCCAAGACATCCGGTACGGAGCGGTGCTCGATGCAAGAGTTGGCAGCAAAGCTGGCTCGAAGCACCATAGCCATTCAGCAGTTTCTTCGACGTGAGATTCCACCCGGACAACGACCGTGGGCGGAAAAGCCTCGGTGGGATGATGCTGATCTGGTCGCCTTGGTGAATGAATGTGAACTCACGCAGAGTAGAAGTGCGAACGCGGTTCGGAAGCTGCTTGCCCGTCGGGTTCCGCAGTGCGTTTCTGAAGACGATACGTCAATGGACGAAAGGGACACGCTTTCGATGAGTCGAGTTGCCGCGGACTTTGGGATTTCCCGCCGTCAGGTTTATCGGTTATTGGCGACGAAGCAGCTACGGATCCACAAGGGGCGAATTGCGGAGAGTTCCTACCGAAAGGTGATTCGGGAGCATCCGGAACTCATCGCGTACTCGAAGTTGCCGCGAGAGCGACGAGAGTGGCTGGTGATTAATGGCTATCCCGATCCCAGACTGAAGGTTAAACGGCCGGGCACCAAGGGGATCCTGGACTAACGTCACAGTGACGGGGCGGTTGTGGGATGGCCAGGGCTGTCCGGGCAACTTTATTTGTGGGATGGCCGCGGTTGTGGGATGGCCAGGGCTGTCCGGGCAACTTTGTTTGTGGGATGGCCGCGGTTGTGGGATGGCCATGGCTGATAGGATGCCCGCGCTCAGGTCCGTTCGGACCTTATGAAGTGGGAAAACGTGAGTGAACTCCCAGTGCGATCGTTGCGTATCGTCCGGGAGATGACCAAAGCCGCGCGACGATTCCTCGCTGTCACGGATTTCATGGTTTGCCATTCCTCAATCGAAGAGGTCCGTTGGACGCTCTGATCTCAACCCGTATGCTCCGATTGATGACATTCGGAACGCCAGAAGACGTCGCCCAAGGACTGCGCTCGGCGGGATACGCGACCGATCCCGTGCTCGTCCAGATCATCTGGCTGGCAACGCGGATGCAGAAGCCGATCCTGGTCGAAGGACCGCCAGGCACGGGTAAGACTTACCTGGCCCAGGCCTTTGCCGCCGCCGCTCAGGCACCGCTCATCCGCCTCCAGTGTTTCGAGGGAATCACCGAACGGCAGGCGATCGGGTCATTCGATGAAGCGCTGCAGCGCCTGTTCCTCGAAACCCAGGCGGCGAGTATCGACCGAAATTGGGAGAAACTTCGCGAACAGCTTCATTCTCTCGACTTCTTCACACAAGGTCCGCTCCTTCAGGCTGTCCTTCAACCGGCCGCCGTCGTGCTCCTTATTGACGAACTGGACAAAGTGGATCAGAAGTTCGAAGCCCTGTTGCTCGAGATCCTCTCCGACTGGCAGATCACGGTGCCAAAGCTTGGCACGGTGAAGGCGGTCACGGTGCCGTTTGTTGTGATGACGTCCAACCAGGAGCGGCGGCTGGGCGATCCGCTCCGGCGCCGGAGCCTTTATCTGCGAATCGAGCACCCCGACGTAAAGAAGGAGGCGGAGATTCTGGATATTCGGACCACAGATGCGCCTCTCGAATTGAAGGCGCAGGCGGTGGGACTGGCTCAGGCGTTGCGCGGCTACAATCTGGTGAAGCCGCCTTCGATTGATGAGATTGTACAGTTCGTCCGCGCGCTGCAACTCCTGGGCCGGACTGAGATCCGTTGCGAAGACCGAGACGTGCTGCTTCCTTTTTTGGCCAAGACGGAAGAAGACGTGAAACGGCTATTGCTCCGCGATGGATTCGGGAGCTTGGTTGCGACGGCGCTCGAATACCGGGAACGAGCGCTGGCGGCGATGAAGGCCGGAAAAGGGTCTTTCGAAGGGGTGAACTGATGAAGAAAACCATTGCCGGCTTGTTCCTATCGCTGCACTGCTACGGGCAGTCATCGGAGGCCAAGCATTGGGCCGATCACTGGGCGGATCAATATGGCGTCGAGAGGGAACTCGTATACGCAGTGATCGAGGCGGAGTCGGCCTGGAATCCACACGCGATATCCTCCGCCGGCGCCGTCGGGCTCATGCAGTTGATGCCGGAAACCGCCGCCGCCTTCGGAGTTCGAAATCGCTTCGATCCGCGGGAGAATCTCCGCGGGGGAGTGGCCTATCTATCCTCGCTGCGGGAGCATTGCGGGCAAGATCGCCGCCTGATTCTGGCGAGCTATAACGCCGGGCCGAAATACGTTCTCGCCAAAGGACTGCGCTACTCGTCGCCGGAAGTGAATGCGTATGTGCGGCGAGTGGCTCATCTCTACCGGAGAAACCGTTGGGCAACACTACTGCGCGAAGGAGAAACTCCATGAGACGGATTGCGTCGATTCTCAGCTTGATTTCACTCTGTGGTCAGGCACAGGTGAAGCCGGTCGTCAGCCAACGGCAGTTTGGCGATCAGGTGAATGTGATCCGTCTGGCGCCGCGCTATGCGACCGCGATACGGATGCCGGAACCGGTGAGTTCCGTGGTTGTCGGCGATCCCGTGAAGTTCCTCGCCGAACACTCCGAAAAGGAGCCGACGCTGGTGCTGGTGAAGCCTGTTGTTGAAGACGCGGCGGAGTCGAATCTCCTGCTGATCACGTCGAAAGGCAAGCAGATCAGCTTCGTGTTGAAGAGTGAAGGAGCGGGCGCAAAGGCGGTCGACTTCGTGGTGAACTACCGATCCGCCGGAACGTTTCTCATTGACGATAATGGCGCCGGCTCGATGGAAGTTCATGGCGCCGAGCCGCTTCGTAGTGCTTCACCGGCTGCGGCGGTGGTCCTTCCCGCTCGCATTGACGGTGCGGCGGGGACAGGCGGGCACGAGCAAGCACGAGATCCGCTTGCCGCATTGCTTGATCGCCAACGCCGCGCCGGGTTGCCAGTTCTCTACGGCATGCGAGCGCCATCTCCGGAAGAGATAAGCGACTACGTGAAAGCGGGTGTTTCGGAGGTCATTGACCAGGGCAGACAGGTCCTGGTGCTGTTCTCCGTGGTGAACCCACAGGACCAGGCGATTGAGATCCTTTCTCCGCAAGTGCAACTCGCCGGAAAGGTCGAGAAGGGCGCCCTCATCAAGCGCAAGCGCTGGAGCAGCAGCGAACAGTTGATGGTGAGGGACTTCCGGTTGAGCGGTCGCAGGCTCGGCCCGGGGGAGCGGGCGGACGGCGTCGTTCTCTTTGATCGTCCGAGTTTCAAACAATCGAACGAA
>ENA-ORBV01013900-ORBV01013900.1-microbial-mat-metagenome-genome-assembly--contig:-NODE-13900-length-12151-cov-3.627547_pt1 | contig 12151 bp, 13 predicted proteins | sample MGYA00237777_ERZ505514 | MGnify/ENA primary metagenome ERZ505514 (study PRJEB26160, sample SAMN06269048) | microbial mat metagenome | isolation source: Oligotrophic lake microbial mat | place... | reverse complement strand
CTCTATTGCGGCGCCCTTCAGCGACCCTTCCTCCGCAGTCGCGGGGGCAGGGCCGGAGACGGGAATCAGCAGCTCTATCGGGCCGCTGTCTCGGGCCGACAGCGGCGGCGTGATTCTGTGCGTGTACTCGGCGCGCGACGCCGCCGGCTCTGAGCCTGGCTGGTCCGAGACCGATGCCAGCGGCGGCGGCGGCGGCGACGCTGCCGGCGGAGGGGGTGGCGGCGGCAACCAATTAACCAACCAAATTACCCGGAATTTGGCACGGGCCAAAGTAGTGGAGGCGGCGGGGGGCCGTGTCCTCTCTTTCCTGCAGGTGCATGACATTCCGCAGGTGCGGGTGAACATCCGGCTGTATGAAGTGAATCGCAACAAACTGCGGGCTTACAGTCCGTCCTTCGGGGCGGCCACGTCTTCGGGGACCCAGACCCAGAGAGGCGGCGGCAAGAACGCGGTCCAAAATGTGCTGTCTTTCCTCGGCGGCACACTCGCCAACCAGACGCAGATTTCATCGGCACACTTCGCGATCGACGCGGCACTTTCCTACCTGGAGCGCGAGGGCGTGGCAAGAAGCCTATCTTCGCCCAGCCTGACCGTACTTTCCGGCGAGCAAGCGCTGTTCCAGGTGGGCGGACAGATTCCGATTCCTCAATCTTTTGTAGCGGCGCTGGCGTCAACAGGGGGCGCGCCGGCAGGCGTTTTCAACTCTGTCGTGTTTGAGGAGTTCGGTGTGCGCCTGAATATACGTCCGCTGGTGGACGAGGGGGACGCCATAACGTTGGATATTCTGCCGCAGATCATCACGCCGAACGCGCAATTGACGGCATCCATCCGAACCTCGACTGGCACCAACCAGTTGACGACTGCCTTCCTGACACGGGGACTCCGAACGAGTGCTCGCCTGCAAGACGGGCAGGCGCTCCTGATTGGCGGTCTGCTCTCGCGAGAGACTGGCGACACACGAGGCTCGACGCCAGGGGTGCGGGACGTTCCAGGCCTGGGGTGGCTATTCAAAGATTTCAACCAGAACGACGATGGCCGGGAACTGGTCATCGTGGTGAATCCCGTGGTTCTGCGCGATCTCGTACCTGGCGCTGGACTGTGGGCGTACCCGGAAACGAGCGAACTGCTGCCCAAGCAACTCCTTCCGTAAACAAGTTTGTCCGTTTTTCGCGGATTTAGCCAAATGGCTGCTTCGCGGTTGTATCAACTAGTTACTAACTCTGGAGAACTCAAAATGTTCATGAAACTGATTCGGGAAAGAAAAGGCGCGGCGTTGGTCGAGTACGGCCTGCTGATCGCCGGTGTGGCGCTGATCTCGGCCGCGGCGGTATCGACGTTCGGCCACAAAACCAACGATCTGGTGGCGACGGTCGCGGCCGTTCTGCCGGGCGCGCATGCCGATGATAACGGTGCGATCCTGAGCGGGAAGTTGATCGAAACGACTGTCGCAGTCGCCGGCAGCGCCGCTGGTACCGGTATCGCTTTGGATTCGGCGACGATCATAGGGGCGGCGACCACAGAGCGCCTCAGCACCAACGTGATCGGCGCCACGAATTCGACGGCGCTCGGCACTTTGACCAATCTGGTTACGGAAGCGAACTAGTTCTTTCGGAACTTCCATTTGTGCCGCGTCCCAACCAGGGCGCGGCACCCTTTATTCTAGCGTGCTACTTCTTTGGATCACATTTGGGCTGCTAGCCGTGGCGGCAGGCTTCGACCTGCACAGCCGCCAGATCCCTCATACGATAACGGGAATGGTATTCGGGTTGGGGCTGGCGGCGACGGGGTTTGGCTGGAACGGAATCTCATGGCTCGAGATGAGCCTGGGTATCCTGATGGGATTTGTGGCGGGATTGGGACTGTATCAACTAGGCGGACTGGCGGGGGGAGACGTCAAGCTGATCGGAGCTTTGGGCGCGGTGCTGGGATGGCGAGCGGAGTTGGGCGTGTTATTTTACATGGCGATCTTTGGCGGATTCCTGGCACTAATCGCGCGCTGGCGCAAGGAGCGCGAGTACGCCTATGGGCCGGCAATCGCATTGGGCATGCTCGCCTATATCGTAAGGGGGTATTGGCGATGAGGCGAAAGCGACAAAAGGGCGGCGTGCTGGTGGAGTTCGCGTTGATCTCCTTCGTGCTTTATCTGTTGCTTGCCGGGACGATTGAACTGGGCCGGATGATGTTCGCGGCGCAGGTGCTGCAGGACGTGGCGCGGGTGGCGGCGCGGGAGTTGGCGGTGACGCCGATTCCGGCGGATATCAGCTTTGAGGACGCACTGCAGTTGCCGGCCGTGAAAGCACGTGTCTGGAACGCCTCGCTGCTGGTTGTGGATGCGTCGACGGATGCGACGATTGAGGCGGGGTTTGGGGCCATGCCACTGGTCAACCGGGCGTTGCGGCCGTTGATGATCACCGACACGATTCCGGGGCCCGGCGGCGCGGATCTGCCGGTGTTGCGATATCCCGGGGCGATGGTGGTGGACGCGGCGGCGCCGTTAGGAGTGACCGTGAAAATTCCGAAAGTACAGCCAGGCGGAGGATATGTGAATTTGGAAGTATTGGCTGAGGTCCGCGCCGACGCGGCGTCCGGCCCATTCAGCGCGGCGGCGCCGGTGCTGCCAAACGGCATCGCGGCGGTAATGGTGAACTACCCGTTCCAGGCGGCGACGATGAGCGGCTTCACGCAACAACCGCCGGAGACGCCCGGCGGACCGCCGGGACCGAATGCCGGACCGGAGATGGTAATCGCCGCGCCGGAAGATACGCCGATTGGCGCCTACACCGGCGAAAACGGGCTGGGCGCGCAGTATGCATTTGCGAAGAAAGTCCGGCCGTTCCGGCGGCTGCTGACCGGGCAGGCGTTTTTCCGGCGAGAGGTTATGGAATGAGACCGAATCAACGTGGATATGGGGTTCGGCGCGGTTGGTGGCCCCCAAGCCCGGCGCTAGTAACCGGGGTTGTGCTGCTGGTGGCGCTGGCGGCGTTGTGGGGAACGGGCATATTGCGGCCGGAAACTTTCGGCTTGGGCGAGAAGAAGGCGCCGTCGCGCGCCGGACTGATCCCGGTACCCACCAGCGCGGGGCCCATCCCCGCTTACACCAAATTGACGCGGGATCATTTATGGAATCCAAAGGTTGGCGAGTTTGCGATGATCTACCTGCCCCCGGCCAGCGTATCGCCGGAGATGATCCAGGATCTGGGCAAAATTGTGGGCCGGGTGATGGACCACGACAAGCCGGCGGGCTACGTCTTCACCGAGGCCGACTTCCTTCCGAAAGGTACCCGCCCCGGTTTGGTGGCGGGCATTCCGCCTGGAAAGCGGGCGATTCGGGTGGACTCCGAGAAGGTGTATGGATTGCAGGGACTACAGCGGGGCGACCGGTTCGACTTGGTATCGACGATAGCACTCGATCCGAAGGGGGGCAATAGCGCGGGCGGGCTTGGCGGGGGCATTTATGCCCAACAGATGGAATTGCAGGCGAAGCTGAACAATTGGCAGAAGCAGGCGACGGTGAGTGTGGTGGTGTTGAACGGCGTCGTGGTGGATCCGGTGGGAACGCGCGTGATCCCGACCACGAGTAATTCGCTGACGCAGGGTTCGGTGACGCGGACGAAACCGGTGCAGGAGGTGGTGATCGCCATCGACCCGGGCGAGGTGGCGCGATTAACGGAGGCGATGGCGGTGGACGCGCGGATTATGTGCGTACCCCGTTCCGGACGGCCAGAGGACGAGCCTTCCATCGCGCCGGCGCCATCCCGCCCACGAAGCCCTTACGCGGGAGAGGGCGGACAAGGGCCTATGACGACCATTGAAACGATCAACGGGACCAAGCGCGACTTAGTGGCGACGCCGGGTCAGAAGTAATGCTGACCCAATCGATCCTTCTGGTTTTCGCGCTGATGGGCATCGCCGCGTTGGTGGTGGACATGGGCTATGTGCGGCTTTCGCAGGTGCAGATGCAGAGCGGTGTGGACACAGCGGCGCTGGAGGGATTGCGGCAACGCGATGCCTTGGGCAACGCGGGACGCAGGCAAGCGGCGGGTCTGATGGTTACCGCCGCCTACACGGATCCGGCCGGGGAAAGGCTCGTCGGGGCAGGCCCGGATTTGACTTTAACCGGCGGAGTGACCGAGGCTAATGGCAGTCAACTGCTGAGCGTCTCCGCGGATCCGGTTTACCGCCCGCAACTGGCGGATAACGTGGCCAATGTGGCGCATGGCGATATGGTGAGCGGTACGTTCGGCGCGGGCGCAACGGGGACGGAAACCGGTGCCTATACCCGAGACGATTTCGCGCCGGGAGCGGGAACGGGGGCGTTTCTGGTGCGGATGCGGCGCACGGACGGGAGGAATGCGCTGGATGCGCCGGACGGAGCCACCGTTTCAACGGGGCGATCTTTGCCGTTGCTATTTGGCCTGGCGACGACGCTCCAGCGTGCCCCGGGTTCGGACTACTCGGTGCGATTCGACGGCATCACGGTACGGGCGACGGCGATCGCCGATGGACGGCCGGCGAGGCGAGTTTCGAGCGCAATCGCGGCGCCTTTCAGCTTGGATCGCGATTTTTGGACGGCTATGCCCGACGGGGTACCTGTGGTGCTCGAAGTGGACGGCGCGGGCGTACTGCGGTCCGGGTTGCTGGTGGCGGGATTGTTTACCGCCGGAACGGAGAACCGCATAGGACAGGGTATCGCGGCGTCCGGCGTTGCCATCGGGGTGGCCGGTCCCTTGTATGCGCCGGTTTACGCGAATATCGCGGGGACGGCGCGGGTGATCGGGTTCGGCTATGTGAACGTTGCGGCTGGAGGCGCGACCACGCTGTTGATGACACGAACGCGAAGCCGGATGGCCGGCGCGGGAGCTTCGATCCACGTGGCCGAAGGCTTCGCTGGCGTGCCGGATCTGGCGCTGCTCCTGGCGGCAAACAGTACCCTGGACGGAGCCCTATTAGCCCCCGCCCTGGTGCGCTAAGGACCCATGGAGAAACCGTTACAGATACTTTTCGTAGGTCCCGACCCGGCACTGCCCGACGAGGCGCAGCAGGCATTGGCCGGACTGGGAACATGGCGGCTGCACCCGCACTTCGCGCGCACATACGCGCAGGGTTTGGACATTGCGCGGGACCGCCAGCCGAACCTGATCTGCTTGCAGACCGACGGCAAAGATGACGAATGGCGCGCATTCGCCAGCGAAGCCCGGGCCAGCCTGCCCGATACGGTATTGGCGGTGCTGTACGATCCCGCGCAGTTCAACCCGGAGCAGGCGCAGAGCGGCATTATCATCGATATGCTGCGGGCGAATATCCGGGACTTCCTGCGGCGGCCGCTATCAAGCACGGAACTGCGGCAACTGCTGGACCGGGCGTTTCTGGTTCGCGCGCAAAAACGGAGCCGGCCGGGGACGGTGGTGTCGCTGATCAGCAATAAAGGCGGCGTCGGGAAGTCGACACTATCGGTGAATCTGGCGGTGGAACTGGCCACTCGAAACCAGGGGAAAGTGCTGCTGATCGACGCCTCGTTGCAATTGGGCATCTGCTCGTTGATGTTGGATTTGCAGGCGGAATCGACCATTCTGGACGCGGTGCGAGCGAAGGAGCGGCTGGATGAATCGCTGTTGCGGCGGTTGTGTCTGGCTCATCACACCGGCCTTCACGTGTTAGCGGCCCCCGCGGACGCGGTGCAGGCGGCGGAAGTGGACGAAGCCAGCTTCGCGCGTATCTTGAATCTGGCGCGACGGGTGTTCGACTACGTGGTGGTGGATACGTTTCCGATGCTGGACAGCTTGGTGATCACGACGTTGGATGTGTCGGACCTGGTGTTTGTCCTGATGCAGGGAACCGTGCCAAACGTCGTGGGCGCGTCGCGGTTTCTTCCGGTGCTGGATGGATTGGGAGTCCCTCGCGAGCGGCAGCGTGTGGTGCTGAATCAGAACCATCCAAACTTTTCGGGGCGGCTGAGCGCGAACGATATTGCCGACCGGTTGGGAAGGCCAATCGATTACCATATCCCGTACACGAAAGGCGTGCTGGTTTCGTTAAATACCGGCTCCCCGTACGTACTGCGCAGCATGCGGATATTTGGGTTCGGGCACCGCATCGTGAAGATGGCCGACGACGCGGAAGATGTACGCGGCAAGGGCGTTGGAGCGGAGGTCCTGAACAAATGAGCGAAGACCCTGGCCGGCGGGCATTATTCACTAAATCGCTTAGCGCCGAGGCGATCGAACGGCTGCGGGGATCGGTTCGCAAGGCCGCGGCCCGCCCGGGTATGGAAGAAGCGAACAAAACCGAACTCGCGGCGCCGCCGAGCCGCCTCGACTACTTGGCGGTGAAGGGCGCGCTGCAGGAGCGGCTGCTGGACGAGTTGGGAGAGCGGAATCTGTTCGGGCTGCGGGAAGCGGAGGTAACGGCGGCGATTGAGGAGTTTACCGCCCGGGTGTTGGCGGAGGAGACGGTACCGCTCAATGAAGAGGAACGCAGACGGCTCTCCGAAGAGCTGATCGAAGAGACGATCGGCCTGGGGCCGCTGGCGCCGCTGATGGCCGATCCGGCAATCACCGACATTCTGGTGAACGGGCCGGACAAAGTCTATGTGGAGCGGTTCGGACGCTTAGAGAAGACAACGGTACGGTTTCGCGACCAGGAGCAGATTGTCCGTGTGATTGAGCGCATCGCGGCGGCCGTCGGCCGGCGGATTGACACGGCGTCGCCCATGGCGGATTTGCGTTTGGGCGACGGAAGCCGGGTGAATGCGACACTGCCGCCGGTGACGATTGACGGGCCTACGATCTCGATCCGGCGCTTCGGAAGGCGGCGGCTGCGGCGGGCGGACCTGTTGCAGTTGGGAATGATGTCGCCCGAAATGATGCAGTTTTTGGGCATCGCGATTGAGCAGCGGACCAACGTGCTGATTTCCGGAGGGACGGGCGCCGGAAAGAGCACGCTGCTGGGCGCGCTGGCCGAGGCAATCCCGGCGCATGAGCGGATTGTGACGATTGAAGACACCGCCGAACTGATGCTGGATCAGGAGCATGTGGTGCGGATGGAGACGCGAACCGCGAACATCGAGGGCCGGGGCCTGATTGCCGCTAAGGACCTGGTGATCAACGCGCTGCGTATGCGACCGGACCGGATTGTGATGGGGGAAGTGCGCAGCAGCGAGGCGCTGGACATGCTGCAAGCGATGAATACGGGCCATGACGGGAGCATGACGACGATCCACGCCAACTCGGCGCGCGACGCGCTGGCGCGGCTGGAGACGATGGTGCTAATGGGCGGCATCGACCTGCCGTCACGGGCGATTCGCGAACAGATTACTTCGGCGATTCAATTGGTCGTTCACGTCCGGCGCGGAGAAGACGGCGTGCGCCGCGTGGAGAGTATTGGCGAGTTGACCGGGCTGGAAAACAACACCCCGCTGATGCAGGAAATCTTTGGATTCCGCCGGATTGGGCGGCAAGGGCGCCAGGTGTTGGGAGAGTTTGTGGCGATGGGCATCGTGCCGCGAATTGCGCAGAACTTGCGGGAGCGGGGCCACGACATTCCGTTGGCGATTTTCCAGCGGACGGGCGGGACAAGGCAGGCGGACAATGGCGGACGCTAACTGGATCCTGCTGGCGGTGGGAGTGGCCGGCGGAACGCTGATCTGGTGGTCCGTACGGGCGGCGCGGCGACGGGAGCAGGCGCTAGGGCGGTTGGATGGCGTGGACGGGGAGCGACAGGAATATGGGACGCGGACGGCGCCTTTTCCGGCCCGATGGCGCTGGGCGGGGCCGGTGGTTGGAACGGTGGCGCTGTTGGCGATAGGAGCCGTGGCCGGACTGCCGATGCCGTTCGCCGTGTCGATCGGCATCCTGGCTGGAGTCCTGGCGATGCTGGGCGAGGAGTATTGGGCCGCGTCGCGAGTGTCGCTGATCGAGGAGCAACTGGCGGAGGCAATCGATCTGATGATCAGTTCGCTGCGTGCGGGTACACCCTTATTGGCGGCGCTGGAAGTGGCGCGGGAGGAATCGCGCCAGCCAATGCGCGCGGAATTGGACGAGGTGGTGGGCCGGATCCGGCTGGGGGAGGATCCGCGTGGCGTGATCCGGCAGTTGGCGGCGCGCGTACCGCTCGAAACGTTTCGGCTGTTTTGCCACGCTCTGCTCGTGCACTGGGAAACGGGCGGCAGTCTAGCCGGAACGCTGTTGACGATAGGAAGGACGATCCGGGACCGCATTGAGGTGGCGCGCCGGATTCAGGCGCAAGCGGTGGAGAGCCAGGTGTCGGTGGTGGCGGTCCTGGGGATTACTTATGGCGTGGCGATTTTGATGTTCCGGACGAATCCGGACCCACTAGTGGCATTTCTGGGGAGCACCGCCGGCACCTACATAGCGGCGGCGACGATCCTGTTGGAATCCGTGGGAATCATGTGGATCTGGCGAATGAGCCAGATACGGTTCTAGACTATGCAACTCATCCTGATTCTCCTGATCCTCGCGGCGGCCATACTGGCCGTCCGGTTGCTAACGACCGGCTTTACGCGGCGGCGGGCGATGCGGCGAATGGACGCGGAGATTGATGAGCGGGCTGGCGCCGCGCGGGGGGATGCCGGTTGGCTGACAATATGGCTGAGCAACGCCGGGTACCGGGATCCGGCGGCGGCGGCGTTGTTCCTGGCGGCGACGGCGGGGGGATTGGCCCTGGGACTGCTGACGGTTTGGTTGCTGAACCGGAACCAGATGCTGCTCTGGATGGACCAGGCGCTGAACGGACTGCCGGGTGGGATTGGCGACGCGTTTCAACTGGTGGTGACGGCGGCGCCTTGGATCATTTTATTGAACGCGGTAGCCGCGCCGGCGATGGTAGTGCGGGCGGCGCGGCGGCGAAGGGTTGCGGCGATAGAACGAGACCTGACAATTGCTCTGGAACTGCTGGCGACGCTAGCAGAGGCCGGGTTGGGTTTCGACGCCGGCTTGGCGCGAATACAGGAGTCGGAAACGAGCGTGACGCCTTTGGGGCAGGAGTTGGGGATTTATCAGCGGGACGTCCTGGCGGGCGTGCCGCGCCTGCAGGCGTTACGCCAATTGGGCAAGCGGGTTAACATCACGACTGTGACCATCTTCATTTCCGCGTTGGCGCAAGCCGAACAACTGGGAGCGAGCCTCGCCGAGACTCTGCGGTTGCAAGCCGACGATCTCCGGGACCGGCGCAAGATGCAGGCGCTGATTCAGGCGCAGGCCTTGCCGGTGAAGCTGGTGTTCCCGCTGATTATCTGTTTTCTGCCGGGGCTATTCGTTTCGACGTTGGGTCCGGCGCTGTATCAACTGATCAAAGTCGTGGACGGGGCGCTACGAAATGCGCGATAGGAGAGAGGCACAATGAGTTGCGGCGGAAAGTGCATGGCAGCGGTCCTGCTAACGGTGCTGGCGGGCTGCGCGCCGCGAAACTTGACAGTAGGCAGAAACTCCTGCGCCAGCGCGCCAACGCAGATACGCGAGGCGTGGAATCAACTCCAGGACGCGCGGGCTGGCAACGGGGGGTGCGCCGGGGAGATGGCGGGCAAGTGCGAACAATGGCGTCTGGAGATTGACCGGCTGGGGGAAAACTGCCCGGCGGATCAGCAAGGCCTGTTGGCGAACGCGATCTTGGCCTACGATGACCGGCAACTGGGGAAGGCACAGCAGTATCTGGACAATTTGCTGTCTCTGCCAGCGCCTAGCCCCGAGGCGGCGGTTTTGCGCGCGCGCGTAGCGATTGAGGAGGGAAACCTGCCGTTTGCAATACGGCTGTTGCGTGAACAGATCCGGATGAACGGGGACCATGCCGGGCTACGAGAGGTGTATGCTTCCGCATTGTTTTTAACGGCCGAGTATGTGCGGGCGGATGAGGAACTGAAGGCCGCGGAGCGGCTTGGGTCACCCGTATGGCGAGTCGAATACGGTCGAGGCCTGATCGCCGAGGGAACCAAAGACTGGGTGGAAGCCAAGCGCCACTTTGAAGCCGCCGCCAAAGCAAGGCCCGGATGGGCGTTGCCCATGGCGCGCGTGAGAGCAATCGATGTAGCGCCGGGGAAAAACTGACTTTCGACTAAACATTTCATTGAGCTGATCGATACGTACACCATGGGTACATCGATTCTGGATTCGGCATCTTTAGGTATGGTATTTGGCGTGGGGCTGGTTCTGATAGCCTGCGGCCGCTTGGCGCGGCATCTCTTCTTGCGCCGGGTGGGTCTACGGCGGCTGGACAGTTATTCGGCGTAGTGCCAGTTGTCCGCTCGAGCTTGGGGCACAAACACAACGACTCCGCGCGTAACGGGTAATTGCTACGATTCTTTGTGGAACCTCTCGGTCGATGTGGTCGATGGAATCGTACAGGTCGTTCTCTTTAAGGTCTTTCGCTGAAAACCAGGGAAGATCACCCTCCCAAAATTCCTGCGATGCCTTCGGGCGCATGCCGGCGCTGTATTTGTGGCAAGCTTCCGGCAGGGGCACGGAAGTCCGGTTGCGTGGATTTGAAACTGGGTCTCCGAACAGATCGAGGAATTCAGCCTACGACGCCGATGAGATCCACGCGCATAACCGCTAACTTAAAACATCTGCCGGTAATCGCCCCGCACCCGCGGCGCGGCACTAAGAAATCCTCGCCAGTTCCGAAAGTCTATCCTGACGTCCCCGGCCCGGAACTGTGCTGGGTCACGCAGGAGCGCTTCAAGGTTCGAACCATCAGCGAGCGGGTGAATGCGCGATAGAAGGACGAGTTCGGCGCCAGCCAAATCCTGGTGCGGGGAGCCGCCAAGGTCTCGGCCCATCTCATGTTCGGCCTACTCCCTACTGACCGTCGATCAATGGCTGCAAATCGCTCCTCCCCTAGCCAACTAAGCGAGCGGGCAACCGATTGCAAGGAGAAAAGAAAGGTCTCCAGAGGTAGGGTGCTGCCGCAGGCGTGCCATTTCTTGGCGCCGAAAGCAGTGAAAATCATCAACGGTGATTCGAGAGGGGCCCGGTCATATGGATTTCCAATTGGCAAGCCCCTTTTGGCCGAGTTCTGCAAGTCGGGCCCACATTTTATTGGCGCCTCGCCGATACGCAGTCCCGGCATGCCCCGAAGACGGTCAGTTCGTGCTTCAGCGCATGAAACCCTTCCGGCACGAGATTATTCAAACCGGCAACGCATCCAGGCAATTCGAAAAGTTGCCCGCAGTTCCCGCACAGGAAATGATGGTGGTGCGCCTTGCCTGCACGTTCGTAACGGCAAGGTTGTCCAACCAATTCCACCTGGACCAACTGATCGCGGCGAAGCATTTGGCCCAAATGCCGATAGACTGTCGCGATGCCAAGCCGGGGAAAGTTGATTTTGGCTTTGGCATGCAGTTCGAAAGCCGTCAATGGGGCAGGATGCGAATCCAGGACGGCATTGATGTTTTCGGCTTGTTTAGTTTTCCGCATAAAGTGCAATCGTCCTTGAAGCTGTGTTGATATTGCTATATCATTATACTTAACAGGAGCCAGATTGCATATCAGCGAAGGATTTTTACCGTGGGCGCACTCGTTGGGTTGGACCGTGGCGAGCACGCCGTTCCTGATTCATAGCATCCGGGCGGTATCCCGAAAACTCGATGAGAGCATCGAGACCAAGCTCAGCCTGGCCGCGGCGGCTGGCTTCCTTTTTGCCCTTTCGGCTCTCAAGTTGCCCTCCTTTGCCGGGACCTGTTCCCACGCCGTGGGTGTCGCTTTGGGCGCGATCCTGCTGGGCCCGCGGGTCTCCAAGCTCTTCTTCCACCTGTCCACGGGCCTGCGGTCGCGCGGCGTGCTGCGGGCGCTAAACGGGCCGGTGATTTCGATGATGGTTTTTTTGGAAAAAGCGATTGAAGGTGCGAATGCGAAATGTTAGAATGTCGCAAATGCTGGACCGTTCGTTCAGAGGTCCTAGTGCAAGCCCGCGTTCTTCCGACTAATAACCCGAATAAACCACGCCCCAACCATTTGCCTCATATGGAGTGACCGCCTATGTTTCACCGCGTTACCTGCCCGAGTTGTACGCACAAGTTCACGATCCCCGAAGGGGACGTCGGCAAACTTGCCAATTGCCCCAACTGTCAATCTCCGTTCAAGGCGGGAAAGTCCGTTGCTGAAGCGCCAATACCGATGAAACTCCAGGTGCCTCCTCCGAA
>ENA-ORBV01013896-ORBV01013896.1-microbial-mat-metagenome-genome-assembly--contig:-NODE-13896-length-12153-cov-4.430109_pt1 | contig 12153 bp, 8 predicted proteins | sample MGYA00237777_ERZ505514 | MGnify/ENA primary metagenome ERZ505514 (study PRJEB26160, sample SAMN06269048) | microbial mat metagenome | isolation source: Oligotrophic lake microbial mat | place... | reverse complement strand
GGGACGCCATCCGAATTGTTCTCATGGTGAGACAGGGGACGTGCGCGACGCCCGGCGCTTCAAGCCGAAGGCATGGATCGTTCGTAGCCGGGGCGTGGAGGAGGCTCTGCGACGACACCCCCGGACAGTGGCGAACCCATACCCCTTGCTCTTGTTGTTCCCGCAGCCTGTAGGGCTGCTCGTGTGCGGCGATCACGAGCGGCACGTTGACCCCTTCGGGGTCTGGCGCATCTTGGGCGTGCTGTCCGAGGGTCGCGCTCGAAGACTCACTTGACCGCTGGCTACAGCCCGACGCCCCGCTGGGGCGAAAGCGTCGGTGCGGAGGCGAGGTGGGGGCGGGGCGGTGTTGACCTGCGTGAATCTCGTGAGCCGGTGGGAGTCCGCGTTGACGATTGCGCAAGGGACCCGGATTTCGCGGATGGGTCAGATCGTCTTTATCTGGTGCGGTTGGGCCCCACCCCCAGCGGGGTGACGTTGCTGGGCGTTTCGGTCTTGACCGTTGCGCTCCGTCGCCGTCGGTCGTGACCAACGTCGGTGGTGGCGATCGTTCATCGATCATCGGTGAACGCGGCGTGTGCATCTGACCTGCCTGAATCTCATGAGCGAGAGCTGACGACCGTACGCCCGGGCCCTCCTTTTTTGTGGGAGGGCGGTTGAACCCCACGCGCGGGGTGACTAACTACAGCGGGGTTTGTGAATGGGCAGCTTCGAGTGCGATGAGTTGCGCCACGGAGAGTTGCTCGGCCCGGTGTTCGGGGGCGATGTCCATCGGCCACGGGCCTTCGCGGCCGAGGATGGAGCCGACCTGTTTGCGACGGTGCTCCGAGAGGCGTTGGCAGAAGGCCGCGAGGCGGCGAGGATTGTCGTGAAGGGGTTCGGCGGTGCGGCGGATGGCGATCATGGAACTGGTGACATCGGGGGAGGGCCAGAAGCAGCCCGGGGGCAACTCGGCGACGGTGTGGACGACGATTGCATGCGACAGGTTGTGCGCGGCAATTGTCGAATTCTTCACAATCGCCTGCGGCGATGTGGGACGACCCCCATGGCCCCGATCAGGGCTGCCAACGACCCGGGCGCGGGCACGGCCGCTGCGATGCGGAAACCAGTATCACTGCCCGCATACGAAGGAAAGTCGCCGCCACCAAGGTCCCTCGCTCGATCCTGTAGTGGCCCCACTGCCAAGTTCCACGCCGAGCCCTTGAAGATTCGTTCCCGGGGCAGCGACTCTCCTTGAATCCAGAACGGGTGCTCGGTCCACTCGCTGGCCCCGCCAGCCAAGTCGAAGAGGCCATAGGCGCTGGTCTCGTTGTACGCCCCCAGGAGCGTCGAATACGGGCTGAAGCCCGGGTGGGTGTCGCCGCTCCACCCCGCGTTGGCGGTGGCGGGTTGGCCGTTCACGAGCACGCCCGGCGGCCCGTACACAAAGGGTTGGTCACTGCCGTTGCTGTAGGTCCACCACCCTCCCTGCCCATCGCCGTTGCGGTCGGGGTCGTAGAACGCGGCCTTCATCCACTCGTCGAGGCTGGGGATTTAGTATTGAGCGCCCGGGCTGCGGGTCAGTTGGTCACTGAAGAGTGAACCCCCACCGGGGTAACCCGAACGTGCTGACGTCGTACGCCCCGGCCAAGAACGCTGCGCGGTCGAGGGATTTGCCGTTGTGCACCCAGTTGCAATAGATCGCGCAGGTCCGCCAATCGACGCCGCCCACGCCCCGCATCTCGTTGCCCGAGGGCACCCGCCAGCGGCTTCCGCCGGGGGTGTTGGGCGTCGTGCCCTGGGCTCCCCACACGAACGGGCTCCAGACGTGGGGGATGCGGTCGGTTGAAGGCCGGTCAAACGCGGCGTTCATGAACTCGACCCATTGGGCCGTCGTCACCTCGAACTTCCCGATTTTGAACTCGTAACCGACGCTGCCGCGATTGTTGTTGCTTCCCGGCCCTTGCCAAGCGCTGTTGCCGACATCCTCGATCGTCACAAAGTCGATGCCGGAGGGATCGGGCTGGGCTGTCGCCAAAGGGCAAAGCGCCCAGGGCAAGGAGCAGATGAAGGCGGAGAACGGGCGCGTGGGGCGGCCTTTCGGGGTGGGAGTACCGCGGTAAGTATGCGCTATTTTGGTGAGAATGCCACCCGATTTATTGTGTGACCGTGCGATTTTTCGGATGTACCGGGTCGGTGACGGTTCCGACAGGTCCGGTGATGAAGACCTCGCCGATCTGGCCGTACTCGGACAGGACATCGCCCATGAGATCGTCGCCGTATGGCGTCAGAACTTCGTCGAAATGGGGTTTGTGTCGAAGATGCGGCTGCTGGCGCGGGACCCGGAGATTGCGTAAGAATTGTGGGTCGCGGGCCGTGCGCTGGGCGGGTAATAGCGCTGCACGCGATAGAGCGCGGGGTGGACAGTCGGTGTGGACCCGCGGATGACGGCACGCCAGGCCCGGCGCTGGCAGGGGCGGAAGAGCCTTCCCGGAAAAGCGCGCGGAACGGAACGCGGAGAAGAGCGTGCACAAGGCTGGCGCTCCACAGCGCGGGGAGCGCGGGGTGGAGTTGCTTACGCTGGGGGAGCCGCGGTGGACTCGGGGTTGGCTTGGTCGGCGGAACGTCAATGGCGAAGAAGAAGACCGTCACGAAGGCACCGGGAAAGTCCAAGGTTCGCGCGCGAACACACGCCGCGGGAGCCGGCACGCCCGGTCTGATTCGGCTTGAGGAGTGGTTTGCCGCGCAAGGCTGGACGCCGTGGGCTTTTCAGCGGGAGGCGTGGAGGCGGTATCGGGCCGGGGAATCGGGGTTGGTGCAGGTGGCAACGGGGGCCGGGAAGACATATGCCGCGTTCTTCGGGCCGCTGTCGGAACTGATGGACGAGCCGGACGAGCGGGGCGGGGTGCGGGTGTTGTACATCACTCCCCTGCGGGCGGTGACGCGGGACATTTCGCTCGCGATGAAGCGGCCGATTGATGATCTTGGGCTGGACATCGCGGTGGAGGACCGGACGGGCGACACGGCCGCCGGGGTACGGGCCAAGCAGCGTCATCGTTTGACGGAGATTCTGGTGACGACGCCGGAATCGTTGTGCCTGCTGCTGATGCGGGCGGATGCGGCGGCTCTATTCAAGAATCTCCGGTGCGTGATTTTGGACGAGTGGCACGAGTTGCTGGTCAGCAAGCGGGGCACACAGACGGAACTTGCGCTGGCCCGCTTGCGGGCTTTCGCACCCCGCACCCGCACATGGGCGCTCTCGGCGACGCTTCCCAACGCGGAGGAAGCGGCGGCGTGCGCGGTGGGCGTCAGCCAGACGCCCGCGGCGATCGTGCGGGGCGAGATGCGGCGGAAGGTGACGCTGGAGTCGGTGTTGCCGAGCGACCCATCGAGATTGCCTTGGGTCGGGCACCTGGGGCTGTCGATGCTGCCCGACGTCGCGGCGGTGCTCGACCCGGCCATACCGACGCTCATTTTCACGAACACGCGGTCGCAGAGCGAGCGCTGGTATAGCGCTTTGCTGGTGGCCAGGCCTGAGTGGGAACCGCTGATGGCGCTGCATCACGGGTCGATCGACAAGGTGGAACGCGAGCGGGTGGAAGGGGGGCTCAAGGACGGCTCGATCCGCATCGTGGTGGCGACGAGTTCGCTCGACCTGGGGGTGGATTTTTCGCCCTTGGAGCGGGTGCTCCAGATCGGATCACCAAAAGGGATCGCGCGGATGATGCAGCGGGCGGGGCGGGCGCGGCACCGGCCCAACACGGATGCGACGGTGCTGTGCGTGCCCACGTTCGCGCTGGAACTCTTCGAGATCGCCGCAGCCCGGGAAGCGATTGAAAAGGGCGAGCTGGAACCGCGTACCGGTTTGGAGAAGCCGCTGGATGTGCTGGCCCAGCACATGGTGACGTGCGCCATGGGCGGCGGGTTCGTGGAGGCGGCGCTTTTCGACGAGGTTCGGACGGCGCACTCGTACCGGGGCCTGACGGAGCAGGAGTTCCGGTGGACGCTGGAACTGGTTGCTAAAGGCGGGGGCACCCTGAGCGCGTATCCGGATTTTCATCGCATCGCGCTGGTGGAGGGGGTATGGAAGATGGTGAAGCCGAAGCTGGCGACCATTCACCGGTTGAATGTGGGCACGATTGTGGCGGACACGACCCTCGAAGTGAGGTACATCAGCGGCAAGGGGCTCGGACGGATCGAGGAGAACTTTATTGCGGGGTTGCGGGCGGGAGAAAAGTTTGTGTACGCGGGGAGGGTCGTTGAATTCGCGTTCCTCAGGAACTTGGTGGCGTATGTTCGGCCGGCGACGGGGGTGACGAATTTCACTCCGATCTGGGGGGGGACGCGGCTCCCGATCTCGGAGAGCCTGGCACAGTCGATCCGGCGGGCGTTGGAACGGGCGGGTGACGGGGTGCTGGATTCGGCGGAGTTGCGGGCGGCGGAAGGGATTGTGGGCGTTCAGCAACGCGTTTCGGTCATCCCGCGGGCCGCCGAGGTGCTCGCGGAGATCACCCGCACCCGCGACGGAACCCACCTGTGCGTCTTCCCGTTCGAGGGGCGGTCGGTGCATGGAGGGATGGCCCCCATTCTCGCGCTGCGCCTGGCGCGGCTGCGGAGAGCCACGTTCTCGATATCGATGAACGATTACGGGTTCGAGCTGCTAACCCCCGACGATTTCCCGTTTGAGGAGTTGCTGTCGCAAAGCCTGTTCACGACCGACGGGCTGGCGGCCGACGCGCTGGAATCGGTGAACATCAGCGAACTGGCGCGGAGTCAGTTCCGCGAGGTGGCCCGGGTCGCGGGGCTGGTCTTTCAGGCGTACCCCGGGGCCCGCAAGAGTGGTCGGCAAGTGAGCGCGAGCGCTGGGCTGATCTACGACGTCCTGCGGGATTTCGATCCCGGGAATCTCCTGCTGGCGCAGGCACAGCGTGAAGTGATCGAGCGGCACTTTGAGCACGGCCGGCTGGCCCGCACGCTCGAGCGAATCGGACGCTCGGTGCTGCGAATAATCAAGACGGAACGGCCGACGCCGCTGTCGTTCCCGATCATGATCGAACGGCTGGCGGCGAAACTTGGCAATGAGTCGATCAAGGACAGGATCGAGAGGATGCAGAAGCAATGGGCCCAGGATGCCTCCAAATCGAAATCCCCGTTGAAGGGGCTGAACCGGAAAAAATGGTCCTGATGCCCGAGCGGTGCGCCTTCTGGCCCGCCCGCCGGATGCTGCTTGTCGCCGATCTCCACCTCGGTAAATGCGAAACGTTCCGGGCCTTCGGTGCGGCGCTACCGATCGGCGTGAACGGCGAGATGCTGGCACGGCTCGCGGCCGCCGCGAAAAGAACCGAGGCTCTCTCGATCGTGATCCTGGGCGATCTTTTGCACGCGCCCGTGGGCGTGACGGAGTGCCTGATCGACGAGGTCGCCTCGTGGCGGGCTGCGGTCGGGGCGGAGATATTGGTCGTCCCGGGCAACCACGATCGCAGCCTTTCGCGCGTACTCGGACCTTGGAAGATGGAGAGGATGGAACCCGGGACCCGCGATGGACCGTTCGCGTTTCACCACCACCCCCACACCATCGAGCAAACGTTCGTGTGGTGCGGGCATGAACACCCCGCAAAGACCTTTCGGCGGGGCTCTGAGAGCATCAAACTCCCGGGGTTTCTTATTGGGACATCGGTCGGTATTTTGCCGGCCTTTACATCCTTCGCGGCGGGCGGGGGGCCGTGCGTTGGGGGTCGGTTCTTCCCCATCGTCGGCAAAGAAGTTTCGATGCCCTTGGAGCCGCGGCTGGTGTAGACCCCTTGGTTCAGTACCGATGCGGGCCGTTTCCGTCTGGTTGGGCGGTCTCGTACAAATAAAATGGGATGAAACGCCTGCGGCTTGTCCAAGAATTCGTGCGAATCGATCAATATGATTCGATGACCACCGTTCGGTGGCAGGGTTCGTTTTTCCCAGCGGCGCCATTCGTTTCGCCGTGTCCGTTCAGAGATTGGGGTTCCAAATGGCTCGACGGCTCTTCGGACGCGTGTGTTCGGCACTTGGTTTTTTAGCGGCCTCGGCGTGCGTGGCTCAGGCCGACCAGCAGGCTTGGACGGCTCTTCCCGAGATGCCGCCAGAGGTGGTCGGCGCGGAAGCCTGGGTACGACCCACGAAGTTTGCGGCATGGCGTTTGTCGGATCTGGAACGTTTGAAGGCGGTCCTGGCCGTTGCGCCGATGGAGGTTTTGGCGGAGGATGGGCCACAGCCGGTGCCGGTCGAGATCGCGATCCCGCGCCCGGATGGAGGGTTTGCGTTCTTCGCCATTGTCGAAGCGCCGGTAATGGCGCCCGCGCTCGCGGTTCAGTTTCCCGAGATCCGCACGTATCGCGGGCAAGGGTTGGATGATCCGTCGGCGAACATCCGGCTGGACCTCACGCCCCAAGGTTTTCACGCGAGCGTGCTGGGGCCCAACGGCTCGTACTACATCGATCCGTTCAGCAAGGCCGACACCGTCTACTACGCGAGTTATTACATTCAAGACTTGGGCCGCGTTCCGGGAAATTACCGGTGCTACACCGAGGAGGCGGCGAACCTCAGCGGGCAGAACCCCGACGGTTTCGGGGGTGAGTATGGGGAACGCACCAGCGGCACGACGCTCCGCACGTTTCAATTGGCGATGGCGGGGACGGGGGAGTTCACGGCGTTCCATGGGGGCACCGTCGCGCTCGGGCAGGCCGCGATCGTCACGGGGGTCAACCGGGTGACGCAGGTCTTTGAGAACGAGTGCGCGATCCGCTTCACGCTGGTGCCGAACAACAGCAACCTGGTGTACACGAACGCCGCCACGGACCCGTACACCAACGCCAGCGTGCTGACGATGCTGGAGGAGAACCAGAGCAACTGCGACGCGGTGATCGGCAGCGGCGGCTACGACATCGGGCATGTTGTTGGGCGGGCAAACCAAGGGGGCGTCGCTCAACTGGCGGTCGTGTGCAGCAGCGGCAACAAGGCCCGCGGGGCCACGGCTATCAACTCGCCGACGGGCGACTTCTTCTGGGTGGGTTATGTCTGCCACGAGATGGGGCACCAGTTCAGCGCCACCCACAGTTTCAACAGCAACACCAGCCCGTGCATCGAGAATCGCTCGAGCGGCACCGCGTTCGAACCCGGGAGCGGCAGCACGATCATGAGTTACGCCGGCATCTGCGGGGCCGACAACGTCGTGTCGCAATCCAGCCCGTACTTTCACACCAGGAATTACGATCAGATTCTCGGGCACGCGACGAGCCGGACGTGCGACACCGAATCCGCGACGGGCAACCTCATCCCAACGGCGGACGCCGGCCTCAACAAGACTGTCCCGCAAGGAACAGCCTTTGAGATGACCGGGGTTTCGACCGACGGGAACGGTGATTCCCTCACCTATTTGTGGGAGCAGATCGACCTGGGCGTTGCCCAGACGCTGGCCGCGATGGTGGCCGCCGACAACGGGACCAGCCCGATCTTCCGAAGTTTCCCGGCGGTTGCTTCGCCAATCCGCACGTTCCCCCGTTTGACGGACGTGCTTGACGGTTCGCTTTCGGCGGGCGAGCGTTACCCGGGCGCGGCCCGAACGATGGACCTTCGCTTCACGGTGCGCGACAACCGCTCCGGGGGCGGAGGTGTGAACGCCGACACCGCGATCCTGACGGTCTCGACCGCGGCCGGCCCGTTCCGCGTGACCAGCCCCAATACAAATGTTTCGTGGTCGGGCGCACAGACGGTCACATGGGACGTGGCGAGCACGAACGTAGCGCCCGTGAGCACGGCCTTGGTGGACATCCTGCTTTCCACCGACGGCGGGGCGACGTTCCCGACGGTCCTGGCCGCCGCGACGCCCAATGACGGCTCGCAGGGGATCACCCTGCCGGGCGTCACCGTGACCAGTGCGCGCATCAAGATCAAGGCCGTCGGAAACTACTACTTCGACATCTCCAACACGAATTTTACGATCACGTGTCCGACCATCGCCGTGCCCACGGGGCTTACGGCGTCTGACGGAACTCTCTGCGACCGCGTGAGTCTGGCGTGGTCTGCTGTGGGCGGAGCTGTGGATTACGAGGTCTTCCGCGGCACCGGGCCGGTGGGCGCGGTGGCGTCGTCGATCGGGATCGTCGCGGGAACTTCCTTCGACGATCTGACGGCGGCCGCTGGCACCACGTTTTATTACTTCGTCAAGGCACGCAGCGCGTGCGCCTCGAGCAATTTCAGCGTTGCGGACACCGGCTTTCGCGGCGGCGTTTCAAACGCTCCGGGGGGGTTCAGCGCCTCCGACAGCACGTCGTGCAACGAGGTTTCCCTGTCCTGGACCGCGGTGGGCGGGGCAACGGTCTACCGCGTCGTGAGGAACACCGTGAACGATGCGGCGAGCGGGACGTTGGTGGGCACCACGGGCGCGACGACGCTTTCCGATTCGCTCGGAACGCCCGGGGTGACGTACTTCTACTTTGTTCGGGGCGAGAACCCGTCGTGCGGCGACGGCGCGTATTCCGCTGGCGAGCCGGGAACGCGTGCCGCGACGGCGGTGCCACCCACGGCGGTGGCCGCGAGCGACGGGACGTCGTGTGACTCGGTCACCGTTTCTTGGAACGCCTCGGTCGGAGCCACAAGTTATCTCGTCTGGCGCAGCGTGACAGACGATTCGGGCGCGGCCACGCAGATCGCCACCGATTCAGCGAGTCCGTACGTGGACGTGACGGCAGTGGCGGGAACAGGATACTTCTATTGGGTGCGGGCGGTGAACGGGTGCGGCACCGGCGCGTTCGGGTTAAGCGATCTCGGCAACCGTGGGTCGTCCCCGGCGGCGCCGTCGGGCGTGTCGGCGAGTGATGGCATTTCCTGCTCGCAGGTGGATGTATCGTGGACGGCTGCGGCCGGCGCGACCTCATACGAGGTGTACAGGAACGAAACCAACGCAACGGCGGGAGCCGACGTGTTGACCACGACCGCGGGCACCTTCTTTGCGGACACCACCGCGGCGGCGGGCACGACGTACTTCTACTTCGTCAAGGCCCTCGGAACCTGCGGCGCTTCGGCGTTCTCGACCGGCGATTCCGGTCTGAGGTCGGGCGGGGCGGAGGCTCCGACGGCCGCGAGCAGCAATCGCGACAACTTCTGCCCGGATGATTCCGGGACGATCACGCTTTCGGCGAGCGGGGGCTCCGGCGAAACGCTCCGCTGGTTCACCGGCTCGTGCGGCGGATCCGAGATTGGCGTGGGCGATGGGCTTGTGATCGCCTCGCCCGAAGCCACCTCCACCTACTTTGCGCGCTGGGAATCCGGGTGCGGGCAGTCCGCGTGCGCGAGCGTCACCGTGACCGTCTCGACCGCCCCAGAAGCGCCCGTCTCGGTGTCCGCGGATCGCTCGGGCTTCTGCGCCGACGACGCCGGCACGATTTCCCTTTCCGCTGCGGGCGGCGGCGGGGACACGCTCCGCTGGTATTCTGGCGTGTGCGGCGGTGCCTCGATCGGAAGTGGCAACCCGCTGACCATCGACTCTCCCAGCGGTGCAACCACCTACTTCGCGGCGTGGGAGAACGCCTGCGGCCTCTCCGCGTGCGTCAGCACCGTTGTTGAAGTCGAGCCGGCCCCGGCGATCGCATCGGTCGTGCTCTCGGGTTCTTCGCCGTACACGCAGGGCAGTTCCGTGAGCGTCATCGTCACGCTGGCGTCACCCGCCGGGAATCAAGGGGCGACGATCGCGGTCACCTCGTCGGCGTTTGCCCAAGCAACCATCTCCGTCGCGCCGAACGCGCTCAGCGGCAGTGAATCCGTCATCCTTGCCAACGTCGGTTCGTCACAGTTCGCGTCCGCCATCGCGATGTCCTGCTCCATCGGAGCGGCATCGTCCGCTTCCTTCGACGTCGTCGGTTTGGCCGCGATCCTCTACGTTTCAGCGGCCGGCGACGACAGCAATGACGGGCTCGCTCCCGCAACCTCGCTCCGCAACATTCAGACCGCCATCCACCGCCTCGTACCCGGCGGCCTCGTGATCATCGCGGACGGCATCTACAGCGAATCGCTCGTCGTTGATCGTTCGCTCACGCTCAGCGGCGCCATCAACGCCAGACCGACGACGGCGAAAAACACGAGTCGCACCGCGAGCTGCGTGCGCGTCAGCGATTTGGGGTCCCACTTCCCGTGCAGGCGGCCCCATGGCCACACGAAAGTCATGATGCGTGACATGCCCATGCCTATGTTGAGGATGGAGATGGTCAGCTTCACCACCGTGATCGTGGTCCTGCGAGGGGAACGGTGCCGGCGAGGCGGCGTGCATGGAGCATCACGCGGGAAACCCGCTGCTGCGTGGCACGCACCACCCGGTGATGTAGATGGCGATGAGCACGTTGCACACGATCTGCACGCAGTCCTCGCCGATGAGGTGGACGAAACGAATGGTCTTCTCGCTGTGGCACCCGGGGGTCGACAACGTCGTCATGAGATCGCCGCGGATGTCGGCGAACAGCTGCCGCTTGCGCCACACGCGGCTGCACGTGTACCACACGGCGTAGAAGGAGAAGCCGATGCCGATGATGGTGGACATCCACAGCAGCACCACCATGGTCGTCACGAAGGTGCGGGTGCGCGTCGTCGCGTCCACGCCGTCGACGTACTGCGTGGACTGCGTCAGGCACTGGTTGCCGGTGAACGTCTTTGACGCAATGACATCCGTCACCTGCGCATCAACGGGCAATGACGCAGCTGGTGCGGAGTATCGACCGCCGTGGCCGCGACGGCGGCGACGGCGCAGGCGGTCGCCGTGCTACTATCCGTGCCCCCCAGCCGACTTGCCGCCGCGCAGCCGCTCTTCCAGCGCGCTCACCCCCGACAGCGCGGAAGACCACCGGTGTTCGGTGAGCTCTCGCTCGTCCCGCCGGGCGACGGCAGCGCCTGCCTTTGAAATGCGCGCCGCATCGACCGCCGTGGCCGCCGTGGCCTCGACGGCGCAGGCAGTTGCCATGCTGCTTTGGTGGTCGCCGGTGCTGGCGGCGGCGGTGGCGCTGCTGGTGCTGGGCGGCGGCGAGGCGGTGGCGCCCACGGCGCCCGCCTGCACGCTGCCGCTCACGCTTGCGAACGCGCCGTCGGTGCGTTTCGCGGGCGGCGGCGCTCGCACGCTCGGCAGGCCAGTTCCCGCGACGCCGCGCACTCGGTAGCCCGCACACGCACCATGTCGAAGATGGGCAGCACCAGTAGCGGTAGGAACGCGTAGACGTTGAGCAGGATGCGGAAGGCGAGGGACCGCTGCGGCGGCGCCGGTGTAACGGGCTTCGTCGGCTCGCCGCCGTCGCCGCCGGCTTTCTCCGGATGAAGTGGTGATACCGTCGTCGCCGGCACCACCACCACCGTCGACAGTGAGCCGCCGGCCGACACCGCTGGTGCCTTGGCCGTCCCCAGCGCCGGCAGCAGAATGACCTGACTCGGCGCCACGATGGTGACACCGCCGCCGCTGCCGTTCGTCGATGCGGCTGCTACGGCGGCGGCTGCGGCGGCGGCGGCGGCTGCGGCTGCGGGCGACGGCTGCGCGGCACCGCGAGGTTGCACGGCGATGGGTTGCGTAGCCGTCGAGCTGCCGCGCCTGTGCGGTAGCTCGTAGTGGTGGCCGCCGCCGTCCACGGTGAGCACAACGCCGCCGGCGGTGGGCGAGGGAGGCACCGGCGCCGCCATTCCAGCGTGCTTTGTCGGACCGTGTTGCAACCGCCCTGGTAACCGACACTCAAAGCGGAAGCAAGCGCGCAAGGCGGTGTGCGTGGTGGTGCACACCGCGGTTCACACTCATGGTGCTATTGGTGCGGCGGGGAGGCTTGGAGTCTCGCCGAGTGACTCGCGGACGCGACTCCGAGTCGCAGTCGCAAGCAGTGCCAGCGGCTGCAGCCGCAGATTCGCCGTGCGGCCGCTCGCACTCACGCACGCTAGACGTCGTCGTCACAGAGGGAGCGAAAGCTTGCAACTCTGCGGCAGGCTGCCGCCGCTCGTCACTTGATTGCGTGGGCCGGCCAGCGAAGCGTTTGGAGATCGCCGTACGCGGCATCGGTAGCGACGTCGCGTCACGTTCGGCACCGCGCACGATCCTCCGGCTTCCTACCGGCAGCCCAGCGCCAAGAGCCCCCCCAAATTCGCGGCCCCCAGCCGACGTGCTGCCGCGCAGCCGCTCTTCCCGCG
>ENA-ORBV01013895-ORBV01013895.1-microbial-mat-metagenome-genome-assembly--contig:-NODE-13895-length-12153-cov-12.636635_pt1 | contig 12153 bp, 5 predicted proteins | sample MGYA00237777_ERZ505514 | MGnify/ENA primary metagenome ERZ505514 (study PRJEB26160, sample SAMN06269048) | microbial mat metagenome | isolation source: Oligotrophic lake microbial mat | place... | reverse complement strand
CCATTCGTGCGGGTCAGAACTTACCTGACAAGGAATTTCGCTACCTTAGGACGGTTATAGTTACCGCCGCCGTTCACCGGGGCTTCAGTTCAAGCCAAAGAGCTATCCCCTTAACCTTCCGGCACTGGGCAGGCGTCAGCCCCTATACTTCCACTTTCGTGTTCGCAGAGACCTGTGTTTTTGGTAAACAGTTGCATGGGTTCTTTAGCTGCGGCCCCGCCACACTATCTACCACGATAATGGGCTCGTTGGGGTCAGCTTTCTTTTCTCATTTATTGCTCGTATCTAAATCAGATTATAAGAAGTTAAAAACTTATAATCTGAGATTGTTTTCAAAAAGAAAACTGGCAAGCCTTGGGTATTCAGTTTTCGCTTGCGAAAACTGAATACCCAACCCCCCAATGGGAGGACAGTAATAGACACTGTGGCGGGGCAGACCTTATCCCGAAGTTACGGTCGCTGTTTTGCCGAGTTCCTTAACGAAGATTCACTCGTACGCCTTGGTCTTCTCGACCTGAGCACCTGTGTCGGTTTGCGGTACGGTCGGCCATGTACTTGAAGCCTCTCAGAAAACTTGCCTTTGTTCTGTGGCTACACTTTAGATGTAATCTGCTAGTTTTTTACTTAGCAACATAAAACATATTATGTTTTGTCGTAAGAAAATTACCATCTTACACCCGAAATGCACCCTAGAAACTAAAAGGAAGTTCTCAGAGAGGCTCCTGTTTGGAAGCTTTTCTGGCCAGCACCCTCACAAGAATCATCCCTAATGGGACTTTCATTTACCACCGTTAGATGGCTTAGACGGATATAACCATGAATCCGCTCCTGCTAACATGCCGTGCACTTCCAAACAATACATCACCGGTACGGGAATATTAACCCGTTGTCCATCGCCTACGCTACGCGCCTCGGCTTAGGACCGACTAACCCTGGGACGATTATCGTGGCCCAGGAAACCTTGCTCTTTCGGCGGGCAGGATTCTCACCTGCCTTGTGGTTACTCATTCCAGCATTCTCACTTGATACCGCTCCACCAGACCTTACAATCTAGCTTCGATGCAATATCAACGCTCCTCTACCGCGCAAGCTCCTCACTCACGTTCGGAGCAGATTCTAGAAGTTGGATTATGGATTATAGAATTCTTGCCGTAAAAGCTTATTCTAAAATCCAAAATCTATAATCTAAATTCTGCTTCGCACCGCAGGTGAGAAGCTCGCACCCATGTCTTCGGTAATATGCTTTAGCCCCGTTACATTTTCCGCGCAAGATCTCTTGATGAGTGAGCTGTTACGCACTCTTTAAATGAATGGCTGCTTCTAAGCCAACATCCTCATTGTCCAAGAAATCTCACCTCGTTTCCCACTGAGCATATATTTAGGGACCTTAGACGATGGTCTGGGCTGTTTCCCTTTTGAGCACGGAGCTTAGCCCCCGTGTTCTGACTGCTGTAGTTCCACTGCTAGTATTCGTAGTTTGTCAAGGGTGGGTACGCTTACGCGCCCCAGTCCGAAACAGAGCTCTACCCCTAGCAGCTACCGTACAACGCTAGCCCTAAAGCTATTTCGAGGAGAACCAGCTATCTCCAAGTTCGATTGGCATTTCACCGCTAACCACAGGTCATCCGGGTGTTTTGCAATTCACTACGGTTCGGCCCTCCACGTGGTTTTACCCACGCTTCAGCCTGCCCATGGCTAGGTCACTTGGTTTCGGGTCTATTCATTATTACTAGTGGGGTCTGATTAGGGATAACAATGGTTATTGCGAGTTCAAATTAGTTTCTGTAAATCACGTAAAATTTTTGAAACGTATGGCTAATACATTTCAGCAAATTTTACGTGATTTTAGTTTCTAATTTTAGCTCTCAAAGCCAATTATTATCCCTAATCAGACCCCAACGGCCTATTCAGCCTCGCTTTCACTACGCCTCCGGCATATGCCTTAGGCTTGCAATAACAAATAACTCGCTGGATCGTTCTACAAAAAGCACGCCGTCACCCCGCCAAAGGCGGGGCTCCGACTCCTTGTACGCACACAATTTCAGGTTCTATTTCACTCCCCTATCTGGGGTTCTTTTTACCTTTCCCTCACGGTACTTGTTCACTATCGATCGTAAGATATATTTAGCCTTGGAAGGTGGTCCTCCCAGATTCAGTCAGGGTTTCACGTGTCCCGACCTACTCGACACCATAAATTATAAAGTTCGCGATACTTGGCATACCGGGCTTTCACCGTCTCTGGCGGTCCTTTCCAGAACCTTCTGCTTGCCTCGCCCCGTGAGAGATACAAGACCTCTTACGAGTCAAGCCACGCTAGAAATAAATCTCTAACGGGGCTCGCAATTTTCTTACTTTATGCAGGTGATGGTAGTACCTGCTTCCAATCCCGATTCCCCGCCGAAGCGGATTATCAGGACTGGTTATTTATGGGTCACAACCCCTGTTAAGCATTAGCCTACCAGCCGTACCGGCTGTATCTCGCCATGCTCGATAGCTAGAATATAGAAGTTAGATTATGGATTATAGAAATTTGTAGATCGAACTTATTCTAAATTCCAAAATCTATAATCTAGATTCTGCTGTGTCGAACACAGTGAGATACAGCTGGAGCTTAAAAGGTTTGGGCTTGTCCGGGTTCGCTCGCCACTACTACCGGAATCGTTGTTTACTTTCTCTTCCTCGCGTTACTAAGATGTTTCAGTTCACGCGCTTACCACTATCCGCCTTATCAAGACCTCATCACATGCCATCTTCACAGCTGCAATCATCCAAAATTAGCCCTAGCTTCACAAAAATCCTTCAACATATCAGATTAGATATACTTCAGTCTTTTTGCTGTGCCATTTTCTAATTTTAAAAGATTTCACTTTTGCAAAGACGACATCTGACGAGGTCAGGTTCTGGCGGACGTTATGAGACATGACTCTCACAGGGTTTCCCCATTCGGAAATCTTCGGTTCAAAGCTTGTTAGACAGCTCCCCGAAGCTTATCGCAATCTACTACGTCCTTCATCGGTATCTTACGTCAAGGCATTCCTTGTGTGCGCTTGAGTAACTTTTTACGTACAAATTCCGCCCGAAGGCGGATCTTTTAGTGCAATTGACTAGTTATTGGTAAAAACCAAACAAGAATTTAGATTTTTGAATACAGATTCCAGAATTAAATACTCTAAAACCCATAACCTAACTTCTATAATCTAATCTTCCCAATAGCCGTTTGTCAATTTCTACTTATGTCGAATAAATTGTTAAGTTACCAAACCCTAACTCCGCCACATAATGAAACTTGTAGTAAGTGAGGAGCCTGAGTTTACGCTGATGACTTCCGATACTTAGCGGAACAGGCACGTGCCTAAACTCAAGCAACTTGTTAATTTTAGCAATTTCAACAGAGGTAGTCAAGCCGATTTCGATGCAAAAAATGCTACAATTTAACTTCTTAAAAACTCTTAGTTTGTAAGTTCCCTACACAAGTAGTATGTCCTGTACCAGTTATATCAAGAGATTACCGGCTTGAATATGTTACACACCGTGACAAGGATCTTTTACCCGACTTACGCAAAACCATTCGTTCCCAGGGTAAAGCTGGGTGAGCGAAAACAGTTTTATCGGAAAGAGATGTATCTGTATATACATCGAGAGAGGAAAAAATGTTTGTAGCCAGCCAGGTTTGGTCTGGGCATGGAGGAGTTTTGCGTAAGTCGGGTATAACAATTTTATGGAGTAAACTTCTGTAAGACTTTCAGTGTGGTATGGTGCACCTGCAATCGTTTTTGCAATACTTGAGTGTTGTGGTTTACAAATTCTAGAGAGGTAGCTGTCTTGCCTGTAGTCCCTCCGGTGCCGTTACCGATATGAGTTGCATAGGCAATTCCACAGTAACGAACTCGCCAACCGGCTGCCCAAAGTGAGACGCAAAGCGCTATATCTTCGTAGCCATTTATAAATTCTTCGTCAAACCCGTTTACAGCTTTGAGAGCTGAGCTTTGAACTAAAAGGCATCCAGCCGTTACAGCTGGCACATCTTGAATATAATGATAAGAAGGATCATCTGGTTTACGAAATCCTCGTGTAAGGATGGCTGATCCGGGTTCCGGGGGAATCCCCTTCAAAAAAATGCCTGCATGTTGCACAAGTCCTGCCCATGATGATTCATCGGGATAAAGCAAACGGCAGCCTACCGCACCAACGTTACCGACTAACTCTCTACGCATAGATTCAACGAGGCTTGCTTTGAGAACAATATCCGAGTTGAGAAAAAGTATTTCCTTGCCTTTAGCATGTGCGGCCAAGAAATTATAAGACACAGCGAATGGGCTTGGCGGAGCATGCCGCCAAAACCTTAAATCTCCAGCTTTTTTAAGCGTTTTGTCATTGCCAAGGTCAAGAACAAGTATTTCATACTGTTCCGACTGGATTGTTCGGCGTACTGAAGCAATGCACTGTCGAAGCAAGACGGGTGTATTCCATGTTGTTATACAAACTGAGAGCATCATCTTAAACCTAGACCCAAAGCAACCCCGATCTCTCCAGTTATGAAGATCTCAGGACTGGTTATTTATGTGTCACAACCCTCTAATAATATTCGTCTAACAACTTATTGGGTATGAGACAAAACCCATGGTTTTTTCTCATCGCGCCGGGGAAATGGAGTACATTTCTCTCGGGCTACTCTTTTTCCTTATTCAGGATTCATGAGCTTTGTCTCATACTCAAAATCATTAAAGTTTGGGCTATTCCAGTTTCGCTCGCCACTACTCCCGGAATCGTTGTTTACTTTCTCTTCCTCTGGGTACTAAGATGTTTCAGTTCCCCAGGTTACCGCTACCCGTTCTATATATTCAAACAGGAGTGACTAGACATAACTCTAGCCGGGTTTCCCCATTCGGAAATCTTCGGTTCAAAGGTTGTTCAGCACCTCCCCGAAGCTTATCGCAGCCTACTACGTCCTTCATCGGTATCTTGCGTCAAGGCATCCTTTGTGTGCGCTTGAGTAACTTTTTACGATATTGATCTGTAAACAGATCATCGTGCATCGACTAGTTATTGGAAATTCCAATACCTGCCGTTTGCCTTATTTGTCACATATGCCATATACATATGCAACTAAATCTCAAAATTTGAATCTAATTGTTAAAGTTCGTACTTGGTCTCTCTATGTGTGCGTGCTTCTAATTAAAAAAGCCGCCGTGAGAGGCGACCAGCTGCTTGAGAACAAAATACTAAAGCCCTACTGGATTGCCTCCTGGGTATTAGATTGTTCTGTCATAGCTAACCGTCTCCATTTAAGACCATCACATATTAGCACCTATAACAGAGGCGGTCAAGCATATTCTGATGTCAAACTTGCTACAATCTGTTATCTATTAAGTTTGGTTTTATGTCTTGTTCGGTAAATATAGAATACGGCTATTGCCATGGCAAGGATTACTGACCACATCATCCAAGGCATTATATTTCGATTGCCTGGCACCCCTGGGGCTACCGACGAAACCTGTGCTTTGTTGTTTATCTGGGCAAAAACTAATTGCGCTACTCCGTTCGCAATTCCAAATAAAGTGATTGAAACGTCATCTTCTCCGTCATGATTTACATCGTAGCTCTTCGTTTGTCCAACGCTTAAACGGACTGTCATGGGATCTGAGTGCAACACCAGTACTGCATAATCGCCGCCAACCTCTTTAACTACAGCGGTATGAATTTCGGATTCTACTTTGAAAATTACTTTTTGGCTAAGCATAAGCTCTACCCGCTTGCCAGCCCCAGAAGTATAGCTTTGAAAATCATTCAGAAGCTGCTGCACCTCTACCCCAATCGGCAAACCCGATACCACGGCGCCTGTTGCGACCGACTGCGTATTCCTGCTAGTTACAGTTTTTATTATGGCGACTAGTGGCGGTGGAACGGTTGTATTTATAGTTATGCTGCCAGATAGAGAATATGCCGATGTATTACCTACAACATCCAAAGCCTTTACACGGAAATACCATGTACCGTCAGCCAAGTCAGTAGCATGCTTAAACGAGGCGCTCGCTGATGTCGTAGAACTTACTCCAGATATGAAGCCGCTGTCTTGTGACCACTCAACCACATATGGTAGGCCAGCTAGCCCGACAACTGAATCCGTATAACTGCCCCAAGTCCATGTCGGAGTGCTATCTGATGCTATACTTGCGGTGCTCGGCGTGGTACCCGCCAACGGAGCTTCAGTGTCTATGACTACGCTACCTGCGGTCGAAAAACTAGAATTGTTTCCGATCAAATCGCTAGCTAAAACTCTAAAATACCAAGTACCATCAGCCAGAGATGAACCCATAGTATAGCTGTTCATGCTACTTGTTGCGGTTGACACTCCAGAACTAAAGGTTGCGCTCTGAGACCAATACACCGTGTATGCTGGACTTGCCAGTCCTGATCCGGCGTCTGTAGACGCCGTCCAGGTCCAGATAGGTGTGGCTGTGCTGGATGGTGTGGTGGTCGTAGGAGTTCCGGGAGTGGTTGGGTCGGTGGTGTCAACTTTGAAAGCAATGCTGCCAGAATTAGCGGTGGCGTAGCTAGAACCAGCTCCGCTGTTATCCATAGCCTTTACTCTCCAATAGTACGATCCATTGGCCAGCGTCTGCCCAGAACTTCCAGTTGTATAAGTCCCACTGCCAACAGCTTGACCAACTGTAAAGCTGGCACTACCCTGGGTCGCTAATGCGGAGGTGTAATCCACTACCGGACTAGAAAAATCACTTGTATCATCCATTTGAATTTGATATTTAACAGTATCAGCCCCGTCTGGATCACTAAGCGTATAGGAAAAAGCTGGTTGGGTATTAGTACTGGCACTACCATTTGTTACACCACTTGCTCCCAATGATGTGGGTGTTGTTGGACTGGTATTTGTGCTGGACCACTGTAGATATGGGTAGCCATTATTTATCGTACCGGAACCATCAATGGCCCAAATAGTACTAAAATCCCAGCCACTGTAGGTTGCCTGAGTTTTCATTTGGGCAGTTGTTTTGCCCACCACCCCCGCTCCACCGCCTGATGTAGCTCTTCCAGAAGTCTGAGTATCCCAATACGAGTTGGTAGTAGACGTATAGTTAGAGCCTGCTAGGCCACCAACTGATAGTGGGAAACTGCCCGAGACCATGGTGATTGACCCCGTAGAATACAAGTTTGATTTGGCTCCACTACTGTAATCGTTGCCATAAACCCCCCCGACTCCACCCTGGTTATTAATGTTGTAAGTGATGACTATGTTGCTCCTGGAATAGGAATTATTTATGGTCCCGCCACTATAGGCCTCGCCGGCTAATCCACCCGCACAGCAAGTCACCGCACTGGCAGCATTAAATGCTACGGTGTTATTCGAATAGTCATAGGTCATAGTGCCGTAATTTGAACCAACTAATCCACCGACTCGTTGCCCACCATCAACTGTCCCACCAACAACACCTGACTTCGTGATAGTTCCATAATTTACCCCTACTAATGCACCAATTCCATAGTAACCGGTTACATTGGCGTTGCTTAATATAACATTTTGAACTAACGCGCCCGTCGAAGTGTATCCGAATAAACCCTTGTAGTTGGACCCCGCTGAGTTGACATAAAGATTCGAGATGGTTTTGAAATTGCCATCAAATTTACCATAAAACGAACTTGTTCCACTTGCTGTACCGATTGGCGTCCAGCCAGTACCGCTGTTATACGGGGAAACGTTCAGGTCAATATCATTCATGACCTTGAAGTATTTGCCTGAATTGCCCGACCCCAGGTAACTACTCACACTAGCCAGCTCGGCGGCAGTAGTTATTTGGTACGGACTACCGCTTGTGCCTGCACCTCCAGCAAAGGCCGAAACACGATTCGGAAACCAGCCCACCAAACCAATGGTCCAAAAAAGCACCGCATAAAACAAAAAGGTCAGGTTTTTGATCCTTTTCCATCTGTTGTTCTCGAAACCGTTTTTCTTTAGCCGCATTTTTTGCGTTTTCTAATTTGAATACCTATAGCACTTATGCATATATTACCAGTTATTCTCAAAAACAACCACCTTATTGCGGTAGAAGAAATATATACTTCCAGTCACACTCTGACGTCAAACTTGTTACGATTTTACAGTTTAAAAAGTGAACGATCCGATCAGTATCAGTCAAACCCAATTACGAGCTGCTGGCTATCTAGTAGTTACAGAGACTGTGTTTGAAACTGTTGACAGATTACCACTAGTGTCTACGGCTATAACATAGTAGCTGTACTTTGTACGTCTTGCCGCAGAAGTATCGGTGTATGTCAGTGCTGTTGAAATTGTCTTGTATACGCCATTACGATAAATTCGGTACTCTTTGATCGCAACGTTATCTTTAGCCGCCGTCCAGGTTAGCTTTGGCTTATTATTTGATAGCCTGCCAGAAAGAACTACAGCAGTCGGGGCGGTTGTATCTGTTGGCGGAGCAAGAGTAGCTAGTGCACGTTTGAGGTCTGGCATAGGACCTATATTTCCAACAAGTGCGCTGAGATCCGTAAAGTTCTGGGCTGTACCGGTTTGAATCAGCAACGCACGAATCTGCATAGGAGTTGGAGCCACGTTATTCAGGGTTTCGTAAGCCGAGCTCAAAGCAGCTGCTGCCGAAGCTACAACAGGAGTAGCTGAGCTAGTACCGTTAAAATTTTTGGTGTAGAACCCGTTTGCTCCGCCGTCAGAGCCCAGGTTTCCGTAGCCGGTAGTAGCAACACAGTTACCAGGTCCTTGTAAATTAACCCGCGAACCGTAGTTACTGAAGCTCATTCGTGACAGTAACGGATCACCCAGACAATTTTTGCCTGCACCAACAATTATGGCGCCTGAGTCAGGTTTGCCAAGCGGGAATGAGCTACCGTAATATACTGCATCGTCTAAGTTCTGGTAGCCATTGCCGGCAGCTTCAACAACTATTCGGCCGCTATCGGTAATGAATTTTATGTAGTCGTAAACTTCAGGTACAAACTCAACCGGCACAAAGTCGTATAGTTCATCTGTAGGTCCCCAGGTTTGCTGTTCTATAACTATCACGTCACCGGGTAGGGTAACCATTGTAGCCACTGCCAGAGCGCCTAACAGGTCATAGCCTTTTTCGGCACTATAGGTGTTAACCATATTTAGGCTGGCATCCGGCACAGCACCTGTAACTCCAAAGCTGTTTTTGTCAGCAATCATTTGGCCAAGTACGGCAGTACCGTGATTATTATCGTTAAATGGATCAACTGGAGTATTTATGGGAACTAACGCTGTTCGGGCTTTGGTCAAGTCTTCGTGGTTAGTGTTCCAACTATACTCAAGGTCAACAATCTTTACCCTGTTACCGGTCGCACCAGGAAATGTTGTAGCATAATTAGAGTCAATACCAGTGGGTGCAGGCATTAAATAGCTCTGTAAGTCCGTGTAGTTGGCGCTAGGTGTTGGGGCAGGCTTTGCCTCGGCATAAGCGGTTTCGACTATTTGGAGGGCCTCTAATTGGCCGACAATCGCATTGATGTCAACATTTTGGGCAAAGCGAACTTTGTAATAATTTCTTAAGCTGTTTTGGCCTTTTGCTTCTAAGTCGTTTTTAGGGGTGCCACTTAGCAGTTTTTCAGCTTTAACGCGTTTGGCAGTACTAAGTATAGAGTTTAGCTGGGCCACCTGGTCGGTAGGCTCACCAATAAACTGGTTATTAGATACGGAAATGTTGGCAGAAGCACTAATTTTTAGGTGCAAAACATTTTTTTGGAATTTGTGGGCTTGATTATAATTAGCACTTCGCCTCTGTTGAGGGCGAGCAGAAATAGCTGGCGATACCGATACCAGGACAATGCTAACAGATAGAACTGCGGCGAGCACTAGCGAACGAATTGATAACTTCACAATAAATCTCCATCAAATTACTTAACCGCCAGATTATACCAATAATGCTTGACTTTGTCAATAGTATATTTCCTTATTCGCCTTTCCCTTGTTATTTGATAGGTTTTTCTGTAGAATTACCGAAGTAATTTGGTGTGGGGCAATAGCTCAGTTGGCTAGAGCACCTGCTTTGCAAGTAGGGGGTCCGGGGTTCGAGTCCCCGTTGCTCCACCAAATTACGGGAGTAATTCTTTTACGAAGTAAAGGAAGCCAATTTTCTAAACCAAGATTTATCTGTTTAGGAAATTGAGAGGAGGAATCTAGCAATAGGTCGAAGCTTTTGGCGTTAGGCAAAACGAGACTTATGCGCCAATTCCGACGAGGGCGATTAGCTCAGCTGGTTAGAGCGCGTCACTGATAATGACGAGGTCGGAGGTTCGAGTCCCTCATCGCCCACCAAATCAAATGTCTCACCATGGTGGGACTTTTTATTTGGTTGCTGAAAGACTTGAATCTCCGACGCTAGAGGTCGGAGGTGAAGATTGCCGGTGGCAATCTGCAAGGGAGCCCACTCTTGAAAACTAGTTTTCAAAGATGTGGCGACGGGGTCGCGGAACGTGACCGAGTCCCTCATCGCCCACCAATATTATTCGCAACTAAAAACGACGTCTCTCGCAATGGGCTCTTTTTATGGCCTCTCGGATCCTCCAGAGAGAATCATTTCGCCTTAAAAACTGGAGTAGTGCAATCTAACTCAGCCGGTTTTTATATATTTAAATCTGCTTTTCCTGATATATGCTATCTAGCCATGGATATCCATTTTCTATTTCGTTCTTAATAAATTGATATTCTTGATTCGCAATACCAACTTCTACTAAATGAATCAAGAATTCTGCACGTAATTTTTCAGGGCTCTGATAACCATTTACCCACGTATTTTCCGCAAGACGCCAGCAGCGCAATAATGCTCCCTCTCTAGTAGCACAAACTGCTAAGAGTTTATCCTCAGATAATGTGTCGAGTTTTGACGAATAAGTTAACCATTTACCTAAGCCATCAAGCTCTTTAGGCCCAAAAAGATCGACAAAATACAAGTCATTAGTTTTTTCTTCAAGCACAACATTTGCCAATTTAAGGTCTAGACCATGCGATAAACGAGATAGTTTAACTCCATCTATGTTTGTTCTTTCAAGATCACTTGCGGGATAATTATATAGTGTCCGGGCAATTTCTTTAATCAGAAACCACTTTTTGAAATTTGGTTGCGTTTCATCTGCAAGTAATTTCTCGCCGTCACCACCCATGATAAATTGCTCATACGAAAAGATTTGATTTTCGTCTGGCATATCACAAACTTTTGTGAAAAATACTTTTGGTATATTCCATCCAGAATGTATTAAGGATTGCCTATACGGATTAATTCTTGATTCGAATTTGAGTGCTTCTTCCTCAGTAAGGCCTTTTTCGTAGGCCATGCGCTTCCAAAGTACACTATACGTTTCGCCTCCGTGATCATACTCAAGTACAGAAACCCTTGATTGTCTGCCTCGACTGAGATCAACCTCTTCTGCACTGACAATTCTAAAGTCAAGATATGGTTCATGTTCTTTAAGAAATTGAAGTTCTTCAGCTGTAACTTGTTCATCGTGATTAGTATAACGTTCCAAGTGGGCTTCAGACATGATTCAATTTTAACACCTTAGTAGAGAGAGAATGCAATCGGAGAAAGCCCTTGTGATTCGAGGATCTTATTAGATACAAAAAACGACGTCTCTCGCAAAGGACGTCGTTTTCGGGCTTCTCGGATCCTCACTAAGAGAATCATCTTAAAAACTGGAGTAGTGCAATCAACGTCGTTCGGGTTTCAAACTTAATCCTTTTCGCCTTGCGGCGAAGATAGCTGGTAAGTTTGAGAAAACCAGTTATCAAGGATCGCCTAGCTCCGATGTTTCTCACTCACGCTCGAAACAGATTATAGAAGTTAGATTTTAGATTAAAGAATTCTGCTGTTGTAGCTATTCTAAAATCCTAAATCTTAAATCTTGATTCTGCTTCGCAACGATAGTTAAGAAGCACCAGGCTCAATTTATCTCCCTAGAAAGGAGGTAATCCATCCGCACCTTCCGGTACGGATACCTTGTTACGACTTAGTCCCAATCATCTCCCCTACCTTAGGCCAGCACGAGGCTGGACGTCAGGTATTGGCGACTTTCATGACTTGACGGGCGGTGTGTACAAGACCCGGGAACGTATTCACGGTAGTGTGCTGACCTACCGTTACTAGCGATTCCAGC
>ENA-ORBV01013894-ORBV01013894.1-microbial-mat-metagenome-genome-assembly--contig:-NODE-13894-length-12154-cov-3.256355_pt1 | contig 12154 bp, 9 predicted proteins | sample MGYA00237777_ERZ505514 | MGnify/ENA primary metagenome ERZ505514 (study PRJEB26160, sample SAMN06269048) | microbial mat metagenome | isolation source: Oligotrophic lake microbial mat | place... | reverse complement strand
CCACAGGTGACTCAGGGATTCTTTGCAAGAGGGCTGAGAGGAGGCCCGGTTCGAGTTTGGCGCCTTTATCGAGTAGTTTTTCAACGAGAGAGAAGGGGGATTTTTTGGTGTAGCTGGCCACATGTTTTGCAATGGACTGACCGCGGTCGGACGCGTTTGGATCGGCTCCGTGATCCAACAGGAACATAAAGTCGGCGGTGGCGGACTCTTCAAAGTCCGAGCGGATGCGTTCCGCCAGGGCGAAGAGCAAGCGAGGTTCTTTGGGATTGGCGCCGAGCGCGATGATCTCTTCAAGGAATTTGTGGTCGGGACCGAGGGCCGAGTGGAGGAGTGACAATCCAGTACGCGGATCTATGCCATTTAAATTGGCGCCACGCGTGCCAAGAAGTTTAACTAGGTCCTGGTTGCTTGACTGAGATTCGTAGGGTCGGCGGAATGCCCAATTGGCCACTGGGACGTCGAGAAGCTTCTTCTTAACGCCGTAATAATCTCGGACGTCGTGTTCCACTGGCATTGTCACCGTGAACAGATTCAGTCGCGTGTCTGCCAAGAATTTATTAAGGAACCCCGGCAAGTAGTACTCGACATAAATCAGCGCATGGTTGCCCTTGCTGTTTTTCGCATTGAGCAGGGCAGGGGTGAGCTTAGGGCTTTGAAGCAGGTATTCGACCAGCCGCTGGTTCTTAAACGCTATGGCGCCCATCAGCACCGTAATATTACCTGCATCCACTTGCTCGATGTTTGACCCTTGCTCGACCAAGTATTTTACGGAATCCAGATCATTACGGCCCAGAATGCGAGCAGTTGTTGCGTCGGCACCGGCTCTCACCAGTTCGGCGAGCAAATTCGATCCGCGCGCTCTATCGAGCAAATTAATGCCTTTGCTTTTGCCCCACGAACCATCGGCTCCCGCCGTGACGAGTGCTTGAATCGCGTCGAGCGAGAGAGTGGCGCCGCTAGAGAGGGCTTTGGAAAGCACTGAACACTGCCCGGCCTTGTCACAAATATTGGGATCGGCTTTTAAAGCGAGCAGCTTTTTCGCCTTTGGGTATTGCCCCCTCTCAAAGGCGGCGGCAAGTGGGCTTAGCCCCACGTTGCAGAAGTTATTGGGATCCGCGTTGTATTTTAAGAACAGCTCCAAAAGGTCAGTTGGCTGGCCCGCGGGGAACTGGGCGACTTCGTTGGTGGTGGGGTAACGACGAACGGCGGCACTCAGCGGCGCCTCGGATCGATCCGTACAGAGGTTGGGGTCGGAGCCTTTCTCTAACAGCCAAAACACAAACGGGTAACGAGCATATTCCAGTGCGGCGGTGAGAACGTTGATTTGATCGCCTTTCACCTGGAGCGATGCACCGGCCGCGATGAGTTCTTTAGCCAGTTCGATGCGATTGAGACGGACGAGGGAGGCGAGCAGTGATTCGCCATTGGCCGAGTAGTCGAGATTCGCGCCAAGAGTGATCAGCTCCTGGACAAACTTGGATTCTGCCTTTTGGTTGGGGTAGTCGTCGGCTTTCAAGCCTGCGAAATAAATTGCAAGGCCAGAGCCCATGTCGAGGCCAAGCTTTTTAAGCACTGTCAAACGCTCTACATTCTGAATGCGGATGAATTGTCTCAGTACCAGGTCGTCTTGCGTGTGCGGGTTAGAGCCTAGGGCGATCAAGCCGCGCAAGGTTTCAAGCGTAGACCAAGAATAGTCGACAAAGAGTTGGTCCAGCATCTTCGCGTCGGCCCAGATCATTCCCAGAGTGAGTGCTTTTTCCTGGGAGAAGGGCAGTTCAGTATCAGGTGATATGAGTGCCCCTTTAAAATCGGCATCTTTATAATTGGTGAAATTGAGTTTGGCGCCCCGGAGGTCAGCCTCCTTAAAGTTGGCCGCTTTAACTTTGCTCTCGTCGAAATTGGCGCCCCGAAGATTTTGCTTAGAAAAGTCTTTGGAGCTCTCGTCTTGTTCTCGAAAGTCTGCGCACTCGGTGGTGACCTTGGGATTATTGAGTCCTACCTTGTTCGCAGTGTCGATACAAACGCCGGTAACAACGTTGTAGCGGTAAGCAAGGGGTGGGACCGCTGCCTCATGAAGGATCGCTTGTGCGCCGTACGTAGCTAATTTGCCACGGAAGATATCGATCGGTTCATTCTTCGCCGCAGCAATAGGGGCCAGGACCGTGGCCAGTAGTAGAGAGAGTGAGCGCATATACCGAGACCTCCAAATTTGTACTCATGTACTAATTTGGGTGTCGAGCAGCGGCAACGCACGGGGCGTTAAGAAAAAAAACTACCCGATTGCGCTTCCGTGGGCAGCTAGGAGTAAAGCGCAACCGGGCAGAGTCTGTGAGAGTAACTCGTTGCCGGAAAATTAGAGATGGTAAGCGGAGCCAGAAAAGCTTCCGCCGTAGGGTCCGGTTCCGGAGAATGTCGTGCCGTAACCTGGGGTGCGGTTGTACGAAAAATCAACGTACTTACCGTTGTAGTACCCACCGTAAGGCGAGAACTGACCATAACCACCAAATGAACCGATGTAAGGCGAATATCCGCTGACATTCACACTACCGCTGTATCCAGGTGTGCCGTAGTAACTCGCACTCGCGTACCCACCATAAGGCCCGTAGATCGATGCCGATCCCGAGACGGGATACGGATACGGGTATGGATGGGACACGGGCGCTACCGGGGCGGCTGCTACGTTTACGGAAACCGCTACTGGCGCAACTGGACGTCTGACGACGACAACAGTGCGTGTAGCGCAACCGTGCGAGCAAGCTTCGGATACAGTGGAACCGAACAACGTCAGCGACACTGTCGCGACCATGAGAGATTTGAACCACATAACTTCTACTCCTTCATTAACTAACTAAAACCGGAAAGAGCTGATGACAGCTTTTTCCTCGTCCGTAGCAGCATAGGAGCAAGGGGTGTACCAGCAGTGGGCAACGCGGAGTGAGCTGGTGGAAAGAAGTGCGTGCGATCACTAACGAAAGACTACGCTGCCACTTTTTTGTAAGCGCGCTGTAATACTTTATCGACGGTAATTTGCTTAGGACTTCGAGAAGTTCCAAGAGCGCATGAACTGTTTCAGCGCTGTAACAAACCACCAGAGCGCGACTAAGAATTTTCCAGTTAATCGTTTTGCGGCACTTCAGACGTTTTCAGAGGTGGTCAAATCACAAATCGTTTTGAACTCCGCTTCGGTCACAGGCTGTACCGAGAGCCGCGCCCCTTTTTTCAAAACCATCATCCCGGCGAGTGCCTTACAGTCTTTCAATTGGGAACGAGTGACCGATTTCTTAAATCGTTTCTTGGCTTTCACATCAACCAAGATCCAAGGGTTCACCCCTTTTTTTTTCGCATCCGCATCGTAATACTTACTCTTCGAATCCATCGCAAACGGATCGGCATACCCAGTCTTCGCAATTTCAGCGATGCCGGCAATCTCCGGCTCTGCAATCCCACTGTGATAAATAAACGCCAGATCCCCCAACTGAAATTCATCCCGCATCAAATTCCGCGCCTGATAATTCCGCACACCTTCCCAAGGAGTCGTCTTCCCCGGTGCCTTCACGAGATCTTCAAACGAAAACACAGAGGGCTCTGTCTTCATCAACCAATACTTCTTCGCCATTAATTCGCCTCGGGATTGATCTTCTTTTCAAAAACTACATCGAGAGTAAAAACGCCAAGCTGCGTATTTCTAAACACCACCTGCATAGTCCAATCGGCTTGTTCAGTCGGTACAAACTGAATGCCCGGCCACCGCACCCCAAATCAAATTTCGCATACGCATACTAAACCGCGTAACGCCGATCCTGTCAGCCTCCACCAAACCTTGCCAGCGATCACCCGTCGTTGCGAGCGAAGCGAGGCAATCCCCACCCCCAAAGACCGAAGAACGGGACAAATTACATCTGCCGACTCCGCACTGCTCCCGACCGGGAATACCGCGGGCAAAAAAAACAGTCGAAGTCACAGCCCCACTTCCGCGGTCTTAGCGCGAGGCAAGCCTGTAGAAATTACGAGCCCCCGGGCGTCCCGGGCGGGAGCAGTGCGGAGTCGGCAGATGTAATTTCTCCCTATTCTTCGCTCCTTTGTGGGTGGGGATTGCCTCGCTTCGCTCGCAACGACTGGTGCTCGCGATTACTGGATTAAGCTTGCCAGACCAGGCTGGTCCGCCTAGCTCAAGAAGCTCGGAGGATTTTTTAGATGTTTCAACTAGTTGTGCTCGCTTGCTTGGGTTTGTTTTCTTTAGTCGGGATTGCAGCAGATGCTGTTCCTCATAAGATCGTTCCGACGGTGAAGCCGGAGCAGGTTTTGAAGCCTGGGGATAAAGTCGATATCTCCGTGAAAATTAAGAATCCAAAGTCGCTGACGGATTTAGTTCGTTTCCACTGGGGCGGGTCGGTCACGCCGTTGAAGCTCGATGAAAAGACTGGATCGCTTGTTGGCGAGTTTACCGTCCCCAAATTTTCTTCTAAAGAAGACAGCGACAGCCGTTTTGAAATTTATGGTCACGGCGATGTTACCTTTGTTCGCGGAGCGACGGATGCTGATCGCGAACAATATTTAAAGGACGTTGCGAAAGCATCCGCTGGCGAAGAAAAGCGGATTAATTATTTTAACTTCTACACTGCCCTCAACGTGGAAGCGCTTCCTGTAGACGATGACGCTCCGAAAATTTCCAACGTTGAAGTGAAAAAGATCGACGCGACCCACGTAAAAGTTACGTTTGATTCTGAAGACCAAGCAGGATTAGGCGCAGCTGCATTTACCGTCCAATCCCGATGGAACGAAGACAAAGCCCGCGGTATCGAAGCGGGTAAACACTATTTCTTTGCAGAGCAAACGGATTGCGAGAGCGAGAAAGCCAATTTTACCTGCTCAATGGAGTTTGCATTACCAGAAACGATTTTCGGCGAACCCGTTCTCGAAATTGATGTTTGGGACGGAGTAGCCAATCAGGCCGCTTATCGTTCGGTCGATGGCGATTTTAAATTTGAATGGAAAAGCCGGCCAGTGGTTGCAGCGGATCTCGTTGTTCCGGAGTTGGTCGACGCAGAAGTGCTCGAGCAAAAAGGTCGCAGCATCCGTTTGATCCTTAAAAATACCGGTGCCCCGATTGCGAAGGCACTGCCGGGCATCACGCAGTTTCGCGCGGATGGCTCCCAATCCAGCATGCAGAGCTATGGTGATGATGCGGTTCTCAAAGACTCTAAAGCAGATAGCGTTGAAGCGAACTTCGAGCTTCCGGAGATGGCCCCCGATCTGGGAAAAGGGGAGACTTTTGGAATCGGATTTTTCCTCTACTCGGCAAATGGTGAGTCCGATTCCTATCGGCTCCCGGATGCTGCGATGAAGAAGATTGATCTCAAAGCTGTTTCACTGCGCCCCCTCGGTGCGGCTGGGGTTCCGGAGATTGAATCGGTTTCTTTCAAAGTAAAGTAAGTTGGCACTTTTTCTGCATTTCTTCCGGACAGATGGTTTTTTAAGATCGAAAGTTTTGTCTGGAGGAATTGTGAATAGCCATTCTACTTACCCAAACTCTCTCATTGTCGGTGCCGTACTTGTCATGGTGTTTAGCATCGCTGCGCTCGGAGCTCAGGAGCAGAAACCCTTTGCACTCGCGGCTTTGCAGCCAAAGAGCAGCACTACTGCTACCGGTAAAGTGACGTTTTGGAAGAAGCGGCCCGATGCAGTGCGCATTGAAGTGGTGGTGGAAAAAGTCACTCCGGGTATGCACGGCATTCATCTACATGAGAAGGGCGATTGCAGCTCCAGTGATGCAAAAAGCGCCGGTGAACACTACAGCCCACTTGCTCAGAACCATGGTGCGCCGGGAGTTACGGGTAGCCATGCCGGCGATCTCGGCAACATCAAGGTCGAGAAAAACGGCCGCGGCAAATTGTCCCTCGACCTGAATGCTAAAGACGAAGGAGTCCAAGCTGCTTGGGGCGATATCGTGGGCAAGTCGGTTGTGCTCCACGCGTCGGAAGACGATCTCAAATCCCAGCCATCGGGTAATTCCGGTGCGCGGATCGCTTGCGGCGTAATCGAAGCCGCGAAATAACTGCAGTCGTTGCGAGCCAAGCGAAGCAATCCCCCCGATTTTCACTACGCCAGCTTTACAACCGAGCACGGCCTATGCGACTTTGAATCGCCATTGGAGGGATAGTCTAATTGGTAAGGCACCGCACTCGAAATGCGGCGCGGGAAACCGCTTGCGAGTTCAAGTCTCGCTCCCTCCGCCATTTAATCTCTCCGGGCTCTTTGAGAGTCTGACCCAAGGTTTTGAGCGATTCGAGTGGCGTGTCCTTCAGCGCTTCGATCATATGATGAAGTTGATGGAGCGCTTTGCGCAGGGGCTTTCGACGTTAGATTCTTCTCCCAAGCACCTCGCACAGTCGTTGCTTGAATTCGTAAATTTCTTTCTTAACGGTTAATATTGCGTCCCTCCCAATTGTACTCGCTAGTCTTGATTGCCCATGCCCCAACTAGCTGACCACGCGCTGGGCGTCCTCTCAAAGAATGCACCTACAGTTCCGTGCTAAGCAAAAGGATCGGTTATTGCATTTCCAATAAGGCATTAGTTTAAATTGGGGGTTGGGCATGCATGGTTTGGCGTTATCTTGGCACTTTCCTTTTGTTCTCATTCTGCCGTCGCAGAAAATGAAAAGCACGCGGCGGAGGGCATCGGTAAAACGGAACACAGCGAGCCTAAAATGCTCGCAAAGCGCGATCTCGACGTTATGAGAAAAACCATGGTCGCCGATTTGCGCCCTATTTTCGAAAAACCAAGGGATTTATTAAAGGCACTTACACCGCTTGTTGAAAAAGCAGACTCCAATTGGACTCCCCCTCTTTCACTTTCCGCCAAAGCTGCCGAAGCATTGGAACGCTACTACAGTGGCCTAGAATATTCGGCTGATGACGAAGAAAAATTGCAAATCCTGGGGCGAAAATTGGAGCTCCTAAAAGCCAAAAAGAAGCCCATTCCTTTAACGCTCAAAGAATGGCTAATTGCTCTGCCGCAACTATCCAATGAAGAAGCTGCGTTGAAGGAGCCGCTAAAAGAGCTGTGGAAAAATATCGCACCAAAATTGGAGGCAGCTCTCAGAGAGTCGGGTCTCTCCGTGATTGAGTCAAAAGCAAATACGAACTACGACGGCAAACCGGAGTACGGCCATAGATTTTTAGTGATGGACAAAACGGGAGGCGTCTTCCAAGTTTTAGTCGATAAACGCGGTACGATCGCAATGGAACGCTCCAAGGGTTTAAATGAGTTCCGAAGCTCCAATTATACCAGTCAGTCGGCCAAGCAAATGGAAGTGTCTGTTCCCGGCACTGAAGAAAAGCTTTCAGTCAGCGGCGGAGTGGAGTGGGAAGCGAGAAGCCTTGAACATCGCCTTATTTATTCAACTCAATCAAAATTCGGTTCGGCTAAGACTTTTGGAGGTGCCGAACATGTGATAAATACTGCGCTGAAGTATGCTCACGGCAAGAAGATTCCTTATAGCGAAGAACTCAAACGAGAACTCGCCGAAGCCAAAGGCATTCAAGTCACATTCGCCCAAATGAAAGAAAAAGAAGAGTTCAAAGCCTACTCGGACATGGCACCAGAAGAGTACCGATACTAAGGACACCGTCCGGGCCTGCTTAACTTCACGGCTTCTCACTACGAATAGGTCGCCAAACATCTCACACTCGGTGCTTGCCCCTAAAAAACCGGGCGGTCCGCAATTACTTGTCCGCCTTGTATTTGATGCCCGGCGGACAGCCTTTAGAATTTGGAGCAAAGACGCCATGGTATCGGAGCAGGTTCGCTCGCGGCGGTGGAATGAGCGCGACCACCTTCTCTACGAGTTCCAAGGGATCAAAAAGCACATGGGTCGTACCATCGGAGTATCGGGTCTTAAGCCGGTAGAGGATCTTCCCATCACTCGAGCACGGCCTATGCGACTTTGAATCGCCATTGGAGGGATAGTCTAATTGGTAAGGCACCGCACTCGAAATGCGGCGCGGGAAACCGCTTGCGAGTTCAAGTCTCGCTCCCTCCGCCATTTAATCCCCCCGTTCTAACCTCCCGTATCTAAAGTAAAATCCAGCAGCAGAATCGCCAGACCGCAGTGCGTTGAGGGTGAGGTTCACATTTTTCCGAATAGGTTTAAGGCGTCTTTATCTGCGGGGAAATCTGTGAGCATTCTGCGACGAGTTAAAAACCGCGTTCATGGTTGGGCCTTCGAGCTTAATCTGATTCGCCGTGTACACAATATCTCGCGCTACTGGGCATCGGGTGAGATCCGCAAACAAAGTTTCTTCGACAACACTGTGCGCGCGCTGGTTCTTTCTCCCCATCCGGATGACGAATCAATAGGCTGCGGCGGAACGATTGGTTTGATGAAGGCCGCTGGCGCTACCGTTGATGTGATCTTCATGACGAGCGGCGAAGCAGGCCAACCAGAGCCACCGAAAGCGGAACTCGCAAAAGCATTTTTAGAGCAGCGCAAAAAAGAAGCGGCAGCTGCCTGCAGCGTTCTTGGAGTCGATAACATTTTCTTCTTGGATGGGCGCGACGGTGAATTAAATCGCCAGGCTTCGTTAGCGGCGCCGCTCGCACGTCAGCTGGATCTTGGAAAATACGACGTTATTTTCTGCCCATGGCCCTACGATTCGCATTCAGACCACGAGGCGACCTATCGCCTATTCCGCGCGGCGATGCTCAAATGCGTGGAATCGATCAAGCAAGTTTGGTTGTACGAGGTTTGGAATCCGCTCCACGCCAATCGCATTGTGAATATCGACGAGACGATTGAGAAAAAGTGCGAGGCGCTCGGTGCCTACCACTCGCAAGTAGCTCAGAACAATTTGCCGGCCAAGGTCAGAGGCCTGGCGCAGTACCGCAGTATTCATCTTCCCAATGCGAGTCACGCCGAGGCCTTTATGGTCTTAGACGGCGACGATTTGGCGTTGCTTCCCTAGAGAAACTAATAAGCGCGATGAAAGAGCCGGCCGAAAACATGTCCAGACAGGTTAGCTTGGACAGCCATTTATTTTTTGGCTTTTTGTTTGGCGGCGCGCTTGCGCTCTTAATCCGCTTTAGCGATCACCGTGAGCAGCTTACGCAAATCGCATTGAAGGGCATCTATCCACTCGGGTTTGTCTTTCTGCAGCTGGTGTTTTTGGTTCTAGCACCATTCATTTTCTTCTCGGTGAGTGTCGCTATTGGAAATATTCGCAACCATGCGAATGGCGTGAAGCTGACTACGCAGCTGACGTTCTTCTATTTGGTCACGACTTTGATTGCGATTGTGATTGGCCAAACGCTTGTCGTTTATTTTCAGCCAGGGCTGAATTTTCCAGATGCCGCTCTTTCGAAATCGGTGGGGTCCATAGAATTCCTGTCACTTTCTAGTTTGCTACGCCCGCTCGTGGGCTTCTCGGCACTTGCGGCGATTTCTAGCGGCAAGCTGACATTGGTCTATATATCGTCGGTACTAATGGGGATTGTCGTTGCTATCGTGCCATCCAGGCAGTCAGCCTACATTCTCTATTTCTTGCGAACGGGCAGGGACGTCTTTGCTTACCCGTTTGGGAAGCTAATGCTCTTTGCTCCCGCGGCGATTGCTGCTTTGACCCTTGGCGCTGTCTGCCGGTTTGAGGCCTCCTGGGCCGGGGCCTTGATGGGATATCTCGGCGTGATGGTGGCTGGACTCTTCTTGCAGATGTTTGTGGTTTACCCACTTATTCTCATCTACTGGCTCAAGTACCCGGCGCGGCAGTTCTTCGCACGTGCACGCACCGCGATTTTTACGGCAGCTATGTTTTCCACATCTGGAAGTGCGGTTCTGCCCATAACGATACGCACTCTCAAAGATCATTTCGGCGTGCCCGAAAGTATCTCCTCCATTGCGGCAACGTTGGGCGCTAATTTCAATCTAAATGGCACTGCGCTCTTTGAAGCGGTGGTTGTTATCTTCTTGGCTCAGGTATTTGAAATCGAATTTACATTATTCGATCACCTGGTGCTGATGGGTTTTGTGCTGGTTACCTGCGTGGGCATGCCGGGAGTTCCTGGAAGCGCTATTCCCGTTTTGGCAGCGTGTCTCTCAACCTTGGGGATTCCGCCCGAGGGACTCAGCTTAATTGTAGGTCTTGATGGTTTGCTGATTATGTCGCGTTCTGCTGTGAATATCACGGGCGACATTATTGCTGCGATTTACTTGCACCAGGTAGTGGGCAGTGAATCCCGCAGTAGTAAATCCCACGGTAGCAAATCCGTAAGCACCCAACTCCCGACCAAATACCCGCTCGTCCCCAAATCTGGAAATGGCTAATGGTGGCCGCTCTCGGAAGGCTTCGATTCGCCATGACCCCCAGCGGCTGGGGCATCTTCCGTCACGGGCTTTCTCTTCTTCAACTCATGCTCCACGCGCGACGTGCGCGACTCTGTCAGCTTAAAATCTTCCTGCAGCTTCACTTTTAAGGCCGGGTCGTTATCCGCGTCTTGGATATCGATCTCAATCTTCTTCACTTCCAGCTGAAGCGAATGCAGCTTTTTTTCCAATTTCTCCACCTCGGGATCGACCTCCACAGGCGGTTTGGAACAATTCGCGGCCACTAGGAGAAGAACGGCGCTTAGGCTGTTTAAAATAGTTTTCACGCTGGGAATCATACCAATTCTTAAATAGAATGCCTTTATGAATCGCCTCTGGTTTTACATCCTGCTGCTTTTGACCGGGTGCTCCACTTTGCACACGCCCATGGTGCGGGAACCGTATTATCCGCTAGCTCCAGAGAGCGCCTTTCATACCGAGGTGCTCGCAGAGAGCATTAAACTGGAACGCAAGCGACTAGCCAGTGGGCTGACTCCGACCGAGACGCTGCGCCTGCTGCAATTGCAAAACAGCGAGGCCCGCGGACTCAGTGCTTCGTCGCCGCGCTATGCAGCGCTGAAAACCCAGGCCGTTGATTTGGAGAGCAGTACTTTGGATTTGCGCCGCAAAGTGGAATTACTGCGGGCTGATGTCTCAAGTGCCGTGCGCGAAAACCGCGATGAGGAAAAGGCAGCGCCGTCGTTTGAAAATCCCCAGGTGCGCGCACGTTATTTTGAAATCGCGCGTCTGTGGAATCAGGATGAAAACGACGCTGCGTTTGAAAAGTGCGAGCAAGTCGCGCGCGATGAAAGCATTCGCGACAACGTTACCGACGAGCAGTGGATGCGGTTTGTGAATCTGCGCATGCGCATTGCTCTCGATCGCACCGATTGGGCGGCAGCTGAAAAGGCCTATGCAGAATTGCGCGATATCGAAGATTGCGACCCCGCCACCACCGAAGCTGGGCTTCTCATTAGCCTCTATCATTTTCTCCAAGGCCAACCCGACAAGGCTTACACGGTGTGGAGTCGTCAGTGCGATAAAGACGAAAGTGTTTACGAGCAGATGCGAAGGTCTTATTGGCTCGCGCGCTATTCCGAACAATCCAATCCAACTGATGCGCGCGATCGTCTGATGGCAATCGCCAAGACTCCGATGCCCAGCTACTACAGCATTTTGGCGCACCAACGACTCGGTATGAAGATGGAGCCGCCGGTCCGCACCGGCAGAATGGCCTATCTCGATAGGCCTATTAATGTTCCTAATCGCGTCGACGCTTTGCTGACCCAAAGTGAGACTTGGCTTGGGGATCATCTGCGGCGTGAAAGCCAAGTGAGTTTGCGGCGCGCGGCTTTAATCCTAGAGAAGGACGATTCACTCGATGCCACGCGCGGGCTGCTTTATACCGCGCACCTGCACCAGGCTTCGGGCGGCACTCTCGATGCGATGCGGATCTATTCCAAAGTCGTCGAGCGCATGGGCCAATCTCACGAGGCAGCGACTGAAGTTGGTTACGACTTTATCGATGAAATGTTCCCGCGACCGCATTCGGGTTTGGTGGATTCATTTACCCGGCATTGGGGAGTGGATGCGGATTTTGCGTATGCGATTATTCGCCAGGAAAGCGCGTTCAATCCGTCTGCGGTTTCTCCGGCGAACGCTAGGGGCTGGATGCAGCTGATGCCGTTCTTGGCCGAGCAGATTTCTTCGGAGTGGGGATTTGCAGCGTACTACGATCCTGATTACCTATTCCTGGCTCCCGAGAATCTAAAACTCGCAAGTTATCACTTGCACAA
>ENA-ORBV01013893-ORBV01013893.1-microbial-mat-metagenome-genome-assembly--contig:-NODE-13893-length-12154-cov-7.117993_pt1 | contig 12154 bp, 10 predicted proteins | sample MGYA00237777_ERZ505514 | MGnify/ENA primary metagenome ERZ505514 (study PRJEB26160, sample SAMN06269048) | microbial mat metagenome | isolation source: Oligotrophic lake microbial mat | place... | reverse complement strand
TTTTCAAGCAGAAGACGGCATACGAGATTCGCCTTAGTCTCGTGGGCTCGGAGATGTGTATAAGAGACAGCCCCCGCTGCGGCGCGTAACCTGGACACCCTGTTATCGCGCTGTGCCGAGCCGCTTTCCTCCAATAGACCTCTTCGAACGCGTCGCCGACCCACGCGACCTCGAATCGGTCTTTGCCATCGAGGCCCTCACCAACACGCGCCTTCGCGACGAAGTGGGTGAACTCACCCTCGTCGCCCCGCATGATCGAGTCACCGGCCCAGGCGCAAGCTGGATCATGGCCCCCTTCACCCACATCTCCGGGCCAGGGGGACGATTCTCGACGGGCGCATTCGGCGCCTACTACGCCGCGCTCTCCCTGGAGACGGCCGTCGAAGAAACGCGCTTTCATCGCGCAGCATTCCTACGTGCGACCTCAGAGCTCCCCATGCACATCGACATGCGGGTGCTGCACAGCACTCTCGACGCCCATCTCCATGATGTGCGCGGGCTGGGAACGGCGTATCCCGAGATCTACGTCCCTAACGATTACTCCATGTCGCAAACGCTGGCCATCCGCCTGCGGTCGATCGATTCATGGGGCGTCGCCTACGACAGCGTGCGCCACCCCGGCGGCGAGTGCGTGGCGGTGTTGCGACCGCCGGTGCTGAGCGCCGCAAAACAGGCACAGCATCTCGCCTACGTCTGGGATGGCGCACGCATTGCGCAGGTCTATCAGAAAACGATGCTGGGGCTGTAACGCCCCGGCCACGCGTTAGCGCTTCTTCTTCTTCATCGCAAGTCCAGCCACCACCGCCGACGCGGCCACGGCGAGCGCGGCGCCTGCAACGGCTCGCTTCACGGCTTTCTTCTTCTTGTCTCGGCCGGTCACCTTGTCGGCGACCGAAGTGGCGAGCGAGGTGGCGAGCGCTTTGGCCTTGGCGCCGACTTTCACGGCCGACTTCTCACCCTGCTTGACCGCCTGCTTCACGGACTTCTCTCCGGCCTTGACTGCTTTCCGGGCCGTCGTTGCGAGCTTCGCCATCGGATTGCTCCTGGGGAATTGAGTACACGCGCGTGAATGAGCGCTACTACACAATAAGTGGTGGATGGTCCCCGTCTGTAGCCCAGATGGCGCATGACGGTGTTCGGGCGTCGCCTATTTGGCGCGAATGGTGGTGCCGTACCCACCCTTGTCCCAATGCATCATGAGCTTCTCGCCAGCGAGAAAGATGTGGAATCGCTCTTCAGATGTAGAGAGCGCCATGTGCGCCTCGACGGGAATCTTCACCAGATCCTTCGACGCGTCGTACGCCGTGCCCCACCAATCTCCACGTCCTTGACGGTCTTGAACTGAGTGGCCGCGTTGGCGCCGAAGCGCCAGGTTGTGTCGATAGGCACCAGCTTGCCCCAAATCTCGCGTCCGCGCTTGACCGGGCGACCGTAGTCGATCCAGATATTCGCGCCCCATGCCATGGCTGATGGCGTTTGCATCGACCGACTGGACGGGGGTGACGATGAATTTCTCCTCGGTGAGCGATCCGTCGCCGCGGGCGATGTGCATCGACTGGTCCAACCTGAAGCCGGTGCGGAACCCCTGCGTCACCACTTCTGCCGAGTCGGCACCAATCAGGCGTACGTCCAGCTTGGGCGGGGCGGCTTGCTGCGGGGAGAATCCGATCGTGTAGACCGCACCATCGCGCTTCGCGGTGTGGATCTGCATCTGATACGCGGCCCACGAGGCCCCAATGGACGGCAGGGTTCCGTTGGGAGCCGCGGCGCGGAGGGTGACGGGCTGACCGTTCTGCATCACGTGACGGACAACGCTGTCACCGGTGAGCGACATGGACAGCTTGGCCGGCGCATTAGGCGAGGGGGTGCCGTTGGCGAGGAAGGTCTGCTGCTCATAGCCGGTCACCATGCGCCCGGCGCCCAGGGTGATGGTGTACTTGGTGACCGTGGTTATCGGCGTGCGCCGCACCAAGGTGCCGGTGATCTGGTCGCCTGACGTGGCGTAGCTTTCGACGACCACCGTGTCGGCGCCGAGCCTAACGATGAAGGCGCCCGACTGCGCGTGCGTTGGGACGGGGACGAAGGCGAAGGCGGCGAAGGCGGCGAAGGCAGCGCGGACGAACAGTCGGCGCATGGGAGAGTCCGGTGGGAGAAGGTACGCGCGCTGCGCTCGCGAGGTCCGGGCGCTACGCCCCCATCGATTCTAACGGGTCGGCCCTCGGCGCGCGAAGGGAAGGTGGCTGCAAGGCCGTCTGTACTTTCACTGTGACCGCTCGGCCGAGTTCACTTCTCCTCAGCGGCAACGCCAAGCCGCCTGATGGCGCTCGTCGCAGGCGTCGCACTCAACGCCTGCAACATCTCGGCGTACATCGCCGCCTGCCCCTCATACTTTGGCAGGCGTCGATGCCACGTCGCCGCGTCTACCCTGTCGGTCTTCCAATCCACGACGTGCCACCCATGGGACGAGAGCGTCGCGGCATCGATGATACCATGGGTGACCACTTCGACCCCGTTCTCATGCACCGATCGCATCACCGGTAGCTCAAACAGCGCCGTCCCTCTCGCGATAAGCGCCTTCCACTCGTCAGATGCCGACACAGCCGCAACAAGCTGTTCGAGCTCCTCGCTATCGCCAGCAGACAGCCCTTGGTCCAACGCCACGGCCCGCAGGAAGCGCGCAAGATTGTCCCCCCGTCGTCCGCGCCCCAGCGCTTCGATACCACGGTGCACCGCCCGCCCCCACGCCACGCCGCGCCCATGCGCGACCGGGCGAGTGTCATCAGGCTCCACACTTCGCATTTCCCGCACGTCCTCGGTCACCGAGACGAAGCGCACACTTTCCTGTTGTGCGCGGGTCACCGCCCCCTTCGCCGTAACAATCGCTTCGCGCATACTCTCCAGCGAGCGCTCCGCCACGCGCCGAGTCGTACTGGGCGTGACGGTGATCGCCAACTCCGTCGCCTGCTTCCCGAGTGTTGTCTCCAATGAGATCCACGGCGACTTCACCAGAGCCGGATCTTTCTTGAGCTGTTTCTCACAGCGTGCAATCACCAACTCACTCTTCGCCCGCGTCGTCGCCACGTATAACAATCGCTCCCACTCGGCGTCGTCGAAGCGCTTCGCCTCGGCCGCCATCGCAGCCCACCCGGGGGGCTGCGCGATGGTCCGCTCAGCGAAGCCGTCCTTCCATTTCAGAACCAGCCCCCCCGTGGGGCGGGCACTCTCGCTCCGCGTCACGTGCACGAATGGCGTGAAGATCGTGCGCGCACGCGGATCGGCCAGAATTACCACATCGCCTTCCAGCCCCTTCGCCTTGTGCAGGTTCATCACCCGTACCGCATCGGCCCTACCCGGGCGCAGCGGCGCATCCGGCGCCTCGGCGCGCAGCAGGAGTTCGATACGCTCAATCGCATCGGTCACCGCCGACGCCCCCAGCAACGACGCGGCACGCAGCACCTCCACCAGGTGCAACAGCGCTCCCGCGCGCGCGTCGCCTAACGACTGCGACGCCGCGTGGGCCAAGAGCCCCGTATCGTCCAGCATTTGGTCGATGAGCACATCCACCGGGTGCCGCTGCGAGAGAATCCACCACGCGTGCAGTTGCGCCAGCGCCCGTCCCACCGGTGACACCGGGTCGCTCGGGGGATGGGCGATCGAGAACTTCACCCTTGCATTCCTCGCCTGCCACAGGTCCGCCGGGCTGAGCCCGCAGAAGAGCCCCTCTAGCGCTGCCGCCACCAGCACCGAATTGTCTGGATCGGCGATAGTCCGCAGCACCACCACCAACTCCGACAACTCCCGCTCCTGCGGCAGCGGCGCCCCCGTCGTCATCACCGCGACATTCCGCTCGGCCAGCGCGCGCGCGTGGTGCTCGATGGCGTCCTTCCTGTGCGTAAGAATGAGGAAGTCACCGGCCGAGCGTTCGCCACTCGTTATGCGACCCGCAATCCACGAGGCGACGGACGACGAGTCGAGCGCGAAGATCTCTTCGTTCTTGCTACCCGACGCGCGCAGGGTGTAGCGGTACACCCCATCGGATTGCCGCGCCTCCTTCACCGTGAGCATCGGCCCGAACGGCGCCTGCACATCCGTTGCAGCGACGGGCAGCACTCCCCCAAAGTGCTCATTCACAAACTCGCCGATGGGCCGTACCGACCGAAAGTTTTGCGTTAGCGCCAGCACCGCCCCACACTCCGCGATGCGCTGCTTCACGAAGTCGTACACCTGGATGTCGGCCCGCCGAAAGCGGTAGATGCTCTGCTTCGGGTCGCCGACCACGAAGAGACTGCCGGGGCGCGGCTGCACCTCACGCCAGTTGTTCCCCTGCGCTGGATTGCTGGATAGGAGAAGGCAGACCTCCGCCTGAATCGGATCGGTGTCCTGGAACTCGTCCACCAAGAGATGCTGCCATCGCGCGCCTAACGCTGCGCGCACCTCGTCGTGCTCGCGCAGGAGTTGCGCCGTGAGCATGAGGAGGTCGTTGAAGCCGAGTTGTCCCGTAGCCTGCCGATATTCCTCGAAGTCGCGCGACGCGCTTTGCAGCACCCGCATGACAATCGGGTAGCGGTGCTCGCGCCACTGGGCGAGCGCGGCGGCGAGGGGGCCTTGTACCAGCGCCACGAAATCGTCGCTCACAGCCTTGACGGCTGCCCTTCCTTCTTTGGTGTCGCTCCACCGCTTCTGGGTGACGCCACATCTGGACGCACTGATCCCCTCCGCAACGCCAAGGAACGCCGTGCGGTCATTCCAATCGTCAACACGCTTCTTGTAGTCCAGCTCACGAATGAGCTTCATCAGATTATCCCACCCTTCCGCCGGTTCGTCTGCCGGCATCAGCTCGCGTGCCCCGTCCATGAGCGCAAGCAGCGCCGTGCGACAATGATTCACGTCGGGCGCCGCCACGTCCGAGAGGGGGAAGTCGACGTCTGGGTATGTCACCAGAGTCTTGAAGGCGCCGTACAGGTCTGTGACGGCGATGCCGGCCGCAGCCAGGGCCTTGACCTCATCAAAGCCGCGTGCACGAGCGCGCTCGATCCAGTCCTGCCAGAACCGTTCCTGCAACAAATCCCAATCTTCATCCGTCACCTCGGAGAAGTTCGGGTCGAGCGCCAGTTCCAGCGGATGCTCGCGTAGCAGGCGTCCGCAGAAGGAGTGAATGGTGCCGAGGAAGGCGCGGTCGAGATCGTGCAGCGCGCGTTCATGGCGCGCGTGCTCCTCACTCCCCCGTTCCGAGTCACGCACGCACGTCTCGAGCGCCACTTCAAAGCGCTCGCGGAGTTCGTTCGCCGCCTTACGAGTAAAGGTGACCGCAGCGATCTGCTCCACCTTCGTTCCACGCGCGACTAACGCCACCATGCGCCCCACGAGCGACGTCGTCTTCCCCGACCCAGCACCAGCTTCAACCAGGAAGCTGGTGTCCAGATCGTTCGCGATGCGTTCGCGCGCGCGAACATCATCAAGCACGGCCTGCGCCCGTGCGCCATGCACGGCGTCGCTCATTCTGCACCCTCTCGGGTCACAGCATCGCTGCCAGTCGCGCCGACCGTGGCAGCTCCACCGGCAGCGCTGCCAGCAGCATCGTCGGCAGCACCGTCGGCAACCGAAGCAATGCCACGGTGTCCCCGCATGATGCGGTACACCTCGAGCGTCGTCGCATGCTCCTTCGCCCACTCCGCGGGGGGGGAAACTTTCACGTGGTCGTGCTTGTCCTTCGTCACGCGACAGATGACCCCGTAGTCGCAGTACTTGCAATCGCCCGAGTCCGTGGTGGGAATGAAGGACCCGTTACGCACCTGCTGCAGCATCTCGTCTATGACCGTACGTGCCGCATCAAGCTCAAACGCTGGGTAGGCGATAATCTCGTTCTTCCCCCGATCGGTCGGAAAGCGATACTCGAAGCGCGACACCGGCTTCCCGAGAATCGTCTCGATTGCGGCCGCGTAGAGCGCGGGCTGCAGGCGGCGGCCGCCATTAAACGGCACGTCCTTCTTCTGGCGCTTGAAGCGTGAGGAGCCCCCCGTCTTGTAGTCCACCACGCGCAGCGACTCGTCGCTCAGCACATCCACCCGATCCGCCGTCCCCTTGATGGAGATGGAGCGTCCCCCTGTAAGGCCGTATGTCGCGCGCTTGTTCCCCGACCCGAACTGCACTTCGAAGTCGCGCCATTCGCCCGAGTCGCCGCTCGCCACCTGATCGCTCTCCATGGCCACGAATGCGTTCGCCGCGCGCAACAGTTCGCCCGATTCGCCCGCATAGACTGTCTCGCTGGGCGGCGGAACTCTAATCTTCCATTCGGCGATCACGGCTCCGGCAATGCGCTGCATGTCCGAACGCGCCGAGTCGCTCGACAGGTCGTGTTGCCGCCCAGTGTAGTCCTTCGTGAAGCGCTCGTACACCTCGTGCAGCAACGACCCGCGCTGCGCCGCATCGAGCCATGCGGCGGGATCGTACTCCGGGTCTTGTGGTGGGAGCAGCATCATCCCGTAGCGATACATCCAGGCGAGTGGGCAGGCTGCCAGGCGTTCCAGTGACGACGGCGAGACCGGGCGTTCCGGGTGCGCCGTGGGGTCGAGTAGTGGCCCCGCGTCTTCCACTATCCCGTGGTAGGCCGTGGCCTCCGGCCCCTCGCGAGCCGCGTCCGCCCGCAGGCCCGCATCGAGTAGTGGATGTGCCGAGCGTACCAGCGCGTCGCCGTCGAGCAGGAGGGGGCCGTCGGCGAGCGTGTGGAACCAGACGTCGCGGGCGTCCACGCACTTCGCGCCGCTCTCCCGCTCCCCATCTAGTCGCGTCGTGCCGCCTGCCCATGACTCCGGCACCGCACACGCGGGCGGCTGCAATTCCTTCCGCAGGTGGTCGAAGGAAAGCGACTCATCCCCTTGCAGCCGCCGCCAGGTGTGCAACAGCAGCGACGACGGTCCCGCCGTGCGCCCGTCCAGCGACGTGCTCGTGGCGTAGGACAGCGTCACCGTTCCGCGCAGCGCACCCATCGCTGCGTCGAGCCGAGCATCCGACTCGGCGCGGCGGTCGGCGGTGGTTGCGAGTGCGTCAGGTGCAATAGCGCGCCGAACCGCGTCGGGGAGGAGCGGATCCTGCCTAACGGGCCCACTCGTCCGATCGGCGTCGAGACCGACGACGAAGGTACGGCGACGTCCCGTGGTACCCGCGTGAGTGATGTCCGTGAGATGGAGCATTCCGCCACTAGAGCTCCACGGCTTACGCTCGCTCGTGTTGAGGGGCCAGGCGCGCAGGCCGGACAGTGCGTCGCGGAGCGTGGCGAGGGCTGTTCCGAATGTCGTGATCTCGTGTCCTACCTCGGCGAGCGCGTGCAGGCGGCTCAACAGACGCGCCGCGCCCGACTGCTCTGTCATTCCGTGCGTCGGCACCAGCGCCAGCCATTGTCGCGTGGCCACGGCAAGCGAGGTTGCACTCGCCCGAACCGCGTCTTGGCTTCCCCGCTCCGGAACGTTTGGTACGATGGCGAGCAGCGCGCGTAGCAGCGACCCCAGTGCACCTACGCTCCGCGTTCGCGATTCGCGGCGGGCCGAGAAGTCTTCGTCGCTCTCGTCCTCGTGCGGCGTGAGCGCAGCCAGCAACTCACCCGACTCGAGGCGGCGCAGCGCGGCCACGTATCGATCGCGGCCCCAGCCTATTTGAAGCGCGCGGAGCTCACGGGCGATCGCCGTCGCGGCCACGTCGGATTCCGGCGCGTTGATCTCGCCCGCTTCCAGCGCGTGGCGCAGCAGGTCGGCGGGCAGGCCATCGTCGAGCCAGGCCAGCCAGCGTTCGAGCGCGCGGCCGATCCGGGTGCGGACGAAGGGAACACCACGGAGCGTCGAGGTGCCGATGTGGAGCGACTGGGCCAGGGCGTCCAAGGCGACGCCGTATGTGTCGGTGTCGGTGGTGACGATTTCGACGTCGTCCCATCGTAGCCCCTCGGCGACGACGCGGCGGCAGACTTCGCGGAGTTCGTCGGACGGGGTCGCAGCCGCGAAGAGATCGATGGTGATCGCCTCGTTAGGCCATGGATCGGCAGGGAGGGTGACGGCGCCGTATTCGTGCAGTCGTCGGGCAAGTGCTCCGGGAAGGCCGCGGGCCTTCAGGGTTGGGGTGATGACGACCAGGCCGTCGAGGACGTAGGGGGCTTCGCTATCGAACTCGGCGAGTGCTACGCGGAACAGCGTAGCGGGGTCGGCAAGCTTTTCATCCGTCAGCAACCGTTCGTACGCAGCGAGCAGGGCGGAGAGTTCGCGCGAGGGGGAGCCGAGGGTGGTGTGCTGCTCTATCTGGTTTGGGGTGACACCAACGGCACGCACTTCCAGCAGCGCGTCGCGGAGCGCCGTGCGGAATCCCAGGCTGTGGGAGAGTGTCTCAAAAGTTTTGCCGATGCTTTGCGCGGCGATGCAGACTTCGAGGGCGCGATTGACCAGCGCGGCTTGTTCTATGTCGCCGATCTGGCGCAGGCCCCGTTCGGCGAGCGACACGAGGGCGAGTTGCTCGGCGATACTGCGGAGATTGGTGGCTTCCCAGCCGATCCAGCCCCCAGTTTGGCGGGCGAGAGTGGTGAGGAGTTCGCGGCCGAAGTTCAGGTCGGGTCCCACAAGGCGCTTGCGGGTATTCGAATACGCGATGGACAACTGTACCAGCGCGGCGATCAGAGCCGGTTGGTGAGCGCCGCGTTCGGGGTCGATCTCGTCGTTAGGTATGAAGGCGGGCATCAGGGGCAACTAGATGGTGACGGTTGGCGGAGCATGACTACTCCGCGCTTTCAATCGCCCGGACGTACGCGCCCACATGGGCGACGATGTTGTCGGCGCTGCGATGATCGAGACCCATTTCCATTGCGCGCTGCTCCATCGGTGCAATCCAATGAGGGTATGCGACGACCTCCGGCGGCCAGCCATGTCGGTCGCGGAGTTGAAAGGTCTCCTCGCACACCGCCCGTAATTTCTGCGACGGCGGCACCAGGGCGCTCAGCATGACCAGGTCCAACAAATCACGGAAGCGATCGTTGGCACGTGTAGGTGTAGGAGGTTCTGTGACCGCGTGGAGCTTCTGCGCGATCTGGGTAGAGGCTGTAGGCCAGCCGCTCAACTCTGCCGCGCCGAACCATCATGACCAAGGCCGTGGTCTTCACGCCAACCGCTCGTGCCTGCTCGGCGGTGAAGACCCCATGTTGCTCAAGTGCAAGTTCGTGGATGGTGTCGTAGGCGTTGTAGGTTTTCATCAGGCGGTGTGACTGGGCGGGATATAACGAATGGTTATATGTTGTCCGATCTGCGGGTGATTGGCGACAATGTATCGTGGACAAGATATAACAAGTGGTGGTATCTGCTCCGTGGCCTCGGCAAGGTCGGTCCTGAGTTCTCAGAGCCGCTGCCCGACGAGCAGCTCCGGGCGTAGGAGCGACGAGTCCCGACTACCACAAATCGTTTCGCTCGGCGACCGCCGAACTATCAGCCGCAAACCACGAGGCGACCACGTGCTCGCCGTATCAATCACGATCGCGACGTCTTGAAGACGTCCATCGCAAACGGATTGTCCGGGCGGATAACTTCCACCTCCACGCCATACGCATCGCGGAACGCTCGGCCCGACACCCGGCGAGGCGACCATTTTATTTCATACGCCCGCAGGCCGCTTCCCTCTTTCACGACCAGGTCCACCTCCGACTGCGCGCGCGAGCGCCAGAAGAACAGTTCCCCCGGCGAGCCGAGCAACGCATTGCGCTTGGCCACCTCGGCGATGACCCAGTTCTCCCACAGTGCGCCGATATCGGGACGGAATTCCTCGGTCGAAAAGGAGTTGAGCAGTGCGTTGCGAATGCCGGTATCCCAGAAAAATATCTTCTGGCTTTTGGCGATCTCCTTGCGAGGATTTGTGCTAAATGAGGGCAGCCGAAAAATCACGAACGTCTGTTCCAGCAGGTCCAGATATCGCTCCACCGTCGGTCGCATTATTTGAAGCTGGGTCGCCAATTCGTTCACGGACACTTCCGAGCCCGCCTGGTGGGCCAGCAACAGGAGCATCCGCTTGATGAGCGCCGGCGTCTTGACCAGCCCAGCCTGAAGCACGTCTTTCCAGAGGTAATCAGCACTCAGTTCTCGCAGCAACTGCGTGGGGTTGTCGCTCGTCACGATGTCGGGATAACTGCCGAAGCTGAGCCGCTGCATCAGAAAGGCCCGCAACTGCGGCGCGAAGTGCTGAGACAGATGGCCGGGTGCCGCCGCGGCGTTTGCCCACTCCTGCGTGCCCAACGTCTCAGAAAAGAGCAGTGGCGGCAACACCAGTTTCCGGTTGCGACCTGTGCGGCTCTCCGCCGCTTGGTCGAGCAAATCCAGCGAGGAAGAGCCGAGCAGGAGGAGCTTTGCTGGCAGCCGCGCATCATGCCAACCCTTTATGATGCGGGATATCTCGGGCAATCGCTGCGCTTCATCAATCACTAACACAGATGGGCTGCCGAGTGCGCGCAGGCCATCGAGGGGTGACAACGCGGAAGCGGCCCGGAAACGCGCCTTGTCCACCTCTACATCGAAATTGAGGAATACCGCAGGGTGCCCCGACAAGACGTGCCTCACCAATGTCGTTTTGCCGACCTGCCGTGCGCCGAGAATTACCCCGACCTTGTCGCTGTCGAGTATGTCGCGCAACGGCTGTTCGGCTTCCCTTCGTAAATACATATAAAGCATAATAACATGCTATTTTGTATATCACAAGATGCAGAATAGCCGTACTGCTGATCATGGCGCAGCTTCGAAGCGACCGCACCATCGCCTGATCCTCATGAGAAACGCGAGCGCTGTTCGCCGATGCGCATTGCCACGCGATAGCCGGCACCCGTAGAATTGCTGCCTCCATGACCCAGCCTCTCCCTCCGCCCGCCGATCTCGCCAAGCTTCGGATCAATCGCGATGCGCCATCACCCGGCGTGCGCAGGGCGCTTGTCCGAAACTTGATCCTCCTCCTTATTGTCGCCCTGCTCATCGCGCTCGGGGTCTGGTATATGCGCACCCGCTCGGTTCCGGTGGTCCAAGTGGCCACGGTGGGCGCGCCGGTTGGGGTCGGATCGGGGAGTTCCGCCGGCGCCACCAGCGTCACGGCCAACGGATACGTCGTAGCGCGCACCAAGGCGTCGGTGTCTGCAAAGGCGGCCGGTCGGCTCGCGTACTTGGGCGTGAGCGAAGGGTCGTTCGTGAAGAAGGGGGTCGTGATCGCCCGACTGGACAACGCCGATTTCGAGGCCGCCATATCGCAGGCCGAGGCGAATGTGGCGGCCAACGAAGCGGGTCTCATCGAAGCGGCGTCGGACCGCGATCAACTGGTGCGCGACGCGAAGCGACAGAGTGAAATACGGGCCCAGAACTCCAATCTCATTTCACAGCAGGAGCTTGACTTAGCGCTGAGCCGAGCCGCTCAGGCCGACGCGCGAGTAAACGCGGCGGCGGCTCGAAAGCGGGTAGCCGAAGCGGGGCTCAGGCTCGCCCTGGCGAACAATGACAACACCATCATCCGCGCGCCCTTCACCGGGACGGTGCTACGCAAGGACGCGGAAGTGGGCGAGGTGGTGGCGCCGAGTGTGGGGGGCGGATTGACGCGTGGGGCGGTGGTGACCATGGCCGATCTCACCACCCTTGAAGTCGAAGTGGACGTGAATGAGGCGTATATCGCGCGCATCAGCAATGGACTCGGCGCGCGCATCACGCTCGATGCCTATCCCGATACCTCGTTCAATGGCAAAGTGCGTCAGGTGGTCCCCACTGCCGACCGACAGCGCGCCACGGTTCAGGTGAAGGTGTCCATCACCGATCGCGACGCCCGCATTCTTCCCGAGATGGGAGCGAAGGTGGACTTTCTGCAGCCCGACGAGGCGGTTTCGGGCTCTCCGCAACTTGCGGCGCGTGCCATCGTACGGGTGCCAACCGATGCGGTGCGCGAACAGGGTGGGAAGAGTGTCGTGTGGATCGTGCGTAACCAGCGGCTCACCCGTCGCGATATCGCGGCTGGGCCGGTGAGTGCGGGCTTTCGTGAGGTGCGGTCGGGGTTGAGTGGTGGAGAGCAGGTTATGATTGGCGGGGTGGAGAAGCCTACCGAAGGAATGCGTGTCACGATTGGGCAGAAGTGAACCGTGGCCGAATTCAGATCGGCGGGTGTGCGGGGG
>ENA-ORBV01013891-ORBV01013891.1-microbial-mat-metagenome-genome-assembly--contig:-NODE-13891-length-12155-cov-4.964067_pt1 | contig 12155 bp, 7 predicted proteins | sample MGYA00237777_ERZ505514 | MGnify/ENA primary metagenome ERZ505514 (study PRJEB26160, sample SAMN06269048) | microbial mat metagenome | isolation source: Oligotrophic lake microbial mat | place... | reverse complement strand
TCGTACAGCCATGCATCGATGTGTGAAGCACCTGTTTGCTCGAGCAAAGACCGCTTGAGAAAGACTTCCCAGGCTGCAGAGGCAGCGCACGCAGGGTCGACAAGAGAAAGGACTTGGCGCGGCATGGTCGTCACGGCAAGTCCGACCAGGCGATGCGACGGCCCCATGGTGAGGACGACGTGTTGCAGCCCGGTACAGTCTTCGCCGATCGCCCAACCATTGGCCACCAGCTCCGTATCCGGTGTCTTCAGTGGAATGATGATCGCATCGAATGCTCCTTGCAGTGTTCCATCTCTCCGGAATGTTGCATCGGAGGGGATGCGGAAACGCTCGAAGTAGCCCATCTGCTCCAGCACCGGCATGTCGCGCTGCAGAACATCCATATTCTCGTGCAGGATATACAGACAGCTCTCCGCCGCGATGTCGTAGACGGCAAGACAGGCGCGGCCAGATTCAAAGTACAACCGATCTGGCCGCAGGAATGGGTACACCAACAGGCTGCGCACAAAGAGACTGAACCCAATAGAGAAGAGGCCAACAAGTGCGAAACGACGCCAGGCCGCGTTTGGCATGCACTGGCCAAGCAGCGCGATCCATCCAAGTATTCCCAGCGTGCCGATGAAGAAATAGCGCGAGATGCCAATGATGTCTTTTCCGATATCCGCTTTGCCAAAGGCAACGAGCAGTGCGGAACAGAGCGCAAAGAGGACGACGCTGAGCGGAATGACGCTGACATGCTGCGACAGCAGAGCGCTCTTTCGCCGGGGGACCATCACGAGAAAGCCAACGAGCCCAATCGCGCCGAGCACAAGCGAGAGTTGTATCTTGAGAAACGAGAGCGGCGCACCGATGAGCGCTAGAGCCAATCGCGGCACGTCGGCGATGAGCTGTGCGCTCTGGTCAATGTTGTCATGGAAAGCAGAGCGGCGGCCAGAGAAGAGTATGAGAAGCGTGACCGAGAAGCCGATAGCCCAGACGAGAAACATGCTGACCCGAGTATGAGTCGCGCGACGCCAGAGCAGCGGAAGCACTGCAATCCATGCGGCGAGGCCGACCGTGTAGGACAGCGCTGCGGCGAGGAGCAAAAGGAACACGAGGACCCAATCCCGCATGTTGAAAGCGCGCTCACGTGCAAGTAGCCACACCGCGGAGAGAAAGAACAGACTGGCGAGCAGAATATCATAGGCGCCGCGCAGCCAGAGTTCGTGGTGAATGAGCGAGAACGTAGCCAACGATACCGCAAGGTAGACAACGACTCGCCATCTGCTTTTCGTGAGCACGAAAGACTGGGTGAGCAGATTCCCCAGCAAGACCGTGATGCCCAGCGCCGCAAACGGCGCAATGAGTAGCTGGGCGAACATGCTGCCGCGTGTCAGGATCATCACGGCGATCATCACAGCATGCGTCACGTAGGATCGATGCTGAAAGAGCTGATCGACCAAGTGTATTGCCTGCAACCACTCACCTTGCCGAATGGCGGAGAGCAGAGGAATCGCACTGATGTACTCGTGGTTCCAGATATCGGTCCCGAACTGCCACACGATCCAGAGCACAACGGCAAAGGGCAAGCACACGCTCAGCGCCAGCAGAATCCGCGGCCAAGGAAGGCGAGTGGCATCGAGCATGGGAATCACTGCGAAGCGGGAAGCCGGACGAGCATCGTGAAATCGTAATGCCCGTAATCGTGGAGCAGTGCCACATCGGATGAAAATTCTTGCTTGCAGACATCGAACCAGCGGAGAGGATCGGCATGATAGATGCCGGGCTTGCGGAACGCGGGATCGGAATAGCTGCTACGCATGCCGAAGGCGAAGCCCTTCGTGCTGAGTGCTCGCATCTTGTGGAGATAGCCAAGGACGATGTCGAACCATGCCACATCGCTGTAGTCCCCTTTGAAATTGTAGGTGCCAATGGCAACGGTGTAGTCGGCAATGGGCATTGCATCGATCTGCGAGACCCAGGCGCATTCCTCCGAAGCCCGATGACGCTTGCGGGCAGCCTCGAGCATGGCAGGCAAGAGATCAAAGCCGCAGTAACGTACGATATGGCCTTGTCCCTGGAGATACTCAAGGAAGGCTCCGTAGCCGCAACCGATTTCATTGAGCGAATACGACGTATCGGGTGCGATGAGCTTGTGCATCTGCGCGAAGCGCACATCGCGGTTCTCGTCCGTTTTCCACCCGACACCGGCAGCCGTCTCTCCATGCTCTTCAAGCAGCGAAGCGTAGAACTGCTCATTGCCTTTGAGGAAGGTGTCACTGAGATCCATAGAGAGCGCGTATCGCGGGAACTGTGAACCGAGAATCTTGCCGCATCGTACGCCAGAGAACGCTATCCAGCATGTTCCAGAAAAGCTTCGCGCGCTTAGCAAGCGTATAGGATGAACTCCCTTTGTAGGACCTGGCAACGGGCACGGTCGCCATGGAGAGGCCCGTGAACATGCAGGCGATGGAAATATCCGTCGTCGGCCCGGCATGGCGTAGCATCTCACTCACCGCTTTTTTGCTGATCAGCCGCGCCATGCATTGATACGTTGGGGTAGAGCGCGGACCGAAGAGATTGAGCACGACGTAATACACTGTAGAACCGAGCCTGTGCAGCTGTTTCTGCTCGTGCGTTTTGCGCACACCGCAGACAATCTCGGCTCCTTCTCTCTGCATCGTCTCGCGGAAAATTTCCAGCCATTCGGGCTGATCTTCCAGATCGATATCGAGGAGGAAGATCTGCGAGCCTCGGGCAAAGGAAAGGCCGGTGAAATAGGCCTGCTGCTGGCCGATATTCGTTGCCAGATCGATGATACGCAGCGCGGGGAAGCGAGCTATGAGACTGCGAGCAACGGAAAGCGAGTTGTCGGGCGACGCGTCGTTGATCATGACGATCTCGTACGAGAGCCCGAGCTTGCGAGCTTGCACATCGATTCGCCGGCAGAATTCCTCAATGTACGGAGCCGACCGATAGAGGCTGGTGACGACGGAGAGCGTTGGCATCGAAATGGAGCATAGAGGCTTTTGCATCTTTTCCCTCATGGAACAGGAGATCGAGAATGCTCACCTGGTGCACGAATGGCGGGAAGAATTGGCGGTACTCGGGATACCCCGCATAGTCCATATAGCGAATCGCAATGCCTTCGCGTTCGAAGAGCGACGCATCGAGGTAGCCTTGTACCCGCGGACCGCAGAGTAGTTCCGTCGCGCCCGCCTGCTTGCACAGCGACAACATGCGCAACTGCTTACCGTCGATCAGTGCGTAGTCCCGGGATTGGCGACACACCGTCGTGATACCCAGATAGTCGCAGATTGCACGGATGAAGCGCTGATTGATGGCCGAGAGCATGTCCTCAGACTGCTGGAAGTACAGCGGTTCGAGCCATTTCTGCACGTCGCCAAAGGATCGAGCTCCCGCATAGTGGTGCTGCAGCGATGCCCAGTGCTCCATGCGCCAGGCATTGTCGAGCGTGCGTGCCTCGGAGATTTTCTGGCTCCGCTTGCCTTTCTGCATGATGGGAATACTCAGCCAGCGGAGACCGTGCAGTGTTTTGATAGTATTTCTGTTGCGCCAATCGGCTCGGGTGTACTGCACTTCGTCGAGGAAGATGAACTCATCGACCATGTTGATCATATCGAAATAGCCCTTCCAGGGGATGTAATTCGACTGCTGAATGGCAATACGCTTCATGGACGCTCAGACAATAGCGAACAATCTATTTTTTGATAATGAAGTTGTTGGATCTGCTTCCTAGCGATAGCCCTTCGACACAGCTGTGGCTTCACTCAGGGTCATTCGCCTCGGAAAAGCTTATGGCCCGATCCGCCTGAGGCGGAGAGGACCATGAGCGAGGCCCAAAGGCCGAGTCGAATGGTGAAGGATATTGATTTGCTCGTACGGGGGCATCCACTATTCTTTTTCTATGCAGCAAGACCCGGGCGAGCAACGGCATCTTGGCCCGGCAATAGCTGAGCTCGAGGCCCGCTTGGAAGAGGCTGAAGACACGTTGGATCATATCCAGCAGACGCGCAGCTGGCGTTTTACCGCTCCATTTCGGTACGGAGAAGCCGCGCTCTGGCGTTTGCTTGGCTTTCGCAAGCCACACATCCTTGCAGAATTGCGGCAACAGTTCTTCGTAGGGCTCATCAATCCGCTGCCAAGTACCCTGCGCATAGGGAAAGGAAACAGCCTTCTGGTGGTGGGATGGTACGCCCATCGCACATCGGCAGTTCGTTCGCTGTCGCTCCAGGCAGGCATGGTATCGGTGCCGATTACGCATTTCTTCGCCGCGACGCCGAGAATCCCGAGAAACTGGTATGCACATAAGCTCGAACGCAACGGCTTTTGGTGCATCCTCCCTCTGCCGCCCGGCACCCACGGCTCTGTGGCATTGGAAGTGCACGCAACATTCGCAAATGGAGAAGACGACGTACAGCAGCTGGGCACCGTGCAATGCAATGAAGAATCCGTTGAGCCTCTGGAACCTGGAAAGGAGCGCATCGCGATTTGCATGGCAACCTACAATCCCGATCTCCTGCTCTTTGCTAAGCAGATTGCCTCGCTCCGAAGGCAAACACGCACCGATTGGCGTTGCATCATCCAGGACGACGCATCGGACCACGAGGTGTATCAAAAAATGCAGAGGGCGCTCGAAGGAGATGACCGCTTCGTCCTCTTTCGCAATGAGCAGAATCTGGGGTTCTATCATAATTTTGAGCGCTGCCTCGGCCGAGTGCCGGCCACCGCGTCGTTTGTGGCGCTCTGCGATCAGGATGACGAATGGGACCCGGAGAAGCTTGCTCGCTGCATCGAGGCCTTCACGCCGGATACCACACTCGTTTACAGCGATATGCGCATCGCCACAGCGGATGGCACCGTCATCTCCGAGACGTTCTGGCGCGATCGGAAGAATAATGCGAGCGAATTTCCCACGTTGCTCCTGGCCAATAGCATCACGGGCGCCGCTTCGGTGTTCCGCCGTTCCCTGCTCGAGAGCGCAGTCCCCTTTCCTCCTGCCCTGCCCTATTCGTTCCATGATTGGTGGATCGCGTGCGCGGCTATGCTGGCAGGCACGATCCGCTACCTCGATACCCCGCTCTACACCTACGTTCAGCACGATGGGAATGTTCTGGGGTTCGAGCCGGGCCGCGAGCGCCGCAGCATGCGGCAACGGATCCGCTCGTTCGTGCCACACCACCGCTGGTCGTACTTCAACACACTGCTGCACCACGCGTTGACCGCATCGGTCTTGCGACAACGGATGATCAACATTCCGCGCCGCACAGATGCTCTGCTCGCGCGCATGGCATCCGGCGGCCTGCTCTCACTGTGGCTCAAAGCGATCTCGGCAACCCTGCGCGGCCTGCATACCGAGAAAGGTTCGCGCCGCATCGCACTGGGCGTGATGGTCATGAAGCTCTGCGATGTAGTCTTTCTCCTCCGTCGCTTTGTACACGCACCAGCCCGAGAGCTTACCGCGGGCGGGCCGGGCTCAGCCGTATCGCCCCTGCTCTCCGTCGTTGTTCCGCTCTACCATTCCGATCCGCAATTCCTCGGCCCGGCAATCGAATCCGTCTTCGCACAAACCTACAAGAAGTGGGAGCTTGTGCTTGTGCACGACGGTCCCATGCCGGAGGCCCTGCGGGAGTTCCTCGCTTCGTATGAGCGACGTCATCCGCAAAAATTGCGCATTGCCGCCCTCTCGGCGCACGGCGGTATCAGCGCTACTACCAACCATGCCGCATCACTCGCACGCGGGGAGTATCTCTGTTTCCTGGATCATGATGACCTGCTGGAGCACGATGCACTGAGCCGCCTCGTCGAAACAATCGGCATGCGCTTTGGCCCGGTCGACGCAGCCTACACCGACGACGACAAAATCGACGCCGAAGGCCGGCGCTTTGCGGCGCAGCGCAAGCCCGATTGGAACCCCGAACTGTTGCTCTCCTCATGCTATATCGGTCATATGAAAGTCGTTCGACGTACACTCTTCCTGGATCTTGGAGGATTCCTCTCGGCGTTCGACGGAGCCCAAGACTACGAGTTCTTTCTGCGTCTCTCGGAACGCACACACAATATCGTCCACATTCCGCACGTGCTCTACCACTGGCGCAGCATTCCCGGATCCACGGCCTTCGATGCAGATGCAAAACCGGGCAGCATTGAACGCGGCAGAGAAGCGGTCGAAGCGGCTGTCCGGCGCAGAGGAATCCACGCATCGGTCGAGATACCGCCGCATGCACTCGCAAGCCGCATTGGGGTCTATCGCTTGCGTTTCGATGCACAGAGTCAGCAACCGACCAGGCGCTACGCGCATGATCATCCGCACTTTGCACCACCAGGCAAACGTATTCTGCTCTTCACGCATACGCTGAACCGGGAAGGCGCCCCGTTCTCACTCTTCCACCTTGCGAAAGGCCTCAGGCACAGGGGCTACGATGTGACGGTGTTCTCGCCCTGCGATGGCCCGCTGCGTCTGCTCTACAGGCAGCACGACATCCCGCTCGTCGTGGCCCCAAGGCACACAGAACAACGCTTCCAGGAGCTGCTCCTGCGGTACGATGCGGTCTTCCTGAACACCATTCTCGCCTATAGATTTTTCCCGAGAGCACACGGCAAGAACATCCGCATTCTCTGGTGCATCCGCGAGAGCGAGCGCGAGAAATATTTCCAGCAGCACCCGCAGCTCACTACCGCCCATTTCTATCGTGCAGATCGCGTCATCTTCGTCTCGCAAGCAACGCGCGAGCGCTATGGCGATCTCGATCATGGTAACTTCGCGACGATCCCCAATAGCGTCGATCTGGAAGAGATCGACCGTTACATCGCCAGCCACACGCGGGCAGAAACTCGGCAAAAACTACAGCTTGGTGAGAAGGATATCGCCATCACACTCGTCGGAACCGTGTGCCAGCGCAAAGGGCAGCTTGCCTTGGTGCAGGTGATCGACCAGTTACGCAGGATCTTCCCCACGCTGTCTCTCCGGTGCTTCCTAGTGGGGAGCGGCGACGGCTCGCCCTACGAACAAACGGTCGAAGCCTTCATCGCGCAAAAGGGCCTGCAGTCCGTCGTACAGCTTGTGCCGACGACGTCTGACGTGCTCGCGTATTACCATGCGGCGGATCTCTTCGTCTGTAATTCTTCGATCGAGTCGGCGCCGCGTGTGATCCTCGAGGCGATGGCTTTCTCGCTCCCGATTGTCTCGACGGATGTCTACGGCATACCGGAGCAAGTGCGCGCAAACCAAGAAGCGCTGCTCATTCCCCCGCGAGACACGCCGGCCTTGCAGGGCGCGCTGCAGGAACTGGTGCAGAACCCCACTCTGCGTGCAGGCCTTGGGCTGAATGCACGAGCCCGCGTTGCGTCGGCATTTACGATGGAAACGATGATCGATCGCTACGAGAATCTTCTCGATGTCGTATGTGTGGCATAACAGGCATCATCCAGCGGCAACCGGATACTGCAGCCACACTCGTCGAAGCGATGTGCAATGCTTTGCAGCATCGCGGGCCAGACAGCCAGGGTTTTCACCGCACGGAATGCGTACAGCTTGGCATGCGGCGGCTGCGGATTATCGACCTCGCGGGGGGAGAGCAACCCATGACCAACGAGCGCGGCACGCTCGCCGTCGTCTTCAACGGAGAAATCTATAATTTCCGCACGCTGCGCCGCACGCTCGAGTCTGCGGGGCACCGCTTTGCCACAGCGAGTGATACTGAGGTGCTGACGCATGGCTACGAGGAGTGGGGCATCGAAGGCTTGCTCGAGCATCTCGACGGGATGTTCGCCTTCGCCCTGCACGATCGCGAGACGGGCGACGTCTTTCTTGCGCGAGACAGAGCGGGCGAGAAGCCGCTCTTCTACTACGCAGATCGAGAGCATGTCGCCTTCTCGTCGGAACTGCAGTCGCTCGTGCGCTGTCCGTTTGTCCCACGGGAGATCGACCCCGTCTCGCTCCACGCGTACCTCGCGCTGCATGCCGTCCCCGCCCCACGAACAATGCTCCGGCATGTGCAAAAGATGCTGCCAGGGCACTACCTACGCATCGATGAGCGATCACTTGCCCTTGAAGAACACGCGTACTGGACGCTCACGCATGGCACGACGAGAGATTCGTTTGCCGCTGCAACAGAGCACGTGCGAGAGCTCCTCAGCCAGAGCGTGGAGCGCGCACTCTTCGCCGATGTGCCCGTGGGGATCTTCCTGAGCGGCGGTCTCGATTCGAGCGTACTCACCGCTCTTGCTGCCAGTCGCGGCCCCGCTCTCTTCACGTTCTCCGTCGGCTTTGCCGAGAGCGAATTTGATGAATCATCCTTCGCACGCAACGTCGCACAGCACTTCGGCACGCAGCATACCCATGTGGCGCTGCACGAAGCGGATGCCCTTCGCACCTTGCCCGCTGTCGTTGCATCGATAGATGAACCGTGCGGCGATCAAGCTTTCTTGCCCGTTTTCCTCCTTGCGCAAGAAGCATCCCGCAGCGTGAAAGTTGTGCTGAGCGGCGAGGGCGCAGACGAGCTCTTCGGCGGCTATGACTACTATCCGCACCCCGGGAACCGACTGCTTTCGCGGTGGAAGAAAAGCAGAGAAGGCTCCTTTCTGCTTGATAGCCATGGCACGACAGCAAGCGGCTTCCCGCTTCTTACATCGGAAGCCGATCGCCGGCGCTTGTTACTCCCCGAGATACGAACGGGCAGTGCAAGCGATGCGATGACGCGGATGGATGAGCAACTGCGGCAATGTAATGAGCCTCTACAGCGGGCACAGGCTGCTGATTTCTTGAGCTGGCTCCCCGATGATCTGCTCATGAAGCTCGACACAATGACGATGGCCGCGTCGATCGAAGGGCGCGCGCCGTATCTGTCCCGCGCACTCATCGAGTACTGCTTCGCCGTCCCATCGCAGTTCCATGCGCGCAGTGGAGAGAAGAAATCGTTACTGCGCGCTGTGGCAGCGGATCTGCTGCCGGCACACATCGCAAAGCGCCCGAAGCAAGGTTTCCGGTTACCGATGTCGCAGTGGCTGCGCCAGAGTCTTCGCCCGATGCTGCTCGAGAGTATCATGCTCGCACAAGCTGACGGTATCGACACAGCGGCCTATCGCGCCATTGCAGAGCGGCACCTCGCCGGCAACGAGGACCGTGGACGATTGCTCTACAGCATTATGGTCTACCGGCTGTGGTTCGCGCGCCTCTCGACACTGCCGCAACTGCAGACAACGCAGAGAGCGGTACGCGCGGCGTAATCACACAACTCCCCGCACGCACAAAGGTCTCTCTGGGCAGCGCAACGCGATCGACGACGGTGGAGCCGACTCCTATCCAGGAATGTTCGCCGATGCGTACATGCCCTGCAAGCGTCACGCCGGGGCATACATGGACAAAATCTTCGATGACGCAGTCGTGATCGACGCTCGCACGCGTATTGAGAATGCAATGCCGGCCGATAATCGTCGACGCGCCGACAACCGACCCCGCGAAGACGACGGTACCCTCACCAATCGTACTGGAGGGGCTCACCCATGCCGCCGGATGTACGACACTGGGGAAGAGCAATTTGCCCTCCAAGCTCTCGACAATCGCCCGGCGTACTGCGGCATCGCCCAGCGCAACGATGGCACCATCGGCCTTCCGTTCGCGCGCAATGGCCAACGCATCTTCATTCGCTCCCAGTACGGAGTATCCATCCAAGAAGGGCACGGACGAACCGTCCTCATTGATCAAGCCCATGACCTCGTCTTCTCCGCGCGCCACAATCGCTTCGACAACGGATTTGGCATGCCCTCCTGTCCCAAATATGAGCAAGCGCATTGGATGAAATGCTAAAGAAAGATGGCACGAGATGCAAATAGAGGAGAAGCAAACCCGCATTCAATCGACGCACCCAGTCATCGAATCTAGAATGTGATCGTGCAGCAATTACTCCATCATCTGCGCTTACCGCGAAGCGCATCCTCCCTCGTATGGCTTGTACTCTGCTGCTTTCCCTTCGTCGTGCTGACCGGCGCGCTGCTGCTCTATCACGATGCGATGCCAACCGGCGACTGGCTCTATGCGTTCGACAGGCTTTGGAAAGACGACTATCAGTGGCGAGATGTGCTCTTTCAGCTGAGCGAGCACCGGCCCATCCTCGGCACCGCGATTATCATAGGGCTCATCCGGCTCGATAGCCTCTCCCCCACGATCTATCTACTGACACTGGCCGGCAATATGCTGAGTGCATGGCTGTTCTTCGTGTTGCTGCGTAGGCATCACAAAGAAGAGAAAGAAGCGATCCGGCTGCCCCTGCTCGCCATCTGCGTTTTACTCTCATCATTCCTTCTCTGGTTTAATTTCTCCATCGGCGCACTCTCTTTCACGTTGGTCTTTACGACATTTCTCGCCGCACTCCTCACACTCTGGTCGCCGTCTGCCAGCTGGAAACCCCTCGCACTTGGCGCAATGTTCTGCTTCGCTTCGTCGTTCTGCCTCGCAAACGGCCTCCTTTCTTGGATCTCACTACTCCCCCTCATTCTGCGAAGTAAAAAGTCTTTTGCCGTCTCTTTCTGGCTGCTCTGCTTTGTACTGAGCGTTGCAGTCTATCGCATCAACTATGTCACGCCGCATTGGACGCCGAGCGTCTGGTCGAGCTTCACCGATCCCCTCTTATTATTGCAGTATTTCTTTGCGCTGTCGGGGGCCGTTCTTTGCCCATTCCACGCACTCCCGGCAGCAATGATCGGCATCTGTCTCTGGGGTATGTGCATCGCGCTGTTCTTTGCAAGGGCGAAGGATTGGCGGGTACTTCTGCCGTGGATGTGCCTCCTGCTCTTTGCGTTCTGCAGTATCGCTGCTGTATCAGCAGGAAGAATGGGGGGCAACGGAGTCGAGAGTGCGCTCTTCATCCGCTATCGTCCGTTCTCGGCATTCTTCGTCTGCAGCTGTATCTGCGTAGTGTCGGTGACCATGACCCAGCGACGCCCCCTGCTTGGCGCCGGTTGCTTACTCGTCATGCTCAGCCAATTCTTCTTGGGCAATTGGGCCTTCGCACACGAATGGCTCCCTTCGTGGAAAGAGGTAAAGGTCGGGAAAATATGCGTAGAAGCCCATGAGTTTTCCTCACCGTACTGCCTCGAGAAAGTGATCATGACCGGCGCCGGGCTCTACGTAAAAGGCCTCGCCCCCTCGCTCGAAGCATTTAACATCATCCAGCCGTTCCAGCCTCCACAATTCGCCAACTACATCTCGTCAGAGAATACCAAGAGAGGGGCTGTCACGCATGTCGATGACATTGTCCCCACACGTTACGCATCGGACTCTTCATTCATCGTCCGCGGATGGGTGGCAAAAGTGTTCTCCCCCAACACAAACATTCTACTGACCGCGGGTGCAGAACATGTGCTGCTAGGCCGCACAATACCCCTTCGCCGATCAGAGATGCCGGAGAGCCGGGGATGGGAGATCGCGATTGATCTTCCCCCATCCTTTACGCGCCAAGACATCCAAGCGTGGATCTATGACGAGCAACAGAACGCGCTGTTTCTGCTGCGCGATACATCCTCGCGGTAAGACAGGCCTCGCTCATTTCCTTCTCAAGAGCGCTGCGAGCACATTCTGCGCGAGCACGTACGGGCTTTTGAGGAGTGTACCCAAGCGAATGGGTGGCTCTTGCGGCGTTGCTCTTTTACGAAGAATAACCTGATAGCCTCGTTCGAGGAGATCGTAGTGTCCGTCGAATGCACGGAGAAACGCATCGATCGCGAGCCGCGGTGTTCGCGTCGGCCGCAGCGGAAAGAGATGCCATCGGTAATCGTCGAAGATGATCATCCCGTCTGGCCGCAGCAATTGCCAGGCGAGCACGGCATCCCGTAGCACGCTCGCCGCATCGTGCGCACCGTCGATGTAGATGACGTGAAAGCTCTGCGGCGGCAGTTCGCGGAGGATCGTCGCAGCGTCCCCCCGCAGTTTGTGCACGCGCTCGGTGGCATCGATACAGGCGATATTGCGATCAAACGTCCGCTCAATCCCGGAGCCAGCCTTCCCCGCCCAACCACTGGCCGGATGCAGCGCGCCGTACCCCGATGCGGCCGGATCGAAGAGATCGATCCACGCGCCGCCAGGACGCCCCGCGAACGAGAGCGCGCCCGCCGCGGCGAGGTACGGCCGGCCCTCGGCGCGCACGAGGAAGAGCTGG
>ENA-ORBV01013890-ORBV01013890.1-microbial-mat-metagenome-genome-assembly--contig:-NODE-13890-length-12156-cov-4.382151_pt1 | contig 12156 bp, 7 predicted proteins | sample MGYA00237777_ERZ505514 | MGnify/ENA primary metagenome ERZ505514 (study PRJEB26160, sample SAMN06269048) | microbial mat metagenome | isolation source: Oligotrophic lake microbial mat | place... | reverse complement strand
GTCCAAATGCAGCAGCCGCCAACAACAACAATGGTGGCGACCCACCGGCACCACCCCCCCCTGCTGCCGCTGGCAACAACAACATGGAAAACGATGACGATGATGATGATGCCTGCGACAGTGAGTTTGCATTGCTTGCCTTGCTTTTTGGTCTATGCTCACTCACACTTTTTCTCTTTCTTTGTAGCTGCTCCAACACCAACGGGACGTCCCGAGTTTGACCTCAACGAGCTACTTCGCCAACTCAACGTGCAATCATCCGAAGAAAAAGAAGACGACGACGACGAGATGAAGATTTGCCTTCCCTACCATCTCTACCACTGGCATGAAGCGGTGACCGAAGAGGAAGAAGCCGATGGTCGTAAGATTCGTGTGAAGCGTCTCACTCGTGATGTTCTTTTGCCTGGCCCAACGGATGAAGATCAAGTTGAGTGTCTTGTTGTTGATGATGGAAGCAAGGTGCGCATCAAAATCAAAATGCCAAATGCTTACCTCTCAGCCAAACGCACTGCTGTTGTTGCCGCGTCCAACTTGGGTGTTGGCAATGCCAACATCACGCCGCAAATCATCAACACTGTGTCGGCTCTTGCTCGTGTCCAAGGCCATCGTGAAGCTCTTCAGATGGTTCGAGTTGATCAGGAGTTCATTCAGTTCAATGTCAAGCTTCCCTTCAAGGTTGACAACTACTTCTGCAAGCGCACCGACTGGGGTGTTGATGGGGATGGGCATGCTATTCGCATTTGCACTTGCATGCATGACAATGCACACTGCCGTGCCGCGAATCAGTTTGTTTACATCTTGCATGTTGAGATGACTTCTGTGGAGCGCCCTCGTGCGACTCCATCCAAACCCAGTGGCGGCGGGTTTGGTCTTTTTGGTGGTTTGGCTTAAGGTGATGGTGTGGGAATTATATGTTCAAATGTAGTAGAAATCTAGAACAAAGATAAAGAAATGTGTTTACCCAGTTGGGTAAGAAATAATTGTCTATTAGCATTGCCACCAGGGGCTCTTAGATGACTGTTTTCTAGATAGATGTTAGCAGCATAAGCTGCTTTTCCAGCGGAGCCCTGGGTCATGTTTTCCTACTCTAATGGCTAGCTAGCTAGCTAGCAGTAGCTAGCACATGCGACGCACTGCTCCGGTAGCTCGCATTGCACTCGTGGGTAACGTTGGTGTTCTTTTTCCAATCTCAACGTCAAGAAGTATGACCAAAAGAGGCTTTTTGCTTCACCTACCGGTACTCTAAAGCAACGATGACAAAGCCTTCATCGCGTGTTCATCAGGATGGAGTCTACGGTGCGTACACTGAGTTTACAGCCCCATTGGCATTGTTTGCTATGAACTAGCTAGTAGACTGGTACAGGAGAGAATGTTCATGAACAAGAACAGAGAATGTTCCAATCCAAGCCAATGGAACGATTCGCACTGTGACTATGTGCCGTCTATGACATCAACAGTGTGGAAAAAGAACCGATGTCATTTTTCAGAAACTGAGCAGATGGCTTCCAGTGTGCTGTGTGTGCTGAGGAAGTTCACACAGACATTAAAGCCGCAAAAAATTAAGCATTCAAAGGAAAATGAGACTTGTTTGGAGCTAAGTGAAAGTTGATGTAGCCAGTGAGCTAAGTCATGAAATGAATTGCAATCTGATGAGACACCGAAATCCGTTCAAATTTAGTCATTGTCTCTTCTTTCACCAGGCATGCCCGAAAAAGAATTGCGGTAGCCATTTCTTTTTTAGGGATACATTTTCCTTTCTAACTTTGTTTGCAACGTGAGTTGTGTCTGTTGTTGCATCTGTGACTCTTGACTTGACATGATCTCAATGATTCAAAAATGACAGCAAGTGACATTGTGTTCAATGTTTTGTGTTTCTTGCAGACATGTCTCATTGACTAGATGTGATGTCTTGCCAGTGGCTAAATGCAACATTTGGTGGTTTGTGCAGTTGTTGGTTTAAAATTGGATTGGACAATTTGAACACATCTGAGTTTCTGTGCCTGACAAACGACAATTCTTCACCACAAGAGACAAGATGGCAAGAACAATGCCTTGAAGACAACGTTTCCTACTCCAATGTTTCACCAACAAAACACATGTGATTTTGCATGAACAATAAACTTATGAGTGCAGCAATGCACTTGACATTTCTCCATCTTCATTGTTCAAATCCAACAAGACTGGCATCTTGTCAGCAAGATTGGCTGCACAGTGCACATGTTCGTCATTGCAATCCGGTTGTTGGAACAAACCCACAGGATTGCAGAACATCGTGATGCAACATGTCGTCAAAACTCAGCTGATTGTCTGCATCGAATGTTCCACTTTGGATCTTGCATCTTGTTGCTTGGGATGCATAGCAGTTCCAGGTCTAGAACTTGTGTCACGACTCGAATTCCGGGGTTGAATGAAATCGTGCCTTTGTCATGCCCGATCACATTTCTGATGCAAATTGCCATCACAACTGATCTGGATCTGTGATTTGAAAGCAAAGGAAAACTGTTATGAACAGCTCATAAGATAATAAAAAGATTGGAATCAGAGTCCAATGATTCTTCTGGTGATTAGCAAACCTTGAATTTGATTTGTGATCTGAAAAGATGACATTGTTCATTTTCAACATTTCAGGTGTGCTTTTTTGTTGAATGCAAAACAACACCCTTACTGAATTGCACTGAGAACACATGGCTTGTGCTCCCAAAATCAAGATAGGCAGCACTGTTCTAATTTTGTGATCCACACTCTTCTTGGACTGTGCTTTGTTCTGCCTTGAGAAAAGGTTGCACCATGCCTCCATCATAGGAGGAAGAAAGGTTAGATTTGCGCGGGAAAAGATCAGTCCCAAACTTGGACGCGGTGTTTGCGTGCTGTACCAGTACCAGGTACCGCCCTGCATGTTCTTCTTCATTCGCTCTGCAGATGACCGCGCTTTGATCGTATTGAATCGCCGACAAAGTGTGTTCTTGCTGCCTGCTATCCCAAAACAAAATATCCCACCTTTTGCCACTTGCCCCCAAGCACAAATTGAATTTGGATATGTCTATAAAGTAATCCTTACAAACTACAAATACATCACAGTAATTCACAACATGCCATCCGCCAAAAAATCCAAAGCCTTGCGTCGCCGAGCACATGGTTTGCGGGCGGCCAAACCTAGCGAGTACCGCGACGCTATATTCCAAGCTTGGGAGGAGCTAGACAAGGCGGATATCCTTGTTAATGATATTAAAATGATCACAAGCTGGGTCGAGAATAATTTGGGTCTTTTCCTCCGGCGTGATTTAGCAGAGAAATCATTCATGGAGATTCTAAACAGCACAGCTCATCCGAATGAAATCGGCTTTGGTGTCTCGATTGTATTTGAGGGTCCGCACATCTCCCGACTGGAAAAACTCCAGTTGGATTTGACTGAATCTGAAATGGAAGGGTTTTTCGTCTTGGATTCCACATCTGTGGCATCTACTGCAGTCAGTCAAAAGTTTCACGAGCGCCTGTTTCACGAGCGCCTGTACAACTTTGTTGCCCAGGCTGTGCATACTCTCTTGCCTGAAACCAAGAGCCCATCCATGGTTCGTAAATTTCTTGAGGAATGTGACCTCATTTTAGATACGGCAGGAACTCGAGTGGAACTGGAAACAAATGTGGGTTTTCCGTGGATGGATTCCAATCGAAGTTCTCCCCCCAAGTGGATCTTTGTGTCGAAATCAAAGCCTAAATGGATCCAGCCCAAAAACTACTTGTGTAATGAAATTAGCGATGGCGTTACGAGCATCCAAGCCAATAACGGTTGCAACGACCGGATCAGGAGCACAACGTACGGTCGCAATAAATGCAGTCTTGCCAAGGTTCTGGACCAAATGCGAGATTTTAGAGGGGATGCCAAGTGTCAAATTGAAGCCATGGTCGCTTTGATCAACGAACAGAACAACTCCAAGGCTATTGGCGAGATAATGATACTTTCAGACGAAATTGTTCTTGGCATTCTTATTGCAATGAAAAAGCACCCCAAGGATGAAGCAGTGCAGCGCAAAGGCGCTGAAGCAATGTACAAATTGGGTACTTCCTTTCAATTCATTCACCGAAAGATTGTTAGACTCGGTGGCTTGGACGTTTTGACTGCCAATATGAAAACATGGATGTTGGATGACACTATGTTTCAAAATTATGCGTTGGAGTTTCTTCAAAGCATGGAAACGTTAGAGCCGGATTTTGCTGCGGTGTGTGATCCACTTGTAACAGCAGGAGCCTTCGAAGCTGTGGCTCATGTACTCTCCTTCCACGGCGGCGACAAAGCATTCCAAATTAATGCAATGGATGTACTTACCAACCTTGCGCCCGCCGGGAACGCCGCTAGCAATGTGGAAGAGCTTTGCAATAAAGTACTGGATCCAGTGATGTCGTCGATGGACCGCTTTCTGGATTGCGCTCGTCTACAAGAATGCGCCGTTGGCTTGTTGGGCCATGTAATGCTCATGCACAGCGCTTCTGCTGGTAAATTGAAGGACAAAGGCGGGCACGAGGCAGTTCTCTCGGCACTGGCTGCTCATGGTGATTGTGCTACTTTGCAGGCTCGTGGGTGGCGAGCGCTTGCACTTCTTTGTATGGATGGCTGTTTTCTCCATTATCTTCATGAGACATCTGTAAACAAGATCCTCAATTTAATGAACAAAGGCCTTGATAACGAGGACATTCAAATTGTTGGATCTGCCTTGATTGCGGACGCTGCAAGCGATGACGACAACCGTAGCTTGTTCGATGGTAAATACCACCAAATAGTGAGGCAGCTCCTGCAAGCCATGAACGAGTATCGTTACAGCGTTAAAATTCAAGAGTTTGGATGCCGTGCTCTTTTATCGTTGGTGCGTGACGGAGATTTCCTCGACTGGGACAGCGCTGAACAGACCTCGGACACTGTGCTTGTCATAACCTGGGACATCGCTGAAGAGATCTTGGACATTCTGCTTTTCGCGACCAGCCTGCACATGTGTAATCCTGCAGTTCTTCTTGATGGCGCGGAGTCTCTGGCCTATTTGATAAATTCACCATTTATCTTCGTTCTCTCTGGAGGGAATAAAGTGCCCAGTACCGCGGGGGCAATTGTAGAAGGGCTGGGGAGCGCTGTAGCATTAGAAAAAGGATCGCAGACGCTGCTAAGATTAATGGCAGCGCTACTTGCATTGGTTGCAGAGTACGAGTCAGCAGGTGGTTTCCTGGTGAAGATAATTCTAGGGCAGGACACTGGCGGCATGAGCACCATGCTTGGGATCATGCAGGCTCACATGGCCTGTGAAGAGTTGCAAGAAGTTGTGTGCACCTTTTTATGCAAAGCTACAACGATCGAAAGAAACAATGGAAACCAAGGTTTTCTGGAGCGTTTACTAGAGAGTGGAGGAAAGGATGCCATCTTGGCCGTCATTGTAAAATATCCATCAAACGAAACGATTTTCAATGATGGAGGAAGGGTGTTTTTTCGTCTACGAGCCATCGACGATGCAAAGTGACGTCCATTGGGCAAAGGAAGTTCCGGAACACCAACTTGATGAATGCCAAACTGTGCCACTGGATACAACTGTTACTACTAATACATGCATAGAAAAGAAAGCCTATACTAACTAATAAAAGTGATTATCGAAAAAAGTTAGCTTTTAGTAGCTGCCTGAGCCCGGACTTTCAAGGGAAGCAGTGGAACAAAGCGGCCCATGCTGCTGTGCTACTAGCTGGCTGGTGGGGGATTCAGTCATTCAGCCCTACATGCAGTGAGTAGCAAATCTCCGAGGGATCTTGTGCGCGCTCATGATTCGGAAGAAATCGTGACTGGATAAGAATGACTGGCCCGGTTGACGGACTTTTTGGCTATGTGCACAACTGCCAGGTGCTGGCTGGCCTGGCGCCTAACCCCCAAATTTTCTGGATCACTCAACTGTGTCAACACCATCATGCACTTGGAACAAAAGGGGGCAGGTTGAGGGCACCGGCATAACTTTTTAGTTCAAACTTGTCTCACCAGCAAACATCAGTTGTGCATTGTTTCCAAAAGAAACAAATTTGATGGTGCACTCATTTCAATTGCGAGAAACAGTTGAAATCAAATGCAACAGCAACATCTGCCATGCAAGAAAACACATCATCAGGCAAGGATGCCATGCTGTGGCCAAATTGGAGGCCCAAGTCATGGTCAACACTGTGTTCAGTGCAATGTCTGAAGCTCACCCAACATGGGCATGATCAATGTTTGGTTCAGGGTCTGGTTTGCAGGACTGGGTGTCACCTGCAACACTGCCTGCCCCAGCACTCAAACAAGCGTGGCAGAAGCTGTTTGTTGCCACTTCAGAGGGAAACAAAAAAGGATGGAACAAATTTGTTCATGCCCATCAGCAAAAGGCCCACTTTCCTTCACTGTGTGGCCTTCACAGAGATTGTGTGTTGCCCATGAGATGACATCAAGAATTTTTTGTTCAGCAAATTTCATGTTTTCTGGTTGCTGACCTGTTTTGAAATTTGCATGACGCACGTCCACTGAAAAATGGATGGGAGGCTGCAAATCAAGAATTGGCATGCCCTGACAATCTCTCTCTGAAAAACAAAAGAATGTGACATTGACTCATGATGTTAAGTTTTTGTTTGCAAACATTTCCATCAACATTGCATTTGCACTCAAGGATTGTTTTTTCATTCCAATGATTCTTGGTCCTCAACTGATGTTTGACAAATGTCATGATGTGTTTGCGTTGGATCCAGATTGTTCAAGAATTGCAATTCTCGCTTTGACATGCAGGGCACAGTTTTTGGTGACAAAAGTTTTGACTGCGCTGATTGGGTTTCCTTGCCAGATTGTGCTGCAAGTTGTTCCATCAGGATGGTTGGCTGGGGATCGGTTTGTGTCATGGAAATGAGTTGCAAAGAGTTTGGCGCATGAGTCTGATTTCTCACCAACTTCATTGAAATGTTGTTGCATTCTGGCTTTGAACTTTTGTTGTGTGTTTCACATGCGTGCTTTTTCTGTTTTGTTGCATTTGACTTTGCAGACTGTGAATGAATTCCTGCACATGTTGTTGTGGCCACGGGCACCAGTCCCTCCAGTTTTGCAGTTGCAGGGTGGAGGTCCAAAGTGTTTGGAGGTCAGACCGACAGTGAGTTTCCTGGATGGGGGTCCCCTTGGAAGCCAGTGCGGTTGGTGAATCTGTCAAGTGGTCCTCGTCTGCTTCCCTAGCTAGCTAGCCTTCACGCCGGTTACACAGCATGATTGTGACTTCCCCGGACGCTAAAATAATGTCCTCGGTTATGAGGTTCTTCGTCTTCAAGACGCAACTGTTTCGCCAAATCACTGGCCGGCACTGCACTTTTCGCACTTTTCGCACTTTCAACATTGGCCAGCGGATTTATCTCATCGTTGCCCCTGTCGTACTACTCATAGTAGTATCGACTAAAAATGAGCAATACATTCTGACGCAAAAAAATGGCAGTAGTCGGAGTAGTCCAGTACTAGTACTACTCCTCGTACCTTCAGATCGGTGTACTGGCATAATTGCGCGTAGATAAATAACTGATGGTGAAAACTTCGCCGATCGCGACTGACTCACTTGACTGTGACTCACTTGATTACACGGTATTACTTTACCTTCGCACTAACTGGTATGGTACTTGTACTTGAGTATGGTACTAGTACCAGGTTCGAAGGTACAGTACAATACTAGTCTTCATGTGCCGTTTAGAAAATTGCGCGAACTCAACTCTCTCAGTAAAACACGCTGCAGTACTACAACACTCTACACTGACTTGACCGTACTTACTGTACTGACAACTCTGTCACCGAGGACCATTGTAACTACTACTCGCATACGAGCAAACAACCAAGTCTATAGTAGTTAGCTAGCTCTAGAGTCAATCTATTTCTTACAAACATGTCTAGCCCCAAGGCTCCGCCAGAGAAGCAGCAGCAGCAACAACAACAACCGCTGCGGCAGCAAGAGCTCCTTGAGCTCGAGGAGCGTCTGGGTTCGGTTTCCCGTATTCCTACTGCTACTGCTACGGCCACTAAGAGCACCGCTGCTGGCAGCAGCACTGGCGCTAGCAGCTCGTTGGTCCATGATATGAAGCTGCAACAAGTGGGACTTTTGCGACAGCAATCTGCTGCTGCTGCCGCCGCTGCTGCTGGGGAGACTGCTGCTGCTGTGCCATGCCCATGGAGCCAACGTTGGAGTGGAACGGCATCTTCTTCCAGCATTACCAAGCAAGAGGTAGTGCGACAACAAAAGCAGCTCTTGCGGCAACTGGAGCAGGGGGGGCAGGAGGGGAGTTCCTCCCCCTTCGCCATTGGCATGGTTGCTGCTGCTGCCCAAGCGGAGATGCTGCTGTTGGGAGAAGCCAACCCCAACTCGCTTTTTCGTCGCAGCAACCGCCATGGTGGTGAGACAGTGGAGAGCGGAGAAGGGGGCGTCGCTCCCGATTATTTTCAAGAGCTTGCGCAACAGCAACCATTGCAAGTCCCACCACCACCTGCTAGAACTTCCCTCCTTCCGGGAGCCTATGGCGTCCGACCGGGCGTAGCCGATGCCGCCCCGCGGCCGCCGTTCTTGTCTTCGGATTTGACATTGCAACCATCACAACGAGCATATGTTCCCGATGATGCTACCATTACGACAGGTGGAGAAGAAGGGGCCATCCCCAGCAGTGACACTATAACTGCCATGGGCAGGCTGTCGGCGGCGTCTACGATGACTGGCTTGTCCGTGGCCACACCCATCTCGGAAGATGAGGAAGCCAATCTTCCAAGAGCTCTGGAAGTGGACCATGACCAATCACCGACAGCTAATGCCAATCACAGGAACCGAAGAAGAAGAAAACCATTCCCAGAAAACATGCGCAAAAAACACTTGTTCTTTTTGGTCTTGGCGGCGCTAGGTCTGGCGGGTTTGGTCATTATATGCCTGTCCGCGGCGGGGGTCTTTTGTCGTAAGATCCAAACGAGCAATCCTCCGGTGGTGCACAATAACAACACCCATCACGTTGACGCCAATACTACGTATTTGATGCAGTTCCTACCCAACGAAACCTTGGCAGTCATTGACTTTCCATCCGAGCAACACCAACAGCAAGACCTCCAGATCTCTTCCTCCTCCCCCACCCCACAAACACGTGCCTTTCAATGGCTTTTGGAGGACCCCTCTTTGCTTCAGTACCCAGAAGGCCGTATACGACAACGCTTTGCTTTGGCAACCTTCTTTTATGCCACGAATGGGACGTATTGGAACAAACGGGATGATTGGTTATCCTATGACGTTCATGAATGTGATTGGTACCACGTCGAACGCTTTGATTTTACACTGCAAGGGATTCTCTACTCCGAATCACCCTGTCATCACATTTACTATGATCCCAGCAGCACTCGTCAACGTCAACTTCAGTACAGCGGTAACTTTGATGTCAACAATATTATTGACAATACCGATCCCAATAAGGATAACAACTATACCATCGATTGGACGTACAAACTATTGGGCATGCGAAGAAATAATATACAAGGCACGACGATCCCCAACGAAGTCTATTGGTTGACAGATTTGGAAACAACAACCTGACGGGCGCACTCCCGACGACACAACTTGGCAATCTTACCGCCGTCCAGGAGATTTATTTGAACGACAATGTGTTCACGGGGAGCATCCCATTCGAGCTCGCCAGATTGGACACCTTGCAGGTGCTAGATGTTGCCAACAATTGTCTCTCGGGGACGATTCCCGGCAGTGCCCCACATTCCAGTGATTCATTGGTGTTTTGGGAAAGCCTTTCAGGCTTGAACGTATCTGGTAACCCATTGCTGATGGGAACCATACCTGAAGAACTCTGCCAAGCATTGAATGATACATCCTTGACATTTGATTGCAGTGATCGTCTCTGTGGATGCAAGGACATCTGCGCTTGCCCGGTCAACTGATCGCGTCAAAGAGCCGGCACAGGAAACGCGTTGGAGGATCACTGCCTTTCAAAAATTTCTGCGCTCGTTTTGTCACATAACCATACAAGCAAAGTCAATCCTCTTGAGTACTATTCTTCGGGCGATGCAGCCCCTGTGTCGTTCTCCTATTGGCCTGAAGAAGATCGCACCCAAGAGAAAGCCAACAATTATGCCTTTGAACAGACATGGCAGGATTTGAGGTGATATGCGTCACAAAGCCGACTTTTTCTGGAATCTCGAGATTGGACATGCACCAACTTAGTACTGGAATTGATTCCTCCACGATGAAGCCATTTAACACAACATTCATCGATGGGTGTGGCCCAGGTGTTCGATGTCATTCAACTTCGAGAGATTTTCATATAATTTCTCACGCTAGCAGCAAGAAAGGTTGCATAAATTGTAAATCATAAAAGATAGAAATTTATAAGAACGTTGGTTATATTGGTTATGACTTAATTCAAGGTCATGGCCTCATTTTATTTCCGGTATATTAGTCATTCGGAGAGTTCCAGGAACCTTGTAAACTAGAGGAATTAAATATGAGAAAAAGAGATACGGTGAACCACATCTCTTGCATTGTTTCAAGGATCTGTTGCTGGTCCATAATAAACCAGACAGTGAACAGACGGATTTAGTCTGTAGATTGATCTGGTCGCGAACTGCTCCTTGTGTCTGCCGGTGCGAGCTAGACCGTGTCAATCGGCCATACAGTCACGCCAAGGGGGCAGTATTCCAAAATGGTATTCGCCATCAGGTGCGCATTGGGGAGATCCATGAGTCGGTACCAGAAGGCACTGTTTCAGTGCAACCAGATTCCAACGATGTACCGGACAACATTCAAGTAGAAGTTGCCGAACCAGAAGTTGAAGGAGGTGCTACACCTCGAGAAGAAGATCCGCAACCAGATGGGGTTGCACCCTCCAAGGACGCGGATTTTATCAAGGCCGAATCAGAGTAAGATCTTCCTTCGATTGGAAGGCCAACAATTTAATTGAAGACACAGAAATGGGGTTCCGGGTATCAGATCCTACCGAAATAGATAAGTCGGTGGTACCTTCGGACACAACGGATCAACACTCCAATGGTGAGTTGGAGTGCAACGTCAGCAGAGTTGCTACAAGTAAACCCAAGAAGAATCGGAAATCCAAGTGCGGACCTAATAAGATGCATGCATCCAAGCATGCGATCAAGAGAAGTAAAAGAGGTGCATTCGTGGACCGAGGAGCAAACGGCGGTGCACTTGGCAACGATGCCAAAGTCATCTTCAAGCGCAACAAGACAGCAGATGTTACAGGTGTTGACAACCATGAACTCAATGCACTTCCAATGGTCGATGCAACGGCAAAGACTATTACAGATAAGGGACCTGTTATCCTTGCCTTACGGAACTGTGCTTGCCATGGTCTCAACCGGACACTACATTCAGCTGGACAAATCGAATGACATCAGAATAAAGTGTGCGACACGTCCATGAAGGTCGGTGGTAGACAAGTCATCAAGACTGTCGACGGATGCCACATTCTTGTCAACATCATTCAAGGACTTCCATGCACACAAATGGAACCAAATGCAGCCAAAGAGTTTGATACATTGCCTCATGTCACACTAACCCAAGGTGGAGAATGGGATCCTACAGTGCTAGATCACATGCTCACTGACAATGCTGATTGGGTCAGTGAGGTAAAACGCGACAAAGATCAAGAATATGATTCTCCCTTTGACAATAGGGGAGAGTGCAAACACAGAGAGCCCGCCAGAGCTGGTGTTCCAATTGAGAATCCAACTGGACCTCGAAGCGAAGATCCTGACGACATTGAAATCAACCTCCATAGCGGCGACATCGAAGTCAACTTTCATGCAGACGATGCTACTAGAGAAGCACACCAAGCACATTAGGAAGTTTCTAACCTCAACAAGACATTTGTTCATGAGGGCGAAGGCATGCCTGATGATGAAGTTGAGACGGTTGAAGAAGAAGAGGACGAGACTAAAGAAGACATTGAGGCAAATGCTCCTCCAGTAGAGACCAAGCCGAAACCTGTTGACTACTCCAAATGTCGGAGACAATTCCTACATGTGCCAGTCGAGAAGATCAAGAGGACATTCGCTGCCACGACTCAGAATGCAGCTTCCATTGTATGTGGGCCCAAGGCAAACCAAACTCTCAAGTCTCCAAATCCGGCACTCAACATTTGCCG
>ENA-ORBV01013889-ORBV01013889.1-microbial-mat-metagenome-genome-assembly--contig:-NODE-13889-length-12156-cov-5.931534_pt1 | contig 12156 bp, 10 predicted proteins | sample MGYA00237777_ERZ505514 | MGnify/ENA primary metagenome ERZ505514 (study PRJEB26160, sample SAMN06269048) | microbial mat metagenome | isolation source: Oligotrophic lake microbial mat | place... | reverse complement strand
GTCCCGCGCCCCCGCGAGGTTCTCCTCGAGCCGTTTGCGCTCGGTGATGTCCTCGATTTGGGCGATGGCCTGCAGCGGCGCTCCTGCGGCGTCGCGGACGAGTGAGACGGTGAGCCGAATCCATACGATATGCCCCTCGCGGTGTATATACCGCTTCTCCATCTGATAAAAGCGGCGGAGCCCGTCCATCAGCTCGCGCAGCAGCGCGAGATCGGCGGCGAGGTCGTCTGGGTGCGTGATGTCCTGAAACGTTTTTTGCCGCAGTTCGGCGTCGGTGTAGCCGACGGTTTCGCAAAGCGATTTGTTCACCCGCAGCCAACGGCCGTCGAGCGCCACGATCGCAATGCCGATGCCAGCGAATTCGAACGCATGGCGAAACCGCTCTTCGCTGGCCGCCAGCTCGGCGGTCCGGGCAGTGGCAATCGCGTTGGCCCGCCGGCCGACCGACTGCAGACTGGTCACCAAACCGGCCAGCAGCAGCGTCGTCAACGCCAGGCCGCCTGCCGCCCAGACGGCCGGCGTTTTTTCCGCGGGTGGAAACTTGAGCCCACGCTGCCAGCCGAGTTGGAAGGGCTGCCCGGCCATAATCATCTCCGTCACCCGCTCGAAGCGCGGCAGCGGTCCGTCGACTGCGCCGTCAGATGCGTAGAGCGGTCGTTCGCGTCCGAGTCCGCCGGCCTCGAAAAAATGCAGGCGCAGGTTCTTTTCCATCGGGCCAAGCACGCCCTCGAGGAACACATCGGGAAAAATCTGCGCGTAGACCCAGCCCAGGTGCGCAGCGCGACGCTCGGCCAGGGTGGCGATCTTCGCGTCTTTCGCGTAGAGCGGCACGTACAGCAGCAGGCCGGACCGTCGCTGCGTGTCGCGTGAGCCGGGAATCCGACGATTGATCTGGGGCTGGCCGGTGTCGCGCGCGAGTTCGGCGGCTTGGCGGCGGGAAGGATCCGTGGCGATGTTGCGGCCAATCGGCAGCTTCTCCCCCACATTTCCTTCGACGAGGGTGATGAGGTATTTCGGGTCGGTCTCCAGGTCCGCCGGCGTCTCTGGAAAAGGGGTGGCACGCGGATCTGGCTCGCCGTCCGCCCGTGCGCGGGTCTTCCACGCCTCGATCCGATCCGGCGGTACCGCGAGAATTACTCCCAGGCCGTTGATCCCCGGGTAACGTTTGCTGAGCTGCAGCGACGCCGCAAAAGCGCCCCACATTTCGCGATCGACCGACCTCGATGCGGCAAAAAAACTCGTGCCGCCGTGGAGCGTGTCGATGTAGTTCGTCATCCGCACGCGGATCGCCGCCTGCGGAGTGCCGAGGTTGGCAGTCTGCTCGGCGGCATTGTAGGTGACGGCGGGCGACGTGGTGCCGACGGGGAGCGCAGCGTTGCGGTGTTCGCCGTGTTGCGGATGTCGATCTCGTAGCGCTCGCTGGCCTCGCCCAGCGGCACATCGGTGCCGTCCACCCAGGCCGAAGGAATGCGCATAAGCCGGATCCAGCTGATGGTCAGATTGCCGGCGTCGTCACGCACGGCGAGGTGCACCGGGCTGGAGGCGCTGGTTGAGCCGCATTATCCGAAGGCCGGGAACGGCCGGAAGCCGTATCCGTTGGGTGTGATGCTGCGGGTTCATTTTCTGCAGCATTGGTATGGCTATTCGGACCCCGCCATGGAGGATGCGCTGCACGACATGCCCGCCCTGCGGCGCTTTGCGGGTCTGGATGCGGGCGAGAGCCGGATGCCCGACGAGACGACGATCCTGAACTTTCGTCATTTGCTGGAGGCGCATCAGCTGGCTGAGAGCCTGTTCCAGGAGGTTGTCTCGCTGCTGACGGAGCGTGGCCTGATCCTGCGCGAAGGCACGATCGTGGATGCCACGCTGATCGCAGCACCGCCCTCGACCAAGAACCGTGACCGCCAGCGCGACCCGGAGATGACGTCGAGCAAGAAGGGCAACCAGTGGCACTTCGGAATGAAGGCGCATATCGGCGTGGATACCGCGCATGGCCTGGTGCACACGATGGAGGCCACGACGGGCAAGGTATCGGACTACAGCATGTCGGAGGTGCTGCTGCACGGCGACGAAGTGACGGCGCACGGCGACCGCGGCTATGCCGACCGCAGCCGCGAGCCTGACCGTGAACGTGGCGAGGACGCTGTCGGGCCGCGGTGGTTTGTTCCGTTCAAGCGCACGAAGGGCTGCGACACGACGCCGGAACAGAAGCGCCTGAACCGCGTGCTGGCAGGGCTACGCTCTGCGGTCGAGCATCCGTTCCGCGTTCTCAAGCGGCAGTTCGGCTTTGGCAAAGTGCGGTATCGCGGGCTGTTCAAGAACGAGCAGCACCTGTTCACCCAGTTTGCTTTGGTCAATCTGTACCTGGCCAGGACGCTGTTCGAGCCAGCCTGACGGTCATCAGGGGTGGATTCTGTCCGGCGCCCGTAAATCACACGGGAATCGCCGCGGGAACCACCCCAAAACGCCGGTATTCTCTGTTCAGAACCAGCCCGTTGGAAAAACCGACTGCGCCGCCTTCGAACCAATCCTACAAAACGAACCTGCTCAGAGGTTCCCTAACCATCTGCACCACGCCATGCTGTTCCCGCACGGCATGGAACTTCAACTGAGAAAAATCCTCCTCGGCGCGCTTGCGGCGCCAGTCGGAGGAGAACAGCGCGACGTATTCGCCGTCATGGTCCTCCGCGGTGTCGCCGCGGTTGGTCGCGGCCCAGCGTTCGATCTGCGCGCGCTCGCCGCTGATCCAGCGCAGCAAGACGGGAGTGGCCATGATTGACATGCAGCGGTCGAACTCGGTCGCGGAGGCACGCTGCCGAATCACAGTTCGGAAGCGGTAGGGAAGCTCCAACAGATGGTGCAGATTCCCGTGCCGTATCCGCTGACCAAGATGTTGCGCGCAGATCTCATGCACCTCGTGACCTTGCCCGCGTAGCGACCGAATCGTCGGCCTCTCTGTGGCAGCGACAGCGGCCCCGAAATCCGGATCACGGGGGACATCTGCGGCAAACATGATCTTCAGGTCAGCGGCCGCCCACCGGCTGGCCAGAAGCGCGCCAGCAGCTCGGCGATCGTTCCCACTATCCAAGCTCGCACGATGCGGCGGTCGCCACGCATTGCCAGACGCAAGTATGTTCGCGCCCGCGGGTCGCGTCGCGCGACCAGACATCGTCCAATGAAGTAATTGGTCTGATGCGACGAGACGGTGGCTGTCGCGGAATCGTTCCGCTCAGGGAGTACCGCCTGCTGGAGCAGCTCCCTATCGTCTTCACCGCGCACGCGAGCTGCATGTAACTCATCGATCAGCTGTGCGTAGGGCAATTTCTGCTGGTGCAGGCGGCCGCTGATCGAGTCGGCAGAAACCCGGTAGCGATAGAGCACTCTCTGCACATAGGCGAGCCTGCCAACCATCGCCAATCGCAGCCAGAGATCACTGTCCTGTGCGAAGTAAAATTTCTCGCGATAACCACCAACGGATTCGTAGGCTGACCTGCGCATCATCACGCTGCCATGACCGGGCGGTCCAGTTCGCTGATCAACCAGAAGGTGGGTTGCGGCTTCTGGATCCGCAGGACGCTTTTGCAGCAGCAGCGGCTCATCTTCTGGGCCGATCAGCTCAGCCCACGAGGATACAAAACTGAGCGTCGGATCGCTGCGCAGGACGGCGGCTTGGATGTGCAACCGATCCGGGAATGAGTGATCGTCTGCATCCTGTCGAGCAATGAAATCGCCTCGTGCCATCGCACAGCCGCGAATCAAGGATCGAGTCAGACCAAGGTTTTTCTGAGTGCTCACGCAGAGCCGGGGATCTTCTGCAGCCATCGCGTGCAAGATTTCTGGCGTGGCGTCGGATGAACCATCATCAATGACGATAATTTCCAGCGTGACGCCCTGTTGTTGCAGCAAGTCGCGGATGCACTCCCGAACATACCGGGCGTCGTTGTGCACCGCCATCACCACTGACACTTCCGGGGTTTCGCTCGACTGGCTCATGTGATCCATGACTGTTTGCGAGTCGACGGACCCGGACGCTTGCCCGAGAAAGATTGAATACGGAGTTGGAAAACTTTGGCGCAGCAATCGCTTTCTGACATCTGGCAGTGGTCAATTGCGGATTCCTGGACGATCCACACAGACTCGCTCGGCTTCGTGCCAACCCATTCTTCAGCCAGTTGCAAGGTCACCCTCAACGCCTTTGTCTCAGCAGCCAACCGCCAAGCGTTGGGCCGAAGAAGCGCAGACTGCGCAGCGCTTCGGTGCGATTTCCCCACTGCGCCTTGTATGGCTCAGTGCCGCCGCCAAAGTCAATGGCATGCCAACGCTCGGCGATGCCGAAGCGAACCAACTCGGCGAGCATCAGCTTGCCGGGGGCTAGATGCGCAGCCCAGGGGGCGTAGGTCGGCTTGTACCAATGCAGCACGCGGTCGTAGAGAAAACCGAAGTGCCAAGCGGCATCGCGACCGCCAATTGACAGCACACTGAAATGAAGCAGACCGAGTGGCAGAGCCTGCTCGATCAGTTCAAGATAAAATTCAGCGGTACCTGGTTGCTGGAACATCCGACCGGAAGGCTCAGAACGGTGGAGCTCCTCGTAGGCGGCGCGCATCGCTGCAAATGCCGCACGCGCCGGCTCGACCTCGTCACTGGAGAACACGCTCAGTCGTATACCTCCCAGTTCGTTGGCACGCCGCATTCGGCGCCTCACATCGGAGCGTAGATTGGCGCCACGCGTCGCCAGGTACGCGTCAAGATCAGAGCAACCATCCAGTTGCAGGATCGCAGTTTCGACATCAGGGTCTGGATTGCCTGCGGAACCGACAAAGCGCTCCGGCAAACGCCGAACCAATAGGTCAGCAAGCCGACCACAGCGAGCCAGTGGCCGCCACATCGATGACCAGAATTGCGGCCAGTCGAGCAAGGCATCTGTCATCGGAATCTGATAGTCAAAATGCGGCTCACCCACCATTACCGCACGCCGCAAACCGAGCGTTGTTCTGACGACTAGGGGCATTAGCACCTGGGAGCTGCCGTGCTCCAAGATCGCCAGCGCAGGCATCAAACCGAGGGCACTTCCTTTGGTTTTCAACCATGCTCGGATCAGTGTCGGATGCTGGAAGACACTCGCCAGCACGAAGCCAGGATTGACGGACGCGGAGATCATGGCCTCGGCATCTACGGCTTCATGCCATTCGGCTTTCCAGCTCATGGCTTGGCGAGAACGAAGCGCAGTTGCGTCAACGGCCATTCGCCCAGCACCCGCGGCAAGTAGGTGAAGGCGGTCGTTTCTGGCGTCACTCCGCGGTGCTCCGAGGTGAGCGCAAAACTGTAACCGGCTTTTTCAACAGCTTGGCGCGCCGCTGTCGATTGAATACCGAATGGAAACGCGAAGGCCCGTACGGCGTGTCCAGTCAGCGCCTCCAACGTCGCCCGCGAGTCAACGACCTCGCGCTTCAAGGCTGTCGCCGAGAGATTGTCACTAAGCGCCTCGTGATCATAACCATGTGCGCCGATCTCAATACCGCTCGCAGCAAGCTGGCGAAGTTCGGTGCCGCTCAACAGCCGATGCCGGGCATCGGCATTCAGCGTTTCGCGCCAGTGATCGGCATCAAGCCGCGATTCCAGCTGCACGAACAATTCGCGTCGCAGTACTTCGCCCGAACGCAACAAATAGGCGATCAAACCCGCCACACCGTGTCTTCCCAGGTCCACGCTGAGCAAGCCTGCGCATGCAGCAACACTGGCCGTCAGCTCGTTCGCAAAGTATCGCGCCGCGATTCGCAACTCTTCTGGCCACAACGTGCGACCGGTATCGAGCAATCCGGCCGGTACGTTCAACATCCATGGTGCGTCGTGTGCGCTCATGATCTCAGCCACGATCAGCGCCGTGTCACGAAAAGCATCGTCAAACGTGATCGCGACCCAGCGGCGGTCGATCCTGGCACCCTGACGCACACAATCGGCGACGAACCTTGGCGATACGATTTTGCGCCGTCGTTGCAAGAACCTGACGTGCTGCTCAAACGTCTGCCTGTCAATGAACCCATGACCCGTAGGCTGAGAGGAATCGCGGTTCACGCCGTGATAGACGATTACCACGGGCGGCGAACGCCGCTCTCTCCAGAGTTGCACTCCGCTAGTGACCAGCGCGCTACGAATCAGTTGCCCAGCCTGAGAGCGGAGCGTTCTCACATTAGTGGTCGACGACAGACGTAGTTGATATGTACGTCACGCCACCAGCTCGCCGGTCGATGAGGCGGAAGTGCGGCGGGCACTTCGAGGATCTCCAGTCCCGCATCTTGCAGAGCCTTTACCTGCACTCCCGGTGGCGCAGAATAAAACAGCGGGCGACCCAGCGCGTCATCCCGCCAGATGCAATACCAGCCTTCGCGCTGTTGCCAATGGACAAGCTGGTCCCAAGCGAACTTGCATGCGCTCACCGTCAATAGCGGCGGCGAGAAAACCCGTTTGATGAGCCCACCTACGTTGTGCGACGAGAGCAGCACCAGCCCGCCGGGCTTCACACAGCGCAGCATCTCGTTCAGCACTTTTGTCCGCTCAGCGAGTGGATGCATGTAGTCGATGCCATTCCACGAGAACATCACAACATCGAAACTTGCAGCCTCAAACGCGAGCGCGCGCGCATCGCCCTGACGCAGATCAATCGTGGGATGTAAAGCTCGACCATGCTCCAGAAGCTCGGCGCAGTACTCGATTCCGATGACGTCGTAACCGAGCTGGGCCAAGGCAACTGTGGTCCGCCCGTTGCCGACACCAAGATCGAGCACGCATGCTGGCGGCTTGGGGAACCAGTCGTCAATAATTTTTCGTTCATCACCGCGCAGTTCAAATCCTGCAGAGAAAGCACTAAGTGCAGTGTCTTTTAAGTGCAGTGATAGATTGGCATGGGTGACTGACATGGTGATCCTGGCGTTCAAGCAACTCGCAAACAAAACTTGCTACGACGGTAAACGGCTCCACGGACGTCGATCACGAAGGACAGCCAGTTTGCCCGCAGCTGACGTTCCGATCAGCTGCGTCAATCGGTGGTAGACGCGAATATCAACCGGTGCACCACCCTCGCCATAGGCCGCCATTGCCATCGCAAGTGCCTCGCGCGCCATTTTTGCATGCCCCTCTGCGGCCAATGAGCGTGCAATCTTGAACTGCAAGCGCGCGAAATGGAGCATTTCAAGCGTGCCATACGCCACGCCCGCCTTTACTGCGGATTCGAAAATGGTGACTTGCAGATCGTGGTAGGCCAACAGCTTCTCACCACGATACCAGTCAAATGCGCCGGTCTGACGGTCACCCGCATGATGACGATGCAGCGAGACGAACGCGTTCACCGAAGCCAAGTTGGCATGCAAGCCGCCTGCAATGGAATCGTAGGACCAATCTTGACCCCAGCGAATGGTTGGCCACGCACCAATCCGGTCGGTGATACGTCGCCGGTAAAGGGGCGATGAAGTAAACCACCAGCGGTCGACCAACAGGGCCGGAAATAGACTGGTCAAGTCGTGTCCTGTTCGCTTGCCGGGCGAGTGGTCAATGCCGCCATCGGACGCTTGGACTTTGGTCCAGCCATAGGCGATGTCTACATCGGTGCGTTCATTCAGAAGCGCCACCTGGCGCTCGAACTTTTCGGGCAAGAGCAAATCGTCACTGTCGAGGTACTGGACAAACTCACCTCGCGCCAGGGTGCGCCCGGCTTCACGAGCCGCTCCGGGTCCACCGCTTTTTCCGCTGCACCTGACGAGAATGATGCGCGGCTCGGAGGCCGCCAAGGACTCGACAACCTGCGGCGTGTCGTCGTTGGATACGTCATCAGCCACAATAATTTCCCAATGTGGCCAAGTCTGCGCGCGCACACTTTCGATTGCCTCAACCACCATCTGCGGCCGATTGCGAACGGGGATGATTGTGGATACCAATCCTTGAACGACCTCGGGCTCAGACACAGACAGCCATTCCCAGTCGCATCGGCTTGTCGAATTCGCTCGTCATTAGCTTATCCATTCATCGCGGTGGAACCCGTTACCAAACTTGAGCATCCCAAGCACGAGGTGATCGAGCCCGGCCTGCACCTCGACAACGAGGACATCCCAGAAATTCTCTATGTGCGAGACAACGTAGCGATTTCGAAAGACAGACCGGGCAGAGTAAGTCCGGCTCCTTCGGGACGCCGTGGCAGCGAACGAGTGCAGTCTGCGGTTGCAAATGTTGCACGCTGGAGCGGAACCTGGCGCCGGACACCCGCCGTCCAGCGCCGAATTTCCGCCCTGAGCCGCCCTGGGAATCAACGTCCGGATCTTCTGGAGTTCCTTCATTTAACCAACTGGGACTTGTAGCTGGTCGAAGGATCGGGGTGGTCCACCGATCCCCAGGCTCGGCTGCGAAGCTCTGCTGCGCGGAGATCTGCCGGCATGGAGAGCCGCCAAGGGAGCACCTCAGTCATGTTCAGATTGGAGGAAATGCGGCTGTCGTCTTGCGGCGCATGCCATAGGTGCACGAAGGGCAGGTAACCGTGCCTGCAATGCCCGACCAGACTGCATCGATCATAGAACTCGTCATCTTCTCCGCCCCAGTCGGCGAAGCCCTCGTCGAATCCGCCCAGCGCAAAGAACGCATCGCGGGCGACCGCGATCGTCCCACCCTTCCAGTTCTGATACACCAGATCCGTCCGCGCCGAAGCGCTGATCGCCTGGCGTGCATGGATGGCCCGGGTCGCGGCCTGATCGAGGTAGCAGAGGAATCGCTGCAGTGAGGCAGCGCGGTAGCCGCGTTCGCCGATTTTCTGGACGACTTCCGCCGCGTAGCGACTCGGTGCGCAGATGTCGCCGTCTTGGAACACCAAGATCGGAGCGCGCGCGAGGCGCGCTCCGACATTGTAAGCCCAAGACTTGTACCAGCCCTTCGGCAAGCCTTCCTTCGACAGGTGTCGGTACACGATCCCTTCGGGCAAACTCGGCAACAGGGGACTGGGCGACTGGTCGACGACGATGAACTCGCAGCGCGTGTCGCGCTGGGCGAACAACGAGTACAGGGTTTGCCGCAACTGTGGTAGGCGGTCGCTGCCGCTGTGGGCGAATATGAAGGAGACCTCGGGACACTCTGCGGCGGCGGGGGCATTGCGGGCGAATTGGATGGGCCACTCGGCCAACGCGGCGCGCAGCAATCGGTCGCCAAGGAAAGGCAGCACCTGGGCCGCATGCAGCGCATTGCCCAAGTTCCAATCGCAACGCACACCGAGACCTTCAGACGCCGCCTGCAGTCGCTCCGCGCGATTGCGCAGTCCGATCCAACCTTTGGGGTGACTGCGGTACTTCGCGCCAGAGTGACGCAGGGCGCGCCAGTAGCGCGGCAGGTCGAGCAAAACCACCCCCGCTAGATCGCGCAACCCGCGCCGGGGCCTCATGGGGCCGGCCTGACCTCATCCAGCAGCCAGACCCTAGCCCACCACTCGAGCACGAACAGCAACCAAAGCTGGTACCCACGGCCACCTGATCGTAGCGAATGCAACCAAAGGTCGAGGCCATCCGCATCCAACATGCCGCTGGACACCAGCGCGCCCTGCCGCAACGTTGCGACCAGGTCGGGCTCCTCGATCAGCTGCCGCATCGGAAAGGAGAAACCCTGCTTCGCCTTGGCCTGGATGGAGGCGGGTAGGAAACGGGCCGCCAGCGCGCGAAGCATCGGCTTGCCGGCGCCGCTCGCCGACAGTGCAGATGCCGGCAGCCCCATAGCCAGCTCAGCGATGCGGTGATCCAGTAACGGCACCCGCACTTCCAGACCATGTGCCATCGATGCCCGGTCCACCCGGGCCAGGTTGTTGTCCACCAGAAAGGTTTGCAGATCGAGTTCCTGCCACTGCTTTTGCCCGCCGGAGGCGCTGTCTTCCACCCCTTCGGCCTTGATCCCAGGCAGCAGGCGCGCAATCCGCTCCGCCCACTGCGGGAACAGCATCGCCAACTCGCTCTGCGAGAAAGTGGGGCAATGCAGGAAATGGTAGTACTCCTCTTGGTTGGCGCAACCGTATGGCCACTCCCGACCCAGACCGATGCGTCTGCGCAGGCGCTCCACCATCCAGGCCAAACGCCGCCTCGGCGTGGCCACCACCTGTCGATACCAGGCGTACCCTCCGAACAGCTCGTCGCCTCCCTCCCCCGAAAGCGCGACGCTCACGTGCTCACGGATGCGCCGTGACAGATGCCAGGTTGGCAAGATCGCCGGATCGCCGTGCGGTTCGTCGAACGCCGAGAAAAACTCGCGTGCTCGCTGCGGGTCGGACAGTCCGAACGACGCCCGCTCGATTTCACTGACATGATGGCGGGTGCCCAAGTGGGTCGCGACTGCCTGCGCATCCGCACGTTCCGACCCGGCCCAGCCGACGAAGTCCACGAAGAAGCTGTCTATGTGGGGGGATGCCCGCGAGGCATGGGCGGCAACCAGGGAGGAATCGATTCCGCCGCTTAGGAACACGCCGACCGGTACATCCCCGACCAGCTGCTCGCCAACGGCTGATTCAAGCAGATCGTCGAGTGCGTCAATTGAATTGCTCCCCGCCCCTTGCTCGTCAGGCTTGTCGACCCGCCAGTAGCGACGTATCGATATCGCACCCGTATCGGCATCAAAGCGGAGGATCGTCGCCGGCGGCAGGCGTGCGATGCCCTGCCAAATGGTGTGCGTACCAAGCACATAACCATGGCGGAGGAACTGCAACACTGCATCGCCGTTCGCCGCTTTGCCGTTACGAAGGCTTGGCAGCAACGCCCGTGTCTCCGAGGCGAAAGCCAGTTCGCCGCCGTGCAAGCTGTAGTGCAGCGGCTTGACACCGAAGCGGTCGCGCACCAGCAGCAGCGAGCGCCGATTCTCATCCCACAGGCCAAAGGCGAAGATGCCGCGGAGCCGCTGGACGACCGCTTCTCCCCATTCTTCATAGCCGTGGATGATGACCTCGGAATCGGTCTTCGACCGGAAGCAGTGCCCCGCTTCGATCAACTCGCTGCGTAACTCTGCAAAGTTGTAGATCTCGCCATTGAAGGTCAGTTGTATCCTGCCGTCCTCGTTTGCCATCGGCTGGCGGCCGGCATCGCTGAGGTCGATGATCGAAAGGCGGCAATGCGCCAGGTAGGCGGAACGATCCGGCGATGACCACTCGCCGAAACCGTCCGGCCCGCGATGGCGCAGGGTGAGCGCGGCCTCGCGCAGTCCGCTGTGGTCGCGTCGCCCGACCATGCCGAAAATGCCGCACATCAGCGCAGGCCCACGCGCCGCGCGACAGCCCGGGCGAGCGAGCGCCAGTCCAGGGCGAACGGCAGGAAGGCCTGCCACGGGATTCTTCCAGCCAACGCAGGCATGTGCATCACTGCCCGCCACAGCCGCCCCGCTCTGGCGAATGCGCCGGCATCGGCGTCGTAGCGGTTTGCCATAAGCAGGGTGCCCGCGCGGGCCGCGCGACGGACGCGGGCTGGCGTCGCATCCAGACCTGGGAGCGTCTCGATGGCACGCGTATAGTCCCTAACGATGCGTTTGCCTTGGGTGTCACGCTGCGCCTCGTGCACCGAACGCTCCGCCATCAGCCGGTCGATCTTGCGCGCGGGGGCCTGCAGCGCCATCCGCAGCCAGAGGTCGGTATCGGCGGCGTAAGGCACTTCCTCGCGCCAGCCGCCAAGCGTTTTTGCGAGCGCCATGCGGAAAAACGTCGACGGTTGTGGAATCCAGGTTTCCATTGTGAGCACGCCTTCCAGCGAGTACGGCGCGAGCTGCGTACGCGCCAGCTCCCGGCCGTCGGCATCGACCTTGACGATGTCGCCGAAGACGAACGCGAGCGCAGGGTCGGACTCGAGCGCTGCCACGCCGGCGCCGATTGCGCCGGGCAGGTAGAAGTCGTCCGAACTCTGGATCGCGCCGAACTCGCCGCGCGCGCGCGCAAAGCCCTTGTTGACTGCCTCGACAACACCCCGATCAGGTTCCGAGACCCATTGCAGTTCGGGTGCAGAGGAGAACTCCTCGAGGATCGCGACGGTCTCGTCGGTAGAGGCACCATCCATGACGATGATCTCGATGGGTCGGTAGTCCTGCGAGAGAATCGATTGCAGGGTACGACGAATGAAGCGACCCTGGTTGAAACTCGGCACGATGATCGAAACCAGCGGC
>ENA-ORBV01013887-ORBV01013887.1-microbial-mat-metagenome-genome-assembly--contig:-NODE-13887-length-12156-cov-16.871513_pt1 | contig 12156 bp, 10 predicted proteins | sample MGYA00237777_ERZ505514 | MGnify/ENA primary metagenome ERZ505514 (study PRJEB26160, sample SAMN06269048) | microbial mat metagenome | isolation source: Oligotrophic lake microbial mat | place... | reverse complement strand
AACGACCTCCGCGGCCACGTCCGCCGCTCGCTGATCCGCCAGCGCCGCCGACCCAACCTGCTCGCGTCCGCCTTCGACCACGCCGGGCTCCACTTGTGACCATGTGCTCCGATGGCTATGCAGAGATCAATAGGGGATCGCGCCTCCCACCCGCCCAGATCGCAGAGTGCGCGCGGCGCACTGCTTGCTCGAGCAATGGTGCGGCAATCGCTTGAATGTCCTCAGCATCTCCCGCGATGAAGCGGTACTGTGGAATGTTGCCATACTGTTCCGGAACAGTTTCCCTGCCACCTCGGCGGTTTTGCTGACGCTCTCCCGCAGGGAAGTTGGCCACGTCGAAAAACCGTGAGTCCTGCCCGTCGTCGAACAGCATCAACTCGGCTCGGATTGAGTTTGCATTGCCGAATCCTTGCTCCACCGCCTGCTTTTTTCGGCCCTGAGACGTGCCGGGTGCCTTGTTCTCGACAACTAGGTACGGCTCTAGGCACCGGTCATCCCGATAGACCACAATGTCAGCCTTATCTTCGGGCACACGGCGTGGAACTTGCACCTCCGTTCGCATACGCGCCGCCGGATAGTTCTTCCGGACGATGAGCCACGCGATTGTCTGCGCCCGAACCTTCTCCTCTGGATCTGTCCAGTCGTAATCCCTGCCTTGTTTGAGGTTGTACTTGACCCGATCTTCCGAAATCTCGATCACGCCACGGTCGATCGCCGCTTCTAATTCAAGGGAAAGGTCATTGGGGTCTGCTCGTCTCGTGGGTCTTTTGGCCATAGGGACGTAGAGCGTAGCGTAATCGAAGTCTGCTGCCCATTGCGTTCACGTCGATTCGCAGGAGGGGTGCCGGGGAGGGCGGCGAGCCCTCCCGGCATTCGCGGATCAATCTGCTCGTCGAGACCGTGCGCTCGTAACCCGGCACATGCAAGTCCTTCGCCCCTGCCGGGGCGAGGAGATGAGAAGGAAGAGCGCCCGTGACCGCACATGGTCCACGGGTTGCGGCCTCGCCCCCCCGGGTGCGACCTTACCCGTGGCTGGCTACAACCCGCGGCCCCTTCGGGGCCAAAGCGCAGAGGCGCGAGTATTCGTCCGAGTCCGCGTCAGGCGTCCGGCCCAAGCAAGGCCACGATCCGCTCGACCGCCTGCGGGAGTGTCGCTACGACTGGCAGATCGTCCGTCGGTCCGAGGCGACGCTTCAGTTCGGCCGCGGCCCCGCTGCCACCCTCGGTTGCCTGTGCGTCCCATAGTCCGAGGATCACCCGCACTGCGGGCGACTGTGCCCGGGCCCTCGCGATCTTCCGCCGGGCACGCACGGCCGACACCGGCGGCAGGGCGGAGATGCAGATAACCCGCGCGGAAATCTCCGATTCGCCGCCGGGCAGGAGAAAGTTGGACGGGCCACCCCTCATGGTCGCCGCGGGGATGCCGCGACGATCCAAGAGTACCGTGAGCATCCGCGCTACGAGTTCATCGGCGTCGTCCCCTGCGGGGACATTCAACACCATCGGTGAAGCGGCGGGGGCTGGGGCCGGGTTGATCGCGGGGGGGCTGGGCGCGGGTTTGGCCTCGGGTTCCGTTGCCTTGGGCAACTTCGCGGCACTTTCCTGCGGCGCTGTGAGCACGGCCCCGCCATGGGGCCCGAGCGGCTTGGGCTCGGCGACCACCGATTCCGACGCCGCGGGCTTTGCCGGGTCGGCATGATCGGCGGTGTCCTCGACAAGTTCGCGAACCCGCTCGATCATGAACTCATGGTGCGACTGCTCCAGCGAGTGGAACCGGCGCTCCTCTTCGAGCATGATCAGCAGGGGAACCAGCACCTCGGAGTAGAACTGCTCGACCGTGTGGTCCTTGAGGTACTTGCGCGACAACTCATCGGGCTCGTCCACATCCATCACCAGCAGTCGCTGGTAGATCCGGGCGTGCAGCCGCAGCACCGGTTGATCGCCCAGCAGCAGCGGGAAAAGGCTCATGGCGGGGATGTATCGCCCCAGCACCACGAAGCACGCAGTCATGGGCGTGGCGATGAGCAGACCCACCGGTCCCCACACCCACGCCCAGAACACCGCCGACAGCAGGATGCCCACCGGCGAGATACCCGTCGAAGTCCCGTAGAGCAGCGGCTCGGCCACGTTGTTCGAGAGCAACTCGACCACCACGAACAGCCCCAGCGTCCAGACAAACATGCTCCAGCCGGGATCGACCGCGAGCGTGAGCGCGACGGGCATCGCGGCCCCGATGATCGGCCCGACGTAGGGGATAAACCGGAGCAGCACCGTCAGCATCCCCCAGAGCAGCGGACTCGGAACCCCGATGATGTACAGCCCGGCCGTGATGGGAATGCCATAGGTGACGTTCACCACGAGTTGCATGAGCAGGTAGCGCGACACGCGGGTGGAGGCGTCATCAAGCGCCTGGGTCGAGACATAGAGTTGCCCCGGACGCGAGCCCAGCAGGCGGAGCAGTCGTGTGCGGAGTTCCTCCCGCTCCAGCAGGATGAACAGCACCAGCACCATGACGATGCCCGCCGATGCCAGCGGACCCAGCGTCGTGCCGGCCACATACCCCAGAATGCTCATCGGCGTCATGGTCGGGGTGGCCGGCGAGCCCGGCTCGACCCCCGCGGGCACCAGGACATCCGCCCCCGGTCCGGCGTCCACGCCCGACGGCGACGCTTCTCCGTCCGCCGCGCCACCGTTTATCGGCGGACCACCCTGCTCAATCGCCTTGAACACCGCCCGGAGCCTGTTGATCGGTCCGCTTGGAGCATCCTGCACCGTCTGGATCTTCTGCTCGATATTCTGCTGATACTGCGGCAGGCTGTTGATCAGTTGCAGGACCTGGTACCCGACCACTCCGGCGATCACCGCTACCAAGGCGCTTGCCAGCGCCACCGTGACGACCACGGAAACCGCATGGCCAAGGCCGCAGCGTTGCAGGCGCGTCGCCAGGGGCGCGAGCAGGAAACTGAACAGGAGCGACAATGCCAGCGGGATCAGCAGGCCCTTGCCAAAGTGGAGACCCGCGATTATCGCGACCGATGCCGCTATCGCCACCAATCCGTTCGTCACGGTGGCCCGCGCCGGATGGGCGCGTTGTGCGCCAAAGTCGATAATCGCGTTCGTCAAGCCTCCTCCAGACCCGGGCGGGGGCGGGGGCGGCGGGGCACTGCTCGGCTTTCCCATCGGTCAGTCTTTTTGAGCCTTTGAACCCGAACAGGAGCGGAAGTGGGGCGTAGAAGTGTATGTGCAACCATATATGTCCGCCCGGGTGAGACTTACCCGGGCCCACAGGTGAACAACTGTTCATCCGATAGACGGAGGTACGCCCGGTCGGCACCCGCGCACGTTACCGGACGTGGGAGCAACCTATTTCTGAGAGTACCATTCGCGTAGATGTTGGACGCCCGCCCGATGCCCTTTCCCCGACACCGACTCTGGCTGTCTTTGTGCATTCTGGTGCAGTTGGTTTCCGGCGCGCTCCCTCAGGGGACCAGCGTGTGCGTGCGCTCATTTTTCGGGCGTGGCGCTTCGTCCCTTTCTGTAGAAGTTTCACGGGCCGCTGAGACCCAATGCAACTGCTGCGGCACCGACTTGCCCGAGGGACGGCCACCGGGCAATGTGCCTGATCCGGCTCCCTGCCGCGAACCCAACTGCATGATGTGCGTGCAATCGCATTACATGCTTCCGCCCTTGCGCGGCAGCGCAGGCCTTGACGGCGTCGGCGAGATGGGCCCGTGGCTTGCGCTTGCCGACGCAGAACCAAGTCGCGTGGCTGTTCCGGCTCTCGCGCAGCGCGAGTGGCCCTCGCCGCGGCCCCCGGACAAGGGCCCGCCGGGCTTCCTCAAGACGATCATCCTAATCGTGTAGCGTGTTCGCCCGGTCACGCCCCGTGTGCCCCTGGCACGCCGGGGCTGTCCTTGCGCGCTCGCGAAGGGCCCCCCCTCGCGCTCCCCGCCCACACGTTCACCGGATACGACGGTCCACTTCGCCAAGGCCCCCCAATGCCCGCACCCACAGGCCTTGCCGCACTCCATCGCGACAGGCCCGCCCAACTAAACATCCCTCCCGACGTGTCGCGCCCCGCCTTCCGCTGGCGGTCGCGTGTGCTGCTGCCCGCGGCCATCCTCGCGTCCACCGGCGCGGTGCTCGCCTGGGCCGCACGCGATGCGCTCTGGCCCGGGATCCCCGTGCGCGTCGTGCCCGTGGTCGTCCGGACGGCCCACGCCGCCGGCTCGGATGAGCCCGAAACGACAACCCCCGCCGAATCCGCCGCACCGACGCGCGAGGAGACCATCGTGCAGGCACCCGGTTGGATCGAGCCCGCCCCCTTCGCCGTGACCGTGCCCGCGCTGACCGATGGCGTGGTGAAGGACGTGCTGGTCCTGGAGGGCCAGCACGTCGAGGCCGGGCAGGTCGTCGTCCGCCTGATCGATGACGATGCCCGGCTCGCGCTCCGACGCGCCGAGGCGGAACTGGCCGAGCGCGCGGCGGAAGTCGATCGAGCGCGATCGGAGGTTCTCGCGGCACAGGCCCGGGCGGCGGAAGTGCGCGACGAGGTCGAACGCAAGCGCCCGCTCGTGGATACTGGAGGCATCTCCGCGGCCCAACTCGCACGCGTCGAACTTCGACTCGTCTCCGTTCAGGCCGAAGAGGCAACCGCGGCGGTGGCGGTTCTGGTGGTGCAGCAAGCGCGCGTGACCCAGCAGATCGCCTGCGACCTCGCGCGCCTCGCGCTCGACCGGACCGAAGTCCGCACGCCCGTCGCAGGAACCGTCTTGTCGCGTTCGGTCGAGCCCGGCACGCGCCTGAACATGGCCGCCATCGGCGCGGGCGAGGCCCACGAGGCGGGCGTGGTCCGCGTCTACGACCCCGCCCACCTCCAGGTCCGCGTCGATGTCCCGCTCGCGGATGCGGCCAGGGTGGGCATAGGCACCGCCGCGCGGATCGTCACCGAGACGCTCCCCGACACGACCTTCAGCGGCACCGTGACCAGCGTTGTCCACGAGGCCAACATCCAGCGTAACACCGTCCAGTTCAAGGTGGCGATCAAGAACCCGCTCCCCGCGCTCAAGCCCGAGATGCTCGCGCGTGTGCGCCTGGTCTCGCTCGTCCCGGGCGGTCCCGGCGACAGCGCGCCCGGGCCCGGTGCCGACGGATCGATCCTTCTCCTTCCCGAGAGCGTGCTGCTCGACCGCACCGATGACGCAGCGAGTGTGTGGTTGATTGCCCACCATCCCCGGCGCGGCACCATCGCCGCCCGACGCGCGGTCACCCTTGGCCGGTCCTTCGACGGCGGGTACATCGAGGTTCTTGCGGGGGTCGCTCCGACCGAGCGGGCGATCGCCGATCCGCCCGTCACACTCGCCGAGGGCAGCCGCGTCCGAGTCGTGGGCGAAGCAGACGAGAAGAGCGAAGGAGCACAGCCATGACCCTTGCCGCCACACCGCTCATCCAGTGTCGCGCACTCACCAAGTCCTATCGCAAGGGCGACAGCACCATCACGCCGCTCCAGAGCCTTGATCTCGACGTCCGCGCGGGCGAGTTCCTCGCGCTCATGGGGCCATCGGGCAGCGGCAAGACCACGCTCCTCAACCTCATCGCGGGGATCGACTCGCCCACGGCGGGCGAACTGCGCATCGGCGGGGCGGACATCGCCAGACTGTCGCGCTCCCGCCTCGCCGACTGGCGCAGCGCGAACATTGGATACATCTTCCAACTCTACAACCTCGTGCCCGTGCTGAGCGCCTACGAGAACGTCGAACTGCCGCTGCTGCTGCACAAGATGTCCCGTCGCGACCGGCACGAGCGCGTCTCCACCGTGCTGGGGCTGGTCGGCATCGCCGACCGGCACGACCACTACCCGCGCCAACTCTCCGGCGGGCAGGAGCAGCGCGTCGCCATCGCCCGCGCGATCGTCGCCGACCCGCGCATCATCGTCGCGGATGAGCCTACCGGCGACCTCGATGCCGACTCCGCCCGCGTCATCATGGACCTCCTCGCGGGACTTTGCACCGAACTGGGCAAAACACTCGTGATGGTCACGCACGATGCCCGGTGCGCCGCGCGGGCCACCCGAATCCTTCACCTTGAAAAAGGCCGTTTGGTCGAGCCCGGCCGGATGGCTGAACCCGCCGGAGCCCACGCATGATCGCCCCTCGCCTCATCCCGACTGTTCTTCGCCAGGTGCTGCGCCACCGCACCCGCACGCTGCTCACCGCCGCGGGCGTCGCCGTCGCCATGTTCCTCTTCGTCACCGTGCAGTCCCTCCAGCAGGGCGTGCGCGAGGCAACGGAGGTGACCGCGGCGGACACCACGCTCATCGTCTATCGCGAGAACCGCTTCTGCCCCGCCACCAGCCGCCTGCCCGAGAGTTACTCCGCGCGGATCGCGCGCCTCCCCGGCATCGCCTCGGTCGTCCCGATGAAGGTCGTCGTGAACAACTGCCGCGCCAGCCTTGATGTCGTCACGTTCCGGGGTGTGCCCGGCGATGACCTATCCAAGATGGCCTCCAAGTGGCGCATCGTCTCCGGGTCCCTTGCCGACTGGCAGCAACGATCCGATTCCGCTCTCATCGGCGAGCGCATGGCCCAGCGCCGCGCCCTCTCGCCGGGCATGTCCTTCGACGCATCGGGCATCACCGTGTCCGTCGCCGGAGTCATCGCCTCCGATGAGCCGCAGGACCAGAACGTCGCGTACGTCCACCTCGACTTCCTCCAGCAGGCCGCGGCGGGCGGAGGGCTTGGCATCGTCACCCAGTTCAACGTTCGCGTCATCGATGCCGGTCAACTTCGCTCCGTAGCCGGCGCGATCGACGGCCTCTTCCGCACGGATCAGGACCCCACGACCACGCGCCCTGAGAAGGCGTTCGTCGCGCAGGTCGGCGCGGACGTAGTCGAGATCGTCGGATTCGCCCGTTACCTCGGCTGGGGATGTCTGGCCGCGGTGCTCGGGCTCGTCGCCAACGCCATCGTGCTGGGCGTGCAGGACCGCGTCAAGGAGCACGCGGTTCTCCAGACCGTCGGCTTCCGCTCCGGCCTCATCGCGCGGATGATCGTCGCCGAGGGGCTGGTGCTCGGCGTTTTGGGCGGCGCGGCGGGCACCGCCCTGGCCGCGGCGTTCATCGCGTGGGGCCGGTTCAGCCTCTCGACCGAGGGCCTGAGCATCCACGTCTCGCCCGACCTGCAAACCAGTCTTTTCGGGCTTGTCATTTCCGCCGGCGTAGGTGTGCTCGCGGGGCTTGTGCCCGCGCTCCAGGCCGGTCAGCGCGAGATCGCGCACAGTTTCAGGGCCGTGTAATGCCTTTGGGTGGGCCGGCACTCCGTGCCGGCATTCAAGTTCATTGTTCCCAGCCGATGCAGACCTCGGAGTTCACCTGTGCGACTTCTCCCCTTCGACTACGCCGTCCGCAACCTGGGCCGCTCGCGCGTGCGCCTCGCGCTCTCGGTCTTCGGCAGCGCGCTCGTGGTGCTGCTGGTGATCGCGGCGGGCGGATTCGTGCGGGGCATGGACCGCGCGCTCCGCGCCACCGGCGGCGAGAGTAACGTGCTGGTGCTCGGGATCGGCAGCGAGGAGAGCGTCGAGCGTTCAGAGATCCCCGGCGCGACTCCCTCCCTGCTCGAAGCATCCGTCCCGGGTATCCGCACACGCGCGAGCGTTGCGTACATCTCTCCGGAGGTCCATGTGATGCTCCCCGTGCGCGCGGCCAGCGGCAGCGCGGGCCACGCGCTCCTTCGCGGCATCACGCCCGCGGCCAGTCTGGTTCACGACAACGTACTGCTCCTGGAGGGGCGGCTTCCCAGCGCCGGAGCGGACGAGATCATGGTCGGCCAGATGGCCGCGACAACCATCGGCCTGCGCGAGCCGGACCTGGCGCTGGACGCTTCCATGCACATCGGAGACCGGGACTGGAAGATCGTCGGCCACTTCGGCGCGCCGGGTACCGTCATGGATTCGGAGGTGTGGGTCCCGCTGACGGACCTCATGGCCGCCACCAAGCGCGACACCATCTCGTGCATTGTCCTGACGCTCACTCCCGGCGAGGCGGAGTTCGCGGATGTCGCCTCGTTCGCGCTGATGCGCCCTGACCTCGAACTCGCGGCCATGCCCGAGCGCGAGTACTACGCCAACCTCGCCGCGTTCTTCGGCCCCATCCGCGCCGTCGCGTGGATCACCGCGGCGCTGATCGGCCTGGGCGGCCTCTTCGGCGGCCTCAACACGATGTACGCCGCGTTCGCCTCGCGCGTGCGAGAGATCGGCACGCTCCAGTCGCTGGGCTACCGGCGCAGCGCGATCATTGTTTCATTGGTGCAGGAATCCAGCCTCGCAACCGCCGCCGGCGGCCTGCTCGCCTGTATCACCGGGGTCCTGTTCCTCGATGGCCTGGGCGTGCGCTTCTCGGCGGGCGCGTTCGCCCTGGCGGTCGATGCGCCTGTGGTTGGCATCGGCCTCTCGGCGGGCGTTGCACTGGGGCTTGTCGGCGCGCTCCCGCCCGCGTGGCGCTGCCTGCGTCTGCCCATTCCCACGGCCCTCAAAGCCGTATGAGTAGCACGGGCTTCCAGCCCGTGTGGTTCACAATCAGGAGTCTGACCCATGAAGCGTGTCGCGCCTTCCACCATCCGCTCGCTCGCACTCGCCTGCGCGATGGCTATCGCATTGACGCTCGCCCCCGCGCGTTTACTGGCCGACGATCTGCCCGAGTCGAACCGCCTCAGAGTCCTGCCCGCCGGCGCGAAGGAACTCACCGCCGCGGCCAAGGCCGCAAAGCCCGGCGACGTTCTGATCATCCGGGGCCGCATCGCCGAATCCACCGACGCCTTCGCCGACGGACGCGCGGAGTTCATACTCGTTGACGATGCCGCCGCGGCGAGCGTACACGGTGAGATCGATGGCGCGATCACCGACCGCTGCCCGCTCGAGCCCGCCAACCGCGCGACCGTGCGGATTGTCGATGCCAAGGGAACACCGCTCGCCTATTCCGTCAAGGATCGCTCCGGCCTTGTTCCGGGCGCGGAAGTCTTCGTGAAAGGCAAGGTGATCGCAGCCGGCACCGACACTACACCCGTCACCATCGACGCGACCAGCCTGCACATCCCCCGCGCCGGCCTGCCCGCGGGCTTCCTGCTGCCGACCACGCCCGAGAGCGCCCCTGATGTCGCAGATGCCAAGAAGGGCTTGAAGAAGGGCGACAAGGTCGTCATCAAAGGACGCATCGGCGGCAGCAAGGAACCATTCGTCAAGGAGCGGGCGGTCTTCACCATCGTCGGTCGCACGCTGAAGGCGTGCAACGAAATCCCCGGCGACAAGTGCAAGTTCCCGTGGGACTATTGCTGCGACCCGCGCGACCAGATCCTCGCCAACTCCGCGACGATCCAGGTTGTCGATGCCAAGGGCGCGCCCCTCCGCACCGACATCAAGGGCCGCTGGGACATCAAGGAACTCAGCGAGGTCATCATCGTCGGCACCGTCGCCGAGGCCAAGGGCCAGATGTTGATCGTGAGCGCTACGGGTATCCAGGTGGTCAAGCCGTAGCGCCGCCCGAGGGGCCCCCGCCCGCTACGCTCGATGCATGGAGTGCGACCTGTCAACCGACCACGCGCGGATGCAAATCGAAGTGATCCACGCGTTTCTATCCACCAGTTACTGGTCTCCGGGCATCCGGCGCGACGTGGTCGAAACCGCGATCCGCAACAGTCTCGTGATCGGCGCGTTCGACTCTGCAACCGGTCGACAGGTGGGCTTTGCGCGCGTCATCACGGACTCCGCCACCTTCGCGCACCTGTGCGACGTGTTCGTGCTTGAATCGCATCGCGGACGCGGCATCTCCAAGCGGATGGTCCGCGCGCTCCTCGCCGATAGCCGTCTGCAGACGCTCCGCCGCTGGTGCCTCGCGACGCGCGATGCGCACGACGTCTACCGGCCTTTCGGCTTCGCGCCTGTGACGCCGGATCGATGGATGGAGAAGCGGATGCCGCCCGAAGGGTGGCAGGAAACGCCCCAGCACCGGTAGCGAGGCGCCTCGATCACTTCTTCGCTTCGAGTTCTTCCCATCGAGCGTACATCGCGCCGAGTCTCGCGTGCGCATCGGCCATCCGCTGCCCGAGTTCCGCAACCTTGCGGTGGTCGCCCAGCGTTGCGGGGAGGTTCATCCTCTCCTCCATCGCCCTCAGTTCGCCTTCGGCCTTCTCGATCGCCGCTTCCATCCCCGCAAACTCCTGCTGCTCACGGAAGCCCAGACGCTTCTTCTGCGTCGTGGCGACGGCAACAGGCGGAGCAGCCGGTGCGACCCTGGCCGGCGCTGCGCCGGTGCCATCCGTGCCAACGCCGCCCGCGTGGGGCCTCCGCAGCCTCTCCCACTGCTGATAGTCGGCGTAGTACCTCGCCCCGCCCCGACCGTCGAGCGCGAGCACCCGCGTGGCCAACCGGTCGAGCATCGCCCGGTCGTGCGTCACCAGCACCACCGCGCCGGGGAACTCCTCGAGGCTCTCCTCCAGCACATCGAGCGAGGCCAGGTCCAGGTCGTTCGTCGGCTCGTCGAGGATCAGCACATCCGCGGGCTCGAGCATCAGCCGCGCGATATGCACCCGCGCCTGCTCGCCGCCCGAGAGTGTCTGAATCTCCGTGCGCAACTGGTCCTTGCTGAAGAGGAACATCCCCGCCCACGTCGCCACATGCAGCACGCGCCCGCGATAGATCACGCTGTCCGCGGGCGCGAGCGTCTCGCCGAGCGTGGCACGCGGGTCCAGTTCCGTCCGGTGCTGGCTGAACAGCACCACCCGCAGTTTGTCGGCCCGCTTGATCGTCCCCAGAGGCGGCGTCCCGGGGGGCAGCGACGCCGCGTTCTGCGCTTCCTCCCGCAGCATCTCCGGCGTAGGCGGGTCGCTCTCCATGTCGCCGGTGAGCAACTTGATCAGCGTGCTCTTGCCCGCCCCATTCGGACCCATCAGGCCCAACTTCGCGCCCGGCGACAGAAGTATGTCCAGGTTCTCGAACAGTTTCCGGCCGCCGAGCGTCTTGCTCAGCCCTCGCCCCGCGAGCAGTTTGAGCGTCTGCCGGTCCGTGGCGCGGAAGTCGATCTGCGCGGCCCGCGCCGGGGCGTTGCGCGTCTTCAACTCCGCGAGTTCATCCATCCGCACAAACGACGCGTCGATCCGGCTCTTGCTCTTGGTCCTTCGCGCCTGCGCCCCGCGCGACAGCCAGCGGATGTCCTCCTTCACCTGCGCGCTCAGTGCCGCCTCCTGCTTGGCCTGCGATTCCAGAAAGTCCTGCTTGCGCTTCAGAAACTCCGCGTACCCGCCCTGCACCGAGAACGTCCCTTCCGGGTACGCCGGCGACAACTCGACGATCCGCGTGGCCGCCTGCTCCAAAAACGCGCGGTCGTGCGTCACCACCACCGAGGCAAACTCGCCCCACCGGATCGTCTCCTCCAGCCAGTCGATCCCTTCCACATCCAGGTGATTGGTCGGCTCGTCCAGCAGCACCAGGTCCGGGCTTTGCGCCAGCGCCCGCGCGATCGACACCCGCTTCCTCTGCCCGCCCGACAGCCCCGCGCACAGCGCATCGATCAGCCCCGACAGCCCCGCGCGATCGATCGTCATCTCCGCGGCCAGTTCCAACTCGTGATGGTCGTGCAAGTGCGGCAGTTTCCCCGCCTTCATCGCCGCCTCCAGTTCCCCGATCACCGCCGACCGCACCGTCGCGCCGGTGGGGAACGCATCCGACTGGGCCACGAACGCCGTCCGCAGGCCGCGACGCAGCGAGATCGTCCCGCCATCGGTCTCTTCCAGACCCGCCAGAATCTTCAGGAGCGTGCTCTTGCCCGCGCCGTTGGGGCCGATCAGCCCCAGCCGCTCCCCCTCGTCGATGCTCAGCGAGACGCTGGTGAACAGCGTCCGGGCCGCGAAGTGCTTGGCGATCCCTCGAACTGTCAGCAGCGCGGCCATGGGCACAGAAGGTAGGGGCGGCGGCTCGGCACAGCGACCCACCGGGCGACGCCGCCCAGAGCAACCGATTTTCTTGTCCGCATACTGTCACAACGCCCCGCCCGCATCGCTCTCCTGAGAAGTTGGAACCCATGCTCGTCCGGGTGCCCCCAGCCGCGGTCCCGGCGCTGCCGCTTAGCCATCCACGCACAACAACCTTAAACCGGAGAACCTTCAATGC
>ENA-ORBV01013886-ORBV01013886.1-microbial-mat-metagenome-genome-assembly--contig:-NODE-13886-length-12157-cov-4.298758_pt1 | contig 12157 bp, 12 predicted proteins | sample MGYA00237777_ERZ505514 | MGnify/ENA primary metagenome ERZ505514 (study PRJEB26160, sample SAMN06269048) | microbial mat metagenome | isolation source: Oligotrophic lake microbial mat | place... | reverse complement strand
GGCGAGGGTGGCCGTGCTCATTCCGGCTTGATGCCGGCATCCTGGGCGACCTTGGCCCAGCGCACCATTTCCTGGCGGATGAAATCGTCGAACACCTTGGGCGGGCCGCCGACGACCTGGATGCCGGCCGCGTCCAGCTTGGACACGACATCGGGCTCGGCCAGCGCCTTGTTGAAGCCGGCGTTCAGCTTGTCGATCACGTCCTTCGGCGTGCCCATCGGCACGATGAAGCCACCCCACGATCCCATGTCGTAGCCGGGCAGGCCGGCCTCGATCATGGTCGGCACGTCCGGCGCCACATTCGAGCGCTTGGCCGTCGTCACCGCAAGCGCCCGCACGCCGCCGGAACGGGCATGTCCGGCGATCGCCGTCACCGTGTCGAAGATAACCTGGGTGCGGCCCGACAGCAGGTCGGGATGCGCCGCCGAGCTGCCGCGATAGGGCACATGCAGCATTTTTGTGCCAGTCATCGACAGGAACAGCTCGGCAGCCATGTGCAGCGAGCTGCCGGCTCCGCTCGAGGCGTAGGAGTATTCACCCGGCTTGGCCTTCAGGAGCGCGATCAGCTCCGGCACGGTCTTGGCAGGCAGCGACGGCGTGACCGCCAGCATCAGCGGCACGTTGTGCGTCTGGATGACTGGCGCGAGGTCCTTCAGCGTGTCGTAGGGCAGGGTCTTGAAGAACAGCGGATTGACCGCGTGGCTCGATGCCACGATGACCAGGTTGTAGCCGTCGGGCGGACTCTTGGCGACGAGGTCGGTGGCGAGCGTCTGCGTGGCGCCCGGCTTGTTGTCGACGATGACAGCTTGGCCCCACCAGGTCTGCAGCTTCTCGCCGGTGAGGCGCGCGATGGCGTCGATGGCGCCGCCCGGCGGGGCGGGTACATAGAGTCGGATCTGCTTGTTCGGGAAGGCAGCCTGCGCGCCCGCCTTTGCACCGGCGAACGGCAGCGCGGACGAGGCCAGAAAGAGGCGTCGGTTAAGCATGTTGTTTCCTCGGGTTTTTTATTCCGCAGCTTGTTGGCTGGGGTCGTTCAGCAGATCGTAGGTGCGCTTCTGGTACAGGGCCATGTACTCCGTATACCAGGTCGTCGGATATTTCGGCGGCCGGTCTGGTCCGACGGTGGTCGGCACCGCCGCGACTGGCCATTCGATGTCGCTGTCGCAGAAAAAGGCTAGCGCATAGCGCTCGCCACCGCTCCGGTTGACCGCGCGATGCGGCGTGGCGAGGAAGAAATCGTTGGTCCAGCGCTGCAGAAGCTGCCCGCCGTTTACGAGATAGGCCTTGGCGCTGGCCGGGGGCGAAATCCATTGGCCGCTTTGCGTGCGGATCGACAGGCCCGGCACCTCGTTCGGCGCGAGCAGGGTGAGGAAGCTGGTGTCGGTGTGCGGGGCGATGCCGAACTCGTCGTCCGGCGGCCCCTCGACCGACGGGTAGTGGGTCATGCGAAGCTTGTACTGGCAGTCGCGGAACGGCCCGTCGAAGTAGGCGACCGGCAGGCCGAGCGCCAGTGCGTAGAGCGGCACCAGCTTCTGCGCCAGCCGCTCCATGGCATCACAGTAGGCGGCGACGGTCTCGCGAAAGCCGGGCAGGTCGGCCGGCCACTGGTTGGCGCTGCGGAAGTGCCGGCCGGCTGCCACGTCGGGATGGTCGGGCGGCAGGTCGCGCGCCACGAACAGCGCCTCATTGAGGTTGGCCTTGGTGACGGTCTGCACTACCGAGGTCCGCAGCGTGTCGCCGCGCATCGGCAGGTAGCCGACATTGTGCCTGTCGATGCGGATCTGCATCTTGCGCTCGAGTGGCAGGGCGTGAAACCGCGCCGCCTCGGCGTAGATGCCGCGCACCTGGCTCTCCGGCACGCCGTGATTGACGATGAAGTAGAAACCGATGCTGGTGAGCGCTAAGTGCAGCTCCTGGGCGATGCGCTCCCGCGCACCCGGCTCGCCCGCGAGATAAGGGCCGAGATCGATGACCGGGACGGTTTCCGTGTCGCTCATTCCGCCGCTTGCTGTGCGTCCGTGTTGAGCACGTCGTAGTTTCGCTTCAGGTACCAGGTCATGTAGTCGCTGTACCAGGTCGTGGGATATTTCGGCGGCTTGTCGGGGCCGACGGTGGTCGGCACCGCGGCAACCGGCCAGTCGATGCCGCTGTCGCAGAAGAACGGCAGGGCATAGCGCTCGCCGCCGCTCTTGTTGATGGCCCGGTGCGGCGTCGCCAGGAACAGGTCGTTGGTATAGCGCTGCAGCATCTGTCCGCCGTTCACGACGTAGGCATTGTCGATCGCGGGCGCGTCGATCCAGTTGCCGCTCTGGGTGCGGATCGACAGGCCCTGCACCCGGTTGGGCGCGAGCAGCGTGAGAAAGCTCGTGTCGGTGTGTGGTGCCAGGCCAAACTCGTCGTTCACCGGACCTTCCTGCGGCGGATAGTGCGTCATCCGCATGGAGAACATCGGCTCGGAGAAGGCGGTGTCGAAATAATTGGCCGGCAGGTCGAGTGCGCGGGCGTAGAGCCGCACGAGTCTCTGCACCAGCCGCTCCATGTCGTTGCAGTAATCGACGACGGTGTCGCGGAAGCCCGGCAGTTCAGGCCAGCGGTTCAGCCCGCGGAAGCGGCGGCCCGACAGCACGTCGGGATGGTCAGGCGCCATCTCGCGCTTCACGAAGAAGGCCTCGTTGAGGTTGGCCTTGGTGCCGGTCTGCACGGTCGAGGTGCGGAGCGTATTGCCGCGCATCGGCAGGTAGCCGGTATTGTGCTGGTCGAGCTTGATCTCGAGCTTTTTCTCGACCGGCTGCGCGTGGAAGCGCTTCACCTCAGCGAACATGGCGGCGATCTTCTCGCGCGCGATGCCGTGGTTGACGATGAAGTAGAAGCCGATCTCGGTCAGCGCAAAACGGAGTTCCTGCGCCGTGCGGTCCATCGCGCCTTCCTCGCCGGCGAGATAGGGCCCGAGATCGATGATGGGAATGGTTTCGGTCGCCACGGGACGCTCCCTCTTTGGCTTCACAATCGCTGCCTGGATGGACGATACTGCCGCACAGGACGCTTGGTCCAGCAGGCAAGGAGCCATTCCGGAACATGAGCGATCACTATGTCCTGCACGTCCAGTCGAGCCTGACGCTGGCGCACGCCGAACGGATGGTCGACGGCGCGTTGCAGGCCGCGCGCGCGGTAGACCTGCTGCCGCTCACCGTGGCTGTGCTCGATTCCGGCGGTCATCTCGTGGCCTTCAAGCGCGAGGACGGCTGCGGCGTGCTGCGCTTCGACATCGCCTTCGGCAAGGCATGGGGCGCGTTGGGCATGGGCATTTCCAGCCGCACCATCCGCGACCGGCTCGGCAACCGGCCGGCCTTTCAGGGTGCGCTCGCGGCAGCCTCGGGCGGCCGTTTCGTGCCGGTGCCGGGCGGCGTGCTGGCGCTCGACGGCACGCGCAACGTCGTCGCGGCGATCGGCATCAGCGGCGATGCCTCGGATCGCGACGAGTATGCCGCCATCATGGGCGTGCGTGCGGCCGGACTCGCCTGCCACCCGGATGAGCCCGCCGAGAATTGGCGTTCAGCCGGACTTTGATCCGCACGGAGGAACCATCATGCGTCGTCGTACCCTGCTTGCCGTTGCCGGCGCGTCGCTCGCCGCGCCTTCGATCGTGCCTTCGTCGGTTGCCTTGGCCCAGGCGTGGCCGGCGCAGCCGATCCGCCTGATCGTGGCCTTTCCACCGGGTGGACCGACCGATGTCTACGGCCGCCTGTTCGGCGAGCGGCTCGGTCGCGCGCTCGGCCAGCCGATGGTGATCGAGAACAAGGCCGGCGCCGCCGGCGTGATCGGCACCCTGGGTGTCGCCCGCGCCAAGCCCGACGGCTACACGCTGGTGTTCGGCACCGGCTCGACGCAGGCGCTCTATGCCTCGATGGCGGCCAAGCCGGAGTACGACGTGCTGAAGGATTTCACCTACGTCGCCCACATCGGCGGCGGCCCGGCGGCCTTCGTCGGCAATCTCGAGCAGCCCGACACGCTCAAAGGTCTGCTCGACGCGGCACGCGCCAAGCCCGGGGTGCTGAGCTACGGCTCGCCCGGCACCGGCACGCTGCTGCACCTGACGACGGAGCGCCTGAAGGTCGCGGCCGGCGGCGTCCAGATCACGCATGTGCCCTACCGCGGCAGCGGGCCGGCGATGAACGACCTGCTGAGCGGCCAGATCGCCATGGTGACGACCACGCTGGGCAGCGCGCTGCCCTTCCACAATTCGGGCAAGGCGCGGCTGCTCGCGGTCGCCACGGCCCAGCGCACGGCGCTGGCGCCACAGGTGCCGACGGTGTCGGAAACGCTGGGCGGCGTGCCCTTCGAGGCCGTGCTGTGGCATTGCCTCGCCGGACCGGCGGGGTTGCCGCCCGAGGTAGTGGCGCGCCTTGCGGCGGCGACGCGCGAGACGATGAACGATCCAACGCTGCTGAAGGCGCTTGCCGAACAGGGCATCGTGCCGGTCACGGACTCGACTCCCGCCTCGACGGTGGCTTTCGTCGGCGCCGAGGCGGCGCGGTGGGCACCGATCGTCAAGGCCGCCGACATCAAGATGGAGTAGGGGCGACACATGATCTTCGGTCTTTCGGCGCTGGTCGTGGCCGCGCTGTTCACCGGCGCCGCATTCTACATCAACGTCGCCGAGCAGCCGGCCAGGCTCGGGCTCGAAGACCGGGCGTTGCTGGCGCAGTGGACGCGGGCCTATCCGCGCGGCTTCGTCATGCAGGCCAGTCTCGCCGTTGCCGGATTTCTGCTCGGCGCCGCGGCATGGTGGATGACCGGCGAGGTGCTGTGGCTGGCCGGCGCCGTCGTGCTGGTGGCCAACTGGCCCTACACGATGCTGATCATGATGCCGGTGAACCGTGAGCTCGGGGCCATCGCGCCGGAGAACGCCGGGCCCGCGAGCCGCGCGCTGATCGTGCGCTGGGGCGGCCTGCATGCGCGACGCACGATGCTGGGCGTCCTCGCCACCGTGCTCTTCCTGTGGGCGGCGTTGAGCTAGTGCGGCGCGATCAGGTCGAGATCGACTGACAGTATATCGGCGATCCTGCGCAGTGTCCGCACAGAGCCTGACCGCCGCTTGGTCTCCAACTGGGAAATATACAGCGCCGACAAGCCTGCACGTCGTGCCAATTGAGCCTGGGTCAGCCGGCGATGTTCGCGGAACAGTTTGAGCCGGCTCTCACCACTCAGAGACCGTTCAAATATTTCGATCGGGTAGGCTTCACCGCCGCGCGCCTTGGCATGATCGTAAGCCTGGACATCGGCACGATCCTCGGCGCGCTCAAGACGGCGAACGAGACGACGCCATTCGCGGACGGGCACGCGTACATAGGCGGGCCGTCCGTCGCGGATAACGATGTCGTGCCGAACCGGATTCGAATGATCAGTCATCGATCGAACTCCGAGCTCCAAACTTTACGACCAATACCACTAGCTCATTGTCGAGAAGCTCATAGTTAATGCGCCAATCACCAACGCGAAGCCTGAAGCCGGGCCGCCCTGTCAGCCGTTTTACATTGTTGTTGCGGGCATAAGGGTCGGCTGAAAGGTCTCTCAACTTGCGAAGCACCAGTCGCTGGATATTGGTCGGGGCACGATCCAGAGCCTTGGCCGCTTCGCGATCGATGACAATGCGCCACACGACCGTAACTATAGCAAATAGCTATATGCTCCGACAACCGTGAAGCCGCCATCGATAGGGAGATGGCGTGGATCGTTCAAGGGGGTGCTAGGCCGTCGGCAGCTTGTAATCCTTGAAGTCCTCGCACAGCCGGGTCTTCAGGATCTTGCCGGTGGCGGTGTGAGGGATCGACTCGACGAACTGCACGGCGTCGGCAGCCACCATTTGGCGACCTTGGTGCCGAGGAAGTCGATCAACTTCTGCCTGGTCACGCCGGCTTCGGGCTTGCGATGCACGATCAGCAGTGGCCGATCCTGCAGGAGGCCGAACATCGGTGACATTCCAAGTGCCCAAAATGAGCCGTCTGATGGCGGGTCGTCTGGCGACGGCTGGACATTTGCCTTACGCTTCCCGTTATCCTTGGGGGGGAAACGACAATGCGGTCAATACGGGGTGTTGGATTAGCAATCGGCGGCCTGTTTGCCGTCCTGGATCTGACGGCGGTAGCGGAAGTGGCGGAGGCCAAGACCAGCAGCGGCGGAACGGTGCTTGACGTCGTCACGAGCCGCCTGGAACTCACAATTTCGCATTTTCCGGCGCTCGCTGCCCATCTGGCGCGGCTGCCCGAGATGATCGGCGGCCGGACGGTCCTGCTGCTGGTCGGCATGCTGGTCGCCGGCCTGGCGGCGGAATACCTCGTGCGGTGGCTGCTCAAGGGCGTCCGGGTCAGGGGCTTCGGACGCCTCACCGCCGATTCGGCGCTGCACGGCTTCTGGCGCGCCGTTCTGTTCGATGCCCTGGCCGTGGCTGCCTTCTGGGTGGCCGGCCGGCTGGTGCTCGGCCAGCTTGTTGGGGGCCAGATCGGCGACAGCGCGAGTGTCGGTGCCAAGGTCGGCCAGATATTCCTGATGACCCTGATCTACTGGCGGGTGTTCAACCTGGTGTTTCTCGCCTGGCTGCGGCCCAACGCGGCGGCCGGCCGCATCGCCCCGGTCGACGACGCCACCGCGCGCAGCCTGCTGGTCGGCCTCAACCTCATGATCCTGTTGCCGCTCAGCGCCGAAAAGCTTGAGGATTTCCTGCTGGCGACCGGCGCCACAGCCGAGGCCGTCAACGTCGCCGAATTCTTCTATATCGCGGTCACCGCCGTCGCGATGATGGCCGTCGTCTGGTACTGGCGCCGCGAGATGGCGGTCTGGCTGACGGCGATGGTTCCGCAGGACGGGTTCGCCCGGCTGCTCAAGCTCGATGTCGCCCGCAACTGGTGGATCGGCGGGCTGGTCTTCTACGGTCTCATGGGGGCCGCCGAACTCTACGGCGAACTGACCGGAAACGATGCCGCGCCGCGCGGCCTCGACGTGATCGAAGGCGCGCTGATCGCGCTCCTGCTGTTCGAGACCCTGATGTACCGGGTTACCCGGCATATCGTGTCGGAGCTGCCGATGGCTGGCGACGTCGTGGCCGACTGTGTGCGCCTGGCCGTCAGGCTCTTTGCCATCATCGTCATTGTCCAGGCCCTGATGGTGCAGGTCCTGGCGGCCTCGACCGCGGCGGATTGGGCGGTCCACGATCGCGGCGCCAAGATCGCCGCGCTGAGCGCGGTGGCGATCTACGCGCTGTGGCGCTTCCTGCGCTATCGCATGGACTCCTACATCGCCGCCAATCCGCTGCCGTCGGCCGATTCGACGGGCGAGACCGAGGATGATGGCCAGGTGTCGGCGTCGCGGCTGCGCACCATGATGCCGCTGCTGCGTGCCGTCTCCGGCGGCGTCATCGCCATCATCGGCACGCTGCTGGTGCTGTCGGAGCTCGGCGTCAACATCACGCCGCTGATAGCCGGCGCCTCGGTGCTGGGCCTGGCGGTGTCGTTCGGCAGCCAGTCGCTGGTGCGCGACGTCGTCTCCGGCGTGTTCTTCCTCGCCGAGGATGCGTTCCGCATCGGCGAATATCTCGACTGCAGCAAGGTCAAGGGCACGGTCGAGGGCTTCAGCGTCCGCTCGCTCCGGCTGCGCCACCAGAACGGCCAGCTCCACATCGTGCCGTTCGGCCAGGTCGGCCACATCACCAACTTCAGCCGCGACTGGACGGTGGTGAAGTTCACGCTGGCCTTCACGCAGGGAACGGACATCGAGCTGCTGCGCAAGACGGTGAAGAAGATGGGCCTCGACATGATGGCCGAGCCGGCGTTCAAGTCCGTCCTGATGCAGCCGCTCAAGATGCAGGGCGTCGTCGACATCAAGGACAGCAGCGTCATCATCCGCTTCAAGTACATGGCGCGACCGAACAATCCCGGCATCGTTCAGCGCGTCGCCGTCCGCCGCATGTACGATACGTTCCCGGGGCTCGGCATCCAGTTTGCCCAGGCATCGACGTTCCAGATGCCGATGGCGTACGCTCCACCGCAACCGACGCCGACGGCGCCTGCACCTGCGCCGGTCCCCGCGCCGGCCCCGGCCAAGGCCGCCGAATAGCGGATCCCGCAATACGAAGGAGTGACTTATGGAAAAGCGTAAACTCGGCAAGTCGGGCATCGAATTCGCCCCCATCGCCTTCGGCGGCAATGTCTTCGGCTGGACCGCCGATGAGGCCACCTCGCACAGACTGCTCGACGCCTTCGTCGATGCGGGCTTCACCTTCGTCGACACCGCCGACGTCTATTCGCGCTGGGTGCCTGGCCACAAGGGCGGCGAGTCCGAGGCGATCATCGGCAGCTGGCTGAAGAAGGATCCGGCCAGGCGCCGCAAGGTCCAGATCGCCACCAAGTGCGGCATGGAGATGCCGTCCGAAGGCCAAGGCCTGTCACGCGCCCACATCGTGAAATCGGTCGATGCTTCCCTGAAGCGCCTCAACACCGACCGCATCGACCTCTTCCAGTCGCACAAGGACGACGCCGCGACGCCGCAGGAAGAGACGCTCTCGACCTATGGCGAGCTGGTGAAGGCCGGCAAGATCGGCGCCATCGGCGCGTCGAACTTCGACGCCAAGCGGCTGGCCGAGGCCTCGGCGATCTCCAAGGCCAAGGGCCTGCCGCGCTACGAGAGCCTGCAGCCGCATTATAACCTGATGGAGCGCGGCCTGTTCGAGGGCGAACTCGAGAACGAGTGCCTGAAGGAGGGGATCGGCGTGATCCCGTACTATTCGCTGGCCTCGGGATTCCTCTCGGGCAAGTACCGTTCCGAGGCCGATGTCGGCGACGCCAAGCGCAGCGCGGGCGTCAAGAAATACATCAACCCCAAGGGCATGGCGGTGCTGAAGGCGCTCGATGATGCAGCGAAGAAGACCGGCTCCAACCCGGCGCAGGTGGCGCTCGCCTGGCTGATGCAGCGGAAGTCGATCACCGCGCCGATCGTGAGCGCCACCAGCCTGAAGCAGCTCGACGACATCGTGAAGTCAGCGTCGATCAAGCTCGATCCGGAGTCACTTGCCGCCATCGACAAGGCGAGCGCGCCCTAGGTTCCGGGGCAAGGGCCTGATGCTCGTCTTTCGCCAGCTCTTCGACCCGACTTCGTCGACCTACACCTATCTTTTGGGGTGTAGTGCGACGAAGGAGGCGCTGCTGATCGACCCGGTGTTCGAGCAGGCGCGCCGCGATGCCGCGCTGGTGACCGAGCTGGGGCTAAGACTCGCCTGGACACTCGACACCCATGTCCATGCCGATCATGTGACCGGCGCCTGGCTGCTAAAACAGCGGCTGGGCAGCCGGATCGCGCTCTCCACCGGATCGGGGGCGAGCGGCGCCGACCGGCTGCTGGCCGACGGCGATCGCGTCGAGTTCGGCCGCCGCGCGCTGGAAGTTCGCGCCACGCCCGGCCACACGTCGGGCTGCGTCACCTACGTGCTCGACGACGAGAGCATGGCCTTCACCGGCGACTGCCTCCTGATCCGCGGCTCCGGCCGCACCGATTTCCAGCAGGGCGATCCGCGCGCGCTCTATCGCTCCGTGCGGTCGCGCATCTTCGCGCTGCCCGAGAGCTGCCTGCTCTATCCCGCGCACGACTATCGCGGCCTCACGGTCAGCAGCGTGATCGAGGAGAAGAAGTTCAATCCGCGGCTGGGCGGCGAGGTCGGCGAGAATGACTATGTCGGCTACATGAAGAACCTCGACCTGCCGCATCCCAAGAAGATCGACGAAGCCGTGCCGGCCAACCTGCGCTGCGGCCAGCCCGGCAACGAGACGGTGATCCCGACGGAGCCTGACTGGGCCCCGTTGCGGTTCACCTTCGGCGGCGTCTGGGAGGTCGAGCCGCACTGGCTGGAGGAGAACCTCGCCAAGGTCCGCGTGGTCGACGTCCGCGAGCCCAATGAATTCAGCGGACCCCTGGGTCACATCAAGGACGCCACCCTGGTGCCGCTGGGCGACCTCGCGCAGCGCGCCAAGGAGCTGCCCAAGGACAAGCCGATCGTGGCGGTGTGCCGCGCCGGCAGCCGGTCGGCCCATGCCACGGCGATCCTGCAGAAGGCGGGCTTTGCCGACATCGCCAACCTGCCGGGCGGCATGCTGCGCTGGCGCGCCGAGGGCCGCAGTGTCGAGGGTGGTGCTGCCTGATCTCAGGAGTCGCGGTAGCTTTCGCGGAACGTCAGGATGCTGGCGAAGGAGACCGCCGCCGCCGCCATCATCATGTAGGCGGGGCTCAAGTCCATCGCCGTGCGGTCGATCAGCCAGGCGGCGGCGAGCGGCGTCAGCCCGCCCATGATCCCGAAGGCGATGTTGTAGCCCAGTGAAATCGCGGTGACGCGCACGCCCTGCGGCGTCGCCTCGACCATGGTGGCGGGCATGATGCCGAGCACGGTCGCCAGGATCAGCACGAAGCCCGCCTCGCCCAGCAGGATCATCGCCGGCTGCGGATGATGCATCAGCCAGAACAGCGGCAGCGCGCCCACGAAGCCCAGCGTCGTGGCCGCCAGCAGGAGCTTCTTGCGGCCGATGCGGTCGGAGAGCCAGCCCATGGCGAACATCAGCGGCAACAGCAGCAGCATGCTGGCGGTGTTGAAGCCGAGCGCGCGCGCCGGCGCGATGCCGTCGACGGTTTGCAGCCAGCTCACGGCATAGAGGAACACCAGGTAGAAGCTGATGGCGTTGAAGGACGCGAGGCCGGCCAGCCGCAGCACGAGCCGCCAGTGTTCGCGCAGCGTCTCGACCAGGGGCAGCGTGTGCCGCCCGGTCGCGGCGGCGCGCGGCGCCTCGGCGATGTGGCGCCGCAGGAAATAGCCGGCGACGCCCACCAGCAGGCCCAGCACGAAGGGGATGCGCCAGCCCCAGGCGTCGAGCATCGCCACCGGCATGGCCGCGGCCAGCAGCGCTCCGGCGGCCGATCCCGACAGCATGCCGAGGTTGGCACCGCACGAGGCCAGCGCACCGATCGCGCCGCGGCGGCCCGGTCCGGCGCGCTCGACCAGGAACACGAAGGCAGTGGTGGCCTCGCCGCCGACCGACAGGCCCTGGATGACGCGGAGCAGGGTGAGCGCGATGGGTGCCGCCACGCCCAGCACCTCGTAGCCGGGCAGCACGCCCACCAGGAAGGTCGGCACCGCCATCGCCATCACCGAAAAGGTGAGCGCGGCGCGGCGACCGAAGCGGTCAGCGATGTGGCCGACCACGATGCCGCCCAGCGGTCGCATCAGGTAGCCGACGGCGAAGATGCTGAATGCCGCCAGCACCTGCGCCGTGGGATCCTCGGCGGGAAAGAAGACACGCCCGATGGTGGCGGCGAAATAGCCGTAGATGGCGAAGTCGTACCATTCGAGCACATTGCCGATGGTGCCGGCGGCGACGATGCGGCGCGTGTTGGGCGGTTCCATTACAGCCATTATGGCAGACGCTGGCGCGATCCGCCCAACGCCGCCGTTCGCTGCCTTGAAGGGCGAGGAAGCCGGGCGCATGTTCCAGGCATGTTGCGAGCCATTGCCCTTGCCGTTCTGGCGACGACCCTGTCGGCCGGCCCGCGCCTGCCGGCTCACGCGCAGATCATAGGCGTTCCCATGGAAGAGGCGCGCGAAATCGCCAAGCAGGCCTACCTCTACGGCTTCCCGATGGTGGAAGCCTACAAGACGCTCTATGCCCAGGCCGTCGAGACCGGCGGGCTTAACTACAAGGCGCCGTTCAACGCCATCGGCAACACCGCGCAGGTCTTCACGCCCAAGGACACGGCGATCGTCACGCCGAACTCCGACACACCCTATTCCATGATGTGGATGGACCTGCGCACCGAGCCGCTGGTGCTGACACTCCCCGAGATCGATCCCAAGCGCTTCTATCACGTCCAGCTGATCGATCTCTTCACCCAGAACTTCGCCTATCTCGGCAAGCGCGCGACCGGCAGCAAGGGCGGCCATTTCCTGGTTGCCGGACCCAAATGGAAGGGCGAAACGCCACCCGGCATCCAGAAGGTGGTGCGAAGCGAGACCGAGATTGCCTACGCGCTCTATCGCACCCAGCTCTTCGGTCCGGCCGACCTCGAGAACGTCCGGAAGATCCAGGCACAGTACAAGGTGCAGCCGCTCAGTGCCTTCCTCAAGAAG
>ENA-ORBV01013885-ORBV01013885.1-microbial-mat-metagenome-genome-assembly--contig:-NODE-13885-length-12157-cov-5.440232_pt1 | contig 12157 bp, 9 predicted proteins | sample MGYA00237777_ERZ505514 | MGnify/ENA primary metagenome ERZ505514 (study PRJEB26160, sample SAMN06269048) | microbial mat metagenome | isolation source: Oligotrophic lake microbial mat | place... | reverse complement strand
GTATTGTCTTCGCTTGCCGTGACGATGCGCGTGCCGTCCGGGCTGAACGTGGCCGAATACACCCAGCCCTCGTGCTTCATCGCCTGGCCCACCGGCGCGCCGCTGGCCGCATCCCACACCCGCGCAGTGTTGTCCCCACTCGCCGTGACGATGCGCGTGCCGTCCGGGCTGAACGTGGCTGCATACACCGATTCCGTGTGTTGCATGGCCTGGCCCAGCGGCGCGCCGCTAGCCGCATCCCACACCCGCGCAGTTTTGTCCCCACTCGCCGTGACGATGCGCGTGCCGTCCGGGCTGAACGTGGCCGAATACACCGGGCTCTCGTGTTTCATCGCCTGGCCCACCGGCGCGCCGGTGGCCGCATCCCACACCCGCGCAGTGTTGTCCCCACTCGCCGTCACAATGCGCGTGCCGTCCGGGCTGAACGTGGCCGTACTCACCGGTCCCGTGTGTTTCAGCGCCACCCGATGCGCCACATCGGAAAACACCCATGGACGCAATACCCTTGGCCAGTCAGTGGGCGACCAAGCAGCCAGCACGCCCAAGCAAGCAATGCCAAGCACCAGCATGGCCGCCCCACCGAGGCCAGCCAACCTGCTCGGCCCGCCGCCCACAAGACCGCCTTGCAGGGACATGCGCGCCCAGCGATTGCCCGTGCGTTGCCACCATGCCGGGCGTCGTATCAAGGCTGGCAGCCAGCGCTCCCAGTCAGAGCTGATGCGCAGCACGAGTTGTTCGGCTGTCAACCCGTCACGCACAAATCCGACGTAGAGGGCATGGCCAGGAACAGCGGAGTCGATCTCCTGTGGGCTCGGCACGTCGAAGCCAAGATGGGCGCCCGGCTCGGAACCGCTGCGCTGCAGCGCAAGCGTTCCGCGCACGACATCGCGCAATTCGCCCTGAATCGCCTCCGGCAGCCGAGCCAGCAGCGCCAGTCGCAGCCACTGCGGAATCTGTGAATCGTCCCGAAGCCATGGCAACCTTGCAAGCCTGCGCCAGTTGTTGGCCATGTACAGCCTGGTCCGCTCCTCACCGGCGTTACAGCGAAGAAAATATTGCTCGCCCAGCAGCAGCGCGAGGCGCTTGTTGAGCAGCGGCGGCACGGCACACGCGCACAGCCAGTAGAAGCCGTTGTTGCCCAGATAGGCCTGCAACTGGCTCACGAGGCGCGACACCACTTTGCCGATCTCGCGTGGGGTGGGCGCGAGCTTGGCTGGATCGGCGTCACCCACGAACAGCGTCTCTTTCTCGCGCAGCAGTTTCGGAAAGAGTTGCGGGTCGGCCAACTCGAACTCGGGCAGGCGTTCGTGCACCAGCCAAGTACCCCAGGCGGCCAGCGCGTTGTCATCAAAGGGAAACACCAGCATGCCGCGGTCGTTGCCGTGGCGTTGTTCCAGGGCCTCGATCTGCTTCGGGTTCCAGGTACGCGGCTCGTCAGGAGTGAACATCGCGCGTTGTGGCCATCGGTTCAGCCGCGCCGCGCGCATCCATGCATGCAGGCGGCCATCGGGCCCATGCAAAAGTGCCGGATCGGCAATGACGATGAGCCGCTGGCCTGGAGTGGGATTGGGCAGCATGTCAAAAGGCAGGCGACGGCCGGCCCCGCCAACCTCCAGGCAGCGCGGCGCGCCACCGCCTTCATCCAGCACAAACCGAAAGATGTCCACCCGCACGTCAAGGCCGCGCAGACGCTGCGCCCACAAAATGCCAAGGCTGTCGTCACGCTCGGCTTGAACGAGCACCAGATAGGCCGGGCGCAAACGGGCATATCGGTAACGCGGCGTCGGCATGCCATGGCGCCCGAGCGTCGCTTCGACGGTGCGGCGTGGGTCGAGCAGCGGCCGGCGCGCGTAGGCCTGACGGTCTTCTACGGCACCCTTCACGTGCCGCTGTAGCTGGCCTCCAACCGAGGGCATGATCGGCAGCACCAAATGCTGCAGGTGTTTGCTTGCCGGCCACGCCTGTAGCGTGACCGGGCCACCTCCGGGCCGGCGTCCAACAAAGGGCAATGGTTGTCCCCCCATCATCAGCAGCGCCAGGCCCGTCACCGACAACAGCACCAAAGCCCATAACCAGGGAGCGCGAATCTGCTCGTTGTACCGCTGGGCGGGAAAGTAGCCGTAAATGGTGATTGCGTCGGGGCTCGCGGCTGATGGAGGCGCGGTGGGGATCACCGGCGATGGCGTTGGCGCCGGGGCGCTGGCGGTCACCGGCACCGGCGCAAGAGCAGGCGGCCGCGAGTGCCACCCATACAACGCAGCGGCGATCAGCGCAAAAGCGAGCACGGCCAGCGCGGTTGCCTGCCGCCAGCGCGATGCCTTCTCACCATTTCCAGGAATGAAGTCCTTGGACGACCCGGGGGGAGAGGGACCCGGCGGCGTGGGTGGTATGACCTGGCCCGGCTCCGTCGTGAGCGGCAACTGGCTCCAGCGCTCGAACACGTCGTCAAAGACGGATTGATCGGCAAGAGCTTTGCACAGCGTCGGCCGCAGGCGCAGCTTCAGCGACTCACGCGTCTGCAATTCGGCGGCAGTCACCGCTGCGTAATAACGTACGACGCGCGTCGCATCGATCGCTTCGCTCGGCCCGATGGGAAGCTTTGCCGCGCGCAACATCTCGAACAACTCGTCCAGCCCGGGGAACCGCCATTCGGGCTGCAAATTGCTGGGCGGCGTATCCACGGAACCGCAGGCTCAGGTAACAAGGGTCGCAAAACGCGCCAGTACCAAGGCGCGGTCATTCGGGTGTTTGGCTATGGTGGCGACGAGCTGTTCCAGCCGGCCGATCACGTCCTGTCCTGATGCATTCCCATCGATCCCCTGTCGGCGTGCCGCCGTGGCAAGGTCCAAAAATTCGCTGGTGCCGATCGGATATCGCAAATCACCGCCATTGCGCAACTCGATAAACGCATCGACCAGGCGCGAGAAAAGCGGAGGTAGTCCGTCCTGGCCTTCCGGCGGCTTGGCCGAATCGCCAAAAACGCGTTTGCGAACAATCGCCGCCATCTGCGCACGATCCGGATCCCCGATATGCGCGAAAACGCAGCGCCTCATGAACGGATACGGCAGGTCACGCTCGGAGTTGCTGGTTACCACGACAATCGGGTGAAACGGCGATTCGCGCCCTGCGCCCCTTACGTCGCGTGATCGCAGTTCGCGCAGTTTGAAATCCATGCGGTCGATGCCATTGAGCAGATCGTTGGGGAAATCGCGGCTCGCCTTGTCGATCTCATCGATCAGCACGACGCTGCGACGCGCTTTTTCGACGGGAGGCGCCTGCACTTGCGCAGGCTCAGATAGCGCCTTGTCGAGCCCGCGCGCTCCGAGGCCGACGAAGCGCCCGCCACTCATCTCGCGTGCTTCGGCGATCAACTTCTCGTGCAGGCCCGGCACTGTCCGCAGGATGGCTTTGCCCAGGGGGCCGAATTGCACGAAGTTCATGACGTCGGCGTCTTCGGGATTCCCGCGGCCACCTTCGACCAGCTTGGCCGCGATGAGTTGGGCGATATGGTCGAATCGATAAAACAGGTCATTGGCTTCGCTCAGCGACTGGGCCTCGAAGCGCAGCACCGGGCCAAGGTCGAACTCATAAGCGATGCGCTCGGCCAGTTCGGTCTTGCCGGTGCCCGGCTTACCGGTGACAAGCAAGGGCTTCTGCAATACAAGCGCGGTATTGACGGCTGCGATCAAATCTTCGCTGGCTTCGTAGGCAGCCGGATGACCGAGCGGCAACACCCTGGGCGGCTCGGTTGGCGCGGCCGGCGAAACATACGTCACCTCGTCTTCCTCGGCGCGCCACCATGAGCGGCCCGGGAGTTCACCTTTGCCCGTAAAAGTCAGTCGGGCATCAGTTATTGGCGACATATGGAGCTCCGGTTATCAGCGTAGACGCGCGCTTTGAAATATAAGGCCCAGCCGTCCCCGCAGTCCCTGAGGAGCGGGGGGATCGCCGAGCGGAGCAGAACAAATGTCGCAATCGGGGACATGAGACTTGAACCTGACGATGCATTCTGTCTTGATGGCCTCGCTAAGACGGTCCTTATTCCTGGTGTCGATAGGTCCCATGAAGTGCCACCGCTCACGGTAGTCAACCCATGGCTTGCAGCGCGCTGTCCTAACATCCAGCGCAATATCATCCAGGTCCACGTCTTCGATTCGCACCAACCAGTAGCGTTGCCCCTCCACTCCATCTCTCAATTGCTGAAGTGCATCGGCAACCAGTTCGTGGTTCGATTCCTTGCGACATGCGTCGAGGTAGTCCAGCGTGCATACAGCCATGAAATCGGTCCATCCGCCCTCCCGCGGGTTCGCTTTGTCACCTTTTGCAACGGCGGCACGGTCTTCACCGCGTTCGCGCACATCGATGAGCGTAAACGCCGAACATTCAATGCGCATGCGCTGTTTGAACAGCCCAACCCAGGCATCCGCCAAGGCGCCGAACTCTGAAAGCGACGGCCGCCATGAGACCAACAGACGGCGCGGATCCAGCGGCTGCGTCATCTATGCCAAAACCTTCAACTGCTTGATAGATTCGACCAACTGCGCCAGTTGAAGATCAGCCTTGACCGGATCCTCGAACATGAGGCGCACCAGCGCCCCCGAGTGGTCATCATAGGGGCCAAGAAAATTGAACTGTCCAATGCCACGCACTGTGGCCACTCGTCGCGCAGCATCTTCCACCTGTTCCAACTTCGCTTCATCCGGCACCGCTTCGGCCAACTGCTTGCGCGCCGCTTCTTTGTCAAATGCCAGGTCATTTGGGTCAAGTTGATCGGCCAGCACGAACAACAATTTCGGCGCCTTTTCGATTTCATAGCGGTGAATTGCCAGATCGAGTTCACGCCGGCATTGGTCGGAAAGCCAAAAATCGATGGAGATGAAGGCTACGAACAAGGTGGTTTTTGCGATGAAGTTGTCGATGCCGGCTTCCCAGGGTTCGCCCGCCTCGATCGACTTGCGGTCGAAAAATGGCACGACTTCGCGACCTTGTAACTGCACCGTGATGCGGCTGAAAAGTCGCTCGATAACCGGCGTCGTGTTCGGACCCCGCTTGTACGACAGGAACAGAAATTGTTTTGACACAAGGGAATGTTGGCGGTGCCTGGAACCTGGCAGTCGATCTATAGAGCTTACGAGTTTCTAGCGCGTGCCCGCCCCAGCGGCACGCAGGAGACCGGGTGCGCCGCGCGCATCGAATGCGGGTGGCCCTGGCGGTGATGAGCCCTGCAATTCCTTGATGCCATCGATTACGCGGCGATGGATCTCGAGCGCCTTCCTCGCTTCAGCAAATACCCCACTCATGAAGTCGCGGTGCTTTCTCTGCGCGCTATCGAGGAGCAACTTGGCGTCGCGTTCAATATCTTGCGCCTGGCCAAGCTCCACGCGCTTGATCTCTTCCTGGCGGAAAAAGTCGTCGAGATCACTTTCCAACCGCGTCAGCGCCTCGGACGAAGTGCCGATCTGGCGAGCAAGGGCGAGTTTCTGTTCGGTTGCCACCCGGCCAACGGTGGCCTGCTTGTATGCATTCGAACTGACCGTCGCATTATTCTGCTTGCGGTCGAAGTCGGATTGCGCTTCGTTCTCGGCCTTCGCCAGAGCGGGCCCGCGCTGGTCGACTTCGACTTTCAGCGCCTCGAGGTCAGATTGCGCACGAGCCCGCAACACGTCAATGCGTGCGGAACCCAATGACGCGGCCTGCCCCGAACCAAGCCGGCCGCGGGCGAATTGGCTTGCCAGCTCAAGCCCCGCCGACCCGCCGCCAGTTCCCACCGCCTTGCCGACACGGATTCCGGCCTCGATACCGGCCAGCGTGAGTTCCCGATAGGCGTTGAGCAATTTTTCAGGGTCGTTGTCGAATGACTTCAGGTTCCAGTTGCCGATGTCGTCTTTGATAAGAGCGATGCGAACCTCGCCCTGGCCGCTCGCGTGAACCTGGTTGATTCGGGTCCAGTAGTGGTCAGAGAACAGGCGTATGGCGAGCCGCGTGCGGTCTTGCGGTGTCAACTTGTTCGGACCTACGGAAAGAGGGTCGGGCAGAGTCGCTTCGTACCACTCGTACAGATGCAGAAACTCGGTGGGTCCGGCATCCTTTAGATGGTCGCTCAGCGCGAGACTGGAGCCCTGCAGCCCCCGGTCCAATTGCTTCGCCAGCGTGTCAGTTCGCGACGCAATCTGATTCGAAAGTTCTGATACGAGGTTGATGTATCCGACAAGCAGCGAACGAATGCTGGCTCGACTTGGAATCTGGCCGATCTGTGATTCGGCCCAATAAAATGCCTCCACCTTCAACTGGGTGGCGATGCGCGTGGCTTGCATCGTTGCGTTGGCGATGATTCTCCGGTCCTGCGGAGTCTCTGTCCTTAGTTCGACTCTAGCTGCTGCTTCGTTGAGCTCATTCAGGGCGATATCGCGGTTCGTGTCGGGAAACGCGCTCAATAACTTCTGAATCGCTCGAGCGCGCCCGACGGCATCGCACAGTTGCTTTTCTTCTGCGCCTGCGGGCGGTGCGCAACTTCCCGCAATGGGTGCCGCATTCGTTTGGAATATGGTCAGCAGTGCATCGGCCTCATCGACTACCCCAACGAGTTCGCCGAATTGCACGGACTTGCCTTTTGTCAGCGGGCCTTTGTAGACATCAACCTCCACCAACATCGATCCAGCGGCCTGACAGCCGGAAAGTGCCAGCAAACATGATGCTGCCAACGTCGCAAGCGCTGCACGGAGATTGCCAAGGACCGTCATTTCGCCACCTCCACCGCGCTCAGTTGCCTTATCGCCGCTTCCAACAAAGTAGCGCCCCTCTCCGGGTTGGTCCCGTTGAATTTGTCGAGTTCCCGACCGGCGCGGCTGAGGCGCAGATCCTCCCGCACCAGCGGCAGCAGCATCTCCGCCTCGATAGGCTGATTGTTAAGGACCCGGCCGGAAATTTCCTGCATTGTGCTGATCAATGGCCGGGCGCTCGACGACATCGCGAGCATCAATCGCTCGTCCTGGTTGAAGGTGCGCCAACCTTGCGGACCAAGGATCTGATAACCTCGACGCGCCTGGCGGCATTCCTTTGCTGTCTCTGAATCCGGCGATGGCCGCGTTCCGATCGCCCCGTCAGTGGCTGCTGCGGCGGGCGCTTGCGCATCCTTCAGCGAAAGTATTCGTTGCTCGATCACACCTCGCAGCGCGTCGGTCAGTTGCTTATCATCGTCGTTATTGACAGCCGAAGATGCGACCGGCGAAGGTGCGCTGGCAACAAGGGCCGGAGATGCGGGTTTCAGGTTGCGGTAGACCTGCAACAGCCGCGTCAAGTCTTCGAACTTCCGCTCACGCTGGCCCTCCTGTTGCGCTTCGCTTTGGGACTTGAAGTAGTACTGCTTGTTTCGTTCGTCGTAGACGACGTTGGCGCCAAACGGATCAATTTGGCTCGCTGTCAAAGTACCGGATTCAAAGTGCACCTGCGTCGTCAAAGAGTTTGCCTTGCCCGTCATCCTGAAGCGGTATAACGTATCAACTTGCGGTGCCTTTATCGCCGCGTTGTCGGCGCAGTAGTCGAACACCCGAAAATAATGTGTCGTACGAAAGCGGACGTCCTCGTCTTCGTATTTGGGATGACTGGTGTTCTCGATTCGCATGTGTGCCGGAACGCCGATGCATCCGGCCAGCAGCACTGAGACATATGAAAGGGCCAGAAGTCGTCCAGACACCCTGGGAAGAAAACGTCGAACAACATGGCTTTTAGGGATGTCCATCGAGTGCTCCATGGGTTTCGCCAGGACCGGCGATGAGCTGATCAGCCAGCAAGGCCACAACCGAGACTGCCGAGCGCCGACGCGGTGGGTCAAAGTAGTGCGTGTGTGCTGCAAAGCCGATACATGTTTCATATTCACGCAACCGCTGCAGTTCCGCGGCGGTTGGCGGCATCGGATCGAAGAGATCGTAGGCCTGCTGCCGTCCGCGCGGAAGCAGATGGCCCACGCCATCGTAAAGCGGGTGGTAGCGCTGTAGTCCATCGACATGCTGGCTCCATAACCAACGCCCTACATAGTCACCGCTACCGAACGCGTTGACCCAGACGTCGACGCCAATGTCGTCGGCACTGGGCCCGTTCGGCCTACGTTCGGTGTCCAACACCCATTCGTACAGTGTCGGAAAACGCGCGGCGTAGAGCTGCCGCAATGGGCATCCCAGCGTCAGCATGCGGATCGACTGGCACTCGAGGAGCTCTTTGAGCCGCTGCGGCCGACCGCTTTGACCGCGCTGCGTTGTGGTGCTCGAGATGTAGCGCAACATCTCGGTGCTGATGACCGTGCCCTGGCTGTGCGACACCACGACGATGCGTTCGTACCGTCCGGCCTTGACCGCTGCCAGCAGCGCGGCGTAACGGGAAAAGATGCGCGCACGTGGAATTGCTTGACGCGGGAACTCACGCATGTGGTTGTCGACGTCCAGCGCGGCGTCGAGTGGCGCCCGAATGCCAGGAACCAGTCGCGAGATGACGCCGCCGAGGATGCTAAGCACTGCAAACGCACTTGCCGCGGGAATGACGAGCCAATGCAGAAGCTGCTGGGATATGACAGCCACTTCGCGTGACAAGGTGTCCGTCTGTCCCCCCGATGCTGGCGAGAAGCGATAACCCACGAAAAGGATCGCCAGCGTGCCAACAGCAGTCACGGCCAGGATGACTCGGTCCAGGTGACGGTAGAACCAGGTCAACCAGCGGCCGAGTCGCCGCGCTTCCGTTTGCTTGTCGCTCGACGCCCATTGCAACTCAGCCAAGATGCTCGGTGTGATCAACACAAGCATGTAGGCGACGATCAGCAACAGCAGCAGCGCGATGACCGAGAAGGCCGACGTACTACCCTGGAAGCGACACTGCGTGAACTCGGCTGCGTCGCGCAGGGCTACAAGCTGCGCTTTGTTGCCGCTTGCAACCGACGGGCCAGCCTTGGTCGCCTGCCGGCAAATGTCCGCCGACGCGGGTCCTTCTTGGGTCCAGATCGCGGGCGAATATGAACGCCCAGCCAGTGAATGCTGAAGAGCACTTCCCAGCGCCGCCCATAGGGCCATTGCAACCAGGAGGAACGACGCCAGCGAAAGAAGCGTGCCCAGGCGCCCCGTGGCCGCGCTGCCGCGGCGCTGGTAGTCACCGCCACGCCACGCGGAAACCGTCAGAGCCATCGATAGCATGCCCCACAGAGCGATGGGAGCGGCCATCACGATCCACCACCATTTGATAAGCCAAAGCACGAACTCGAATGCAGTCAGCCCACCCTGCACCAATGCATCCCAGGGATCTCCACCGATGGCACTCCCGAGCATACGACCCAGCGTCGCGCAGACCAATGCGCCCCATAAGACACCGCCGCTGAAGAAGACGAACGGGAAGCGATCATCTGCCGCCCGCAACCCCGCGAACAAGACTACGGTCAATAAGACCAGCAGCGCTACCCCGAACCCCCATGTCGGGAGGGCAACGATGACCGCGCCGATGACGCCCACTCCCAGCGCCACGCGCAGACCTCGCTTCGCCTTGGCAAAATAGGCTGCGCCGATCAGTGCCAGCACGATCAGCGCGATGCCACCATAACGCAACGGCAATGCCGGGCCGGCCAGACCGACGGCGATCAGGAACAGTCCGACAAGCAGCAGTTGCCCGAATAGCTGGGCGAGCACGTTGGTGAACGACCAGTCGATCAGCGTCTGCAACCACGACAGAGAAGTCCATGCGCGGTGGTTTGTGGTTCGGTTGGAGTCCGCATAGCGGCTCGCCTCATCAACCGCGTCACGGCCCAGCCGCGACAGGCGGAAGAACATCGTGAACATCTCGGTCAAGACGCGCGGAATCGCGCCCGCGAGCCTCGACTGATCAGCCCAGTACATTTCGAACACGTCGATCGCCCGCTCGGCGCCGCCGCTCCGCCGTATCAGCCGAGTCTTCTTCGACGCATAGTGCTCCGCGGGCGAGTCGTTGCGCACGGCCTTGGACAGCAAGTACTGGGTATAGGCAAGTCCGCGGTCGGCCGCTGCACGCATGGGCGCCAGCGGGGTGCTTGCAAATCTTTCTCGAAAGCGGCCTCGCATCCTCACCCAACTACCATCCTGTTGAGAGCTAACGGTGGTCGCTTCGCGCTGAAAGTCGGACTTTATCGAGAGCGACAGCGACCTTCTGAAACCACGATCACGCCCCGATGGCGTTGCATCCGGCGGGTATGGTGGCAATTGGGCCTTATAGTCAAACGGAAGCTCGGGTGACATCGGCGGCACAGGGAGCGTGAAGTCCGTGACCTCCCCGGCGACGTAGCAAATGCCGCCCGGTGCTGATGCAATCATCAGATCCACGAACGCGCTGGCAGTCTCACCCGGCTGCTGGTCCGCGACTCCATGGACAACAATGACCGCCACCTGCGCCGCGACGGCGGGCGGTTCCGGCGGTGCTCCGAGAGCCGCAGCAGCCAGCGCTTGCATCGAACGCTCTCCTTATTCTTCTTGAGGCGAATACTAAAGCAGAATTGTGTCGATGTGCAACCGCGAATGTGCGGTGATGGTGGCATGGCGTCGTATCTCTGCCGTTATGACTGGGCCGGCTGGGAAGCCCAGGCAATGGACTCCCTGCGGGCGCAAGTCGATAACCTCTTACTTTTGAAACGCACAGTGAAGAGGCGGCGAATGGACAACGACTTATTGGCGCCGACCAAAAACTGGGCCACTTAAAATGGAAATGCCTAGCCATAGCTGAGCCAGATACTTCAAGTACCCTGCTGCATTTTTGTGCAGATCGGGGAACAGGAGTGATCATTTTGACCAGTTGGCAAGATGCCCTCGCCAGACCCTGGGCGTTTGCAACAAACCGAAACAGGCGTTCCAACCCAGCACATAGGGGCACAGTTGCGGCACCCCGGGCATGCTGCGCCCCGACCGACGCGTGAGTTGCCTGACTTACTGCTTGATGGAGACCATGGACTTGTCGGGCACCCTGCGTTTGACCACCCCGCTTTTGGCCATCCGGCAGCTGAAGTCCTGGAACTTGCGCCCGAAGGCGCTCGCCGCCGCGCTCTTGACTTCATTGACCGACAGGGATCGGTGGGAGCAACAGCACGGACGGCGGACGCATGCCGCGAAACGTGGATTGTGAGTGGATGATGCATTGCCAGGCCGCACGAAGTTGCGGCTCGTCCATACCGAACAGGCCCGGCATGAACGGGCCCACCAGGAAGACGGATCGAGATTTTGTAGAACTCACCCGAGAATTGCAAAGGCGCGAGGCGGTACGCCATCGGCGCAAACCCGCAAGCAAACTGGAGGCGCGACCCGGAGTCGAATCGGGCTGATCGGATTTGCAATCAGGTTGGGAATATTTGAAATCAACGACTTACGACAACGCTACGCATCGCGCTGATACTTCTACTTGTAATCATCTTCGCGTTGGTGCTTTATGGCCAAGATCGTCACGGCATCCAGGGTGGGTTCGAACCGGTAAAGTGCCAAGTAACCGCTGGAACCAAAGTCGATAACCAGTTCCCGTAGATCTTCGCGATCCTCAATCGGTCGGCCAATCATGGGTGCATGGGTCATCGGAATCAACGCGTCACGGATCACCATCATTGCCCGTTTGGCCGCGTTGATATCTTTGTTGGCAAGAAATGACTTCAGGCGGGCCAAGTCAGATTGGGCCCGCGCTGAAAGCCTCACGTGTGGCATGTAGGGGCAGTCGCGCCCGGATCCTCTTGCACTTGGTCAACCCAGTTGCTGAACTCGTCCAAGGAGATGTGAAGTCCGGTCACCTTGTAGTGCTCAAAGGAGGACTCGGCGGCAGTGATGAAGTTCTGCCGCGCCTCTTCCCGTTTCACGTATTCAAGGATTGCCTCTTTCATGAGGTAGTGAGGTGTACGCTTTTTGACTGAGGCCAAGAACGCAATGCGGCCCCGTTCGGCGTCGTCAAGTTTGATGGTAACGGACCCGGCACGCGCTTTTTCTGCTGAAGAAGATTTCATGGTGCTACCAAGGATCAAAAGGTAACACCCAGTATAGTCCAGGCACCATTGATCTCACTCTATGCGTGTCGGCGTCATCGGATATCTCGGGACCTCCTTGGGTTGCTTGGGCACAGGTCGACGCAATCAACCCATTGTCTGTCTCTTATACACATCTCCGAGCCCACGAGACTAAGG
>ENA-ORBV01013882-ORBV01013882.1-microbial-mat-metagenome-genome-assembly--contig:-NODE-13882-length-12160-cov-4.585120_pt1 | contig 12160 bp, 11 predicted proteins | sample MGYA00237777_ERZ505514 | MGnify/ENA primary metagenome ERZ505514 (study PRJEB26160, sample SAMN06269048) | microbial mat metagenome | isolation source: Oligotrophic lake microbial mat | place... | reverse complement strand
CCTGCCAAGGCAACGCGACATCCGGCAAGAACTCATCGAGGCCGACCTCGTGGACTGCATGGTCGTCCTCCCCGGTTAAACGCGCTTTTGAAACACCACTTCCTCAAATACACTCCACGCAATCACGATGACATCTGAACAATTTCTAAAACACCTTCAAGCGCACGCGGCTTCGTTCGCCAAAGCCGTTGCCACCAACGAAGGAGAGTGGATCATCAAAGGCTTCATCGACGTCTATCAGCGCGTCTATTCCATCTCGGTGGACACGAAGATAGTCTCGAAAGTCTTGGAGCTTCTCTTGTTTCCGATGTTCGTCGAGTTCGCCAAGAAACACGGATTGGAAATTGAGCTGTGCCAGCACCAGAACTTCTATCCCGACCTCACGTTCACTCACACGGCCTCCGGCAATCGGTTCGCGGTGGACATCAAGAGCACCTACCGGGAAAGCGAAACCAATGTGAAAGGCATGACGCTCGGCGCGTTCACTGGCTATTTCAGAAACCGCGACAGCAACAAGAACACTCTTTACCCATATAGCCAGTATGCCGCCCACTTCGTCTTGGGCGTCATCTACACGAAGTGCGACGACGTTGCAGACGAGCGGAAACAATTCTCCCTCGATGACCTCGCCAAGATTCCATCCGTCATCAAAGACTTCACGTTCTTCGCCCAGCCGAAGTTCAAAATTGCGACCGCTCGGCCCGGAAGTGGAAACACGAAGAACATCGGGTCAGCCGACAAAATCGACACGTTGATTAACGGCACCGGCCCGTTCGCTTCGTTGGGCGAGGAGGTTTATGACGACTATTGGATGTTCTACCTCACGCGGGACATGGCCGAAGCTGTGGGCGTGAAGCGCCCCTACATGAATCTGAAGACCTACTTGGAATACAAGCAGCGGGGCACAGACACGCTGAGAGCCCACGCGGAAGAGATCGCGAATCTCGCCGAGGAAGAACCTGAGAACGAGGAGGCTGGCTCATGAGCCGTCCACCGTTGGTGCCTCCCCTGAAGTGTCAGGGGATAAAGACGAAACTGGTCTCCGCGATTCAGAAGGTCGCCGACACGCGCGAATACTCGCGTTGGATTGAGCCCTTCTGCGGCTCGGGCGTCGTCGCTCTCAATGTGCAACCGAAGAAGGCCCTGCTTTGCGATACGAACCTGCACATCATCAGCCTCTATCAGCAGATCCAGAGCGGGAAGATCACTGCGGCGGGCGTTAAGGAATTTCTGACCAGTGAAGGCGAGAAGCTGAAAGCTCAGGGCGAGCCCTACTTCTACGAGGTGCGCACGAGGTTCAATGAAGCGCCGACTCCCCTTGATTTCCTTTTCCTCAACCGGTCGTGTTTCAACGGCGTCATCCGCTTCAATCGGAAGGGCAAATTCAACGTGCCTTACTGCCACAAGCCTGAGCGGTTCGCGCAGGCCTACGTCACAAAAATCACCGACCAAGTCCGACAGATCGCGCAAGTTCTGAGCACGGTTGACTGGACGTTTGAGGTGCGCGACTTCCGCGAGACGCTTGCTCAAGTGGAACCCGGCGACTTCGTGTATGCCGATCCACCTTACGCTGGCCGTCATGTGGACTACTTCAATTCGTGGTCCGACACTGATGAAGCCGCGCTGGGGACTACTCTCGGTTCACTGCCTTGCGACTTCTTGCTCTCAACCTGGCACAGCAACGAATTCCGCAGCAACGCCGCGATTGACCTGGTTTGGAGCCGTGCGGATTTCCACATGCTGAAGCGCGAGCACTTCTACCATGTGGGTTCATCGGAAGACTTGAGGCACCCGATGATTGAGGCGCTGATCTCCAATTTCCCAATGACAGAGGACGTCCCAGTTGGTCGTCCAATCGAACAACCCGTCCTTTTCGTCCTTGAGCCAATGCCATGACGACGACAGCCGCTATCGAAACCCATCAACGGCGTCCTGTCCGATCAGCGGAAGATTGTCTTTCAGAGTCTGTGGAGACCCGCCGCACCATGCAGACCTTCGTCTCGCACATCGCCTGGGAATCCGAAGTCTGGATCGCCGAAGACCCCGACCACATGATCCACTTCAACGGCGAGCGGTTCCTCGGGCCGTATCCAGACGTGATGCCAACAAAATTGCCTGGCTCGGTGCCCAAATGAATAATCACCCGCATCAATCCCGCGCCCTCGCCACCCTGGGCGATCCCGCGCCTGCGGGACTGCCGAAGCTGCTGAGCGGGGAGTTGAGCGTGACGGCGGCTTCCGCCAACGTAGGGGCATCCGCATGATCGAAATTCACTCCATCGCCGATCTGGAATTGCTCCGCGAGTCGGTGGACTTGGAGTGCAAGCTCGCGCTCGGTCGCGATGGTCAGGGCGCGTTGCCCGAAGATTTCTGGCCCACCTACAGCGCCTTCGCCAACACCGCAGGCGGTGTGGTCGTGCTCGGCGTGCGCGAGAAACAGCAGCAGTTCATCATCGAGGGCATTCCCCATGTCGCCAAGGTGCGCAAAGAGCTTTTCGACTCGCTCAACAACCGGCAGAAGGTCAGCGCCAATTTACTGACCGACGCGGAGGCGCGGGAGATCATGCTCGAAGGCCGCACGATTCTCGTCATCGAGATTCCCCGCGCGACCCGCAAGCAGCGACCGGTTCATCTCACGACCAATCCGTTTGCCGGTCACACCTACCGCCGGCTCAACGACGGCGACCGCCCGCTCCCGGACGACGAGGTCAGGCGGATGGTCGCAGAGCAGATTGAGGACAGCCGCGATGATCGCATCCTGCGCGGTTATGGTTTCAGCGATCTGTGCATGGAGACCTTCCGCGCCTACCGGCAGGTCTTCGCCAACCGCGAACCCGCGCATCCGTGGAATGCGCTGGAGGACCTGGAGTTTCTCCGGCATCTCGGCGGCTGGCGAAAGGATCGCGAGACCGGCGAAAGTGGTCTCACGCTCGCGGGGCTGCTCATGTTTGGCTGGATGACCACGATTCAGGAGGAGCTGCCGAACTACCTGCTCGATTATCAGGAGCGACCAGAGGCGAAAATCGAGCAACGCTGGGTGGATCGGCTCACGCTCGACGGCAAATGGTCGGGCAATCTCTACGATTTCTACCGCAAGGTCTATCTCAAGCTCACGGGCGATTTGAAGGTGCCGTTCGCGCTGGAGAAAGGAGAACGGAAAGACGAGACGCCGGTGCATGTCGCCTTGCGTGAGGCGCTGGCCAACGTGCTGGTGCACGCCGACTATTCCGACCGGGCGTCGGTGCTCGTGGTGAAGCGGCCCGACATGTTCGGTTTCCGCAATCCGGGCGGGATGCGCATCCCGCCGGACGTGGCGATTCGCGGCGGGGAGCACGATTGCCGAAATCGCACGCTGCACAAAATGTTTCGGCTGGTCGGCGTGGGTGAACAAGCGGGGTCTGGCATCCCGAAAATTTACGGCGGCTGGGCGAGCCAGCATTGGCGGGCGCCGGCACTCTACGAACGAATCGAACCCTACAACCAGACGCTGCTTGAACTGCGGATGGTCGACCTGTTGCCAAAAGATTTGCTCGCCAGTCTGCGAAAAGTTTTGGGGGCTGGGTTCGATGCCTTGGGGCAAAACGAACGGCTGACGCTCGCGGCGGCTGCTTCCGAAAAAGTCATCACGCACGGACGGGTGCGCGAGATGACCGGGTTACACCCCTTCGATGCCTCACGGCTGCTCCAGAACTTGGTTCGTGAAGGTTTCCTTGAGGTGCATAACTCGGGACGAGGAGCGGTTTATTGTCTGCCGGGAGCGGCCCTACCCAAGCCTGAAGAAGTATTCGGGGCGGGCTCCGAACAATCCACCGGGACCTCCGCACATTTGCCGGGCAGCTCCGCATATTTGCCAGATAGCTCCGGTGATTCCTCGGAGGACAGAGACACGGATGGCTGCCTCGTGAGCAACCAACTCGATGCCCCGGTAATTGACTCGCTCACACGCCTGAAATCGGTGTTCCGAGCCACCTTGGAAAAAGCGGCGGCCGAGCCGAGAAAGAAGGGCAAGATTTCCCAGGAGGCAATGCGCCAGGTAATTCTCACTCTCTGTAAGGGACACTATCTCGCCCTTAGTTGCCTGGCTGAATTGGTGAATCGAGACTCGGATGCCTTACGGCAGCAACACCTCAAGCCATTGACCAAAGAAGGAAAGCTACGACTGGCATTCCCGACCGCTCCCACGCACGCCAAACAAGCCTATCGGGCTACCCAATGAGCCTCAACGAGTCCATCGTCGAAGCCGCGGCCTTCGAATGGTTCCGAGAGCTGAGGCCTATGCGCTTGGAAAATCCCGCACCCTCGCCACCCTGCGCGACACGCGTCGGCCGAAGCTGCTGAGTGGGGAGTTGAGCGTCAACGCACTTCAAAACTAAGACAATATGCCTGCACCAAAATATCCTCGCGGCTCAGAGTGGAGAAAGTGGGACCTCCACTTCCACACTCCGGCTTCCTTCGATTACCAGTTCAAGGCCGCAACCAACGCGCAGATTGTGCAGACAATGATCGACGCGAAGGTCGGAGCTTTTGCCGTTACCGACCACCACGTCATGGAGGTCCCTCGAATAAAAGACATGCAGACGATCGCTGCCGGTCGGATCACAATATTTCCCGGCATTGAACTTCGCACGGAACTTGGTGGCAGTTCGCTCGTTCACATGATTGGAATTTTCCCGGAGGACTGCGACCTTGCCGACACTTGGACGAAAGTGTCTGCCAAGCTTGGAATCACCCCCGCCGACGTTCAACGCAAAGGCGACGACCGTGTATATGTTGACTTCCGAGACAGCGCAAAACTGATTCGCGAGCTCGGAGGAATCGTCACTGTCCACGCTGGACTCAAGGCGAACACAATAGAAGGAATCAAGAACTCGGAACTCTACAAGCAACAGCTCAAGACGGACCTTTTGAATGAGAGCGTGGACGTTCTCGAAGTGGGTCGTGCTTCAGATTTGTCAGACTACGAAAAGATCGTCTTCCCTAGAATTGGCATTCGGCTGCCCGTTTGCGTTTTCTCGGATAACCACGACATCCGTTCCTACCCCGTCTCCGAGCCATGCTGGATTAAAGCAGACCCGACATTTCAAGGGCTGCGGCAGATTATCCACGAACCAGAAGACAGGGTGTTTCTTGGGGATGTTCCTCCCAGCGTTGCGCGCGCAACTCGACGGGCTACCCGAGTAGCAAGGTCAGTCGAGGTGAGGAAGACTGAGGGTGCAACGACCAGCGAAAAGTGGTTCGACTGCTCAATTCCCCTCAACGTCGAATTGGTGGTGGTTATCGGGAAGAAGGGAAGCGGTAAGAGCGCTCTGTCAGACATCCTAGGCTTGCTCGGAAACACGCTGAGGCATCAGTCGTTTAGCTTTCTAACCTCCGAAAAGTTTCGGAGACCGAAAAACAACAAATCTCGCCAGTTTCAGGCCGCACTTACTTGGGCCGATGGGACGGTCGATTCTGTTCCGAGTCTCGACGTAAACCCCAGTTCAGATGCAGTCGAAAAGGTGAAGTATATCCCGCAGAGTTATCTTGAGGATATTTGCAACGAGATCGGAGCCGGAAAGGGCGGACGGTTTTACAACGAACTTCAACAGGTCATCTTTTCCCATGTTCCCGAGGTTGAACGCCTCGGTTTTGGGTCCCTTGATGAGTTGCTGGCTCACAGGAGCGAGGAAACCAACCAAGCGATAGCGCAGTTGGTCGGGAAACTTGAAGAGTGCAATGCCCTCATCGTCGCAGCCGAAGAGCGCTTACTTCCGCAGCATCGGAAGGCATTAGAATCTCAACTCGCCGAGAAAAAGCGTGAGCTTGACGCTCATGTTGCCACGCACCCCCAAGAAGTTGCAAAACCCGACGCTGACCCAACGGCTCAACAACAATCCAAAGAAGCGGCGGAAGAACTGGAAAAGAAGCAAGGTGAACTGAAAGCGCTGGAGGCCGAAATCGCGATTCTTCGGGTAAACGATTTGGCGGCGGCGAAGAAGTATTCCACTGCGGAGAAGCTGGTCGGAAAACTAAAAAACCTCGAGCGCCACTTCGAAGCGTTTCTTGCGGAGGCAAGGGCCGATTTCGAAGAACTGAATTTAACGGCAAGCGACTTGGTAAGCCTCAAGGTCAATGTCGCTCCGATCAACGCCGTTATCACAGCACTCGGCTCTGAACGGGTGGGCATTGCTGCAAAGCTGTCAGCGGAAACCGAAGGGGGACCGGAGTCTAGGCGTAGGGCCGTCGGAGCTGCGATTGAAGGACTTCAGGCAAAGCTGAGCGCCCCACAGAGGGCCTACCAAGCTTACCTCCAAGTTCTGAAAGAGTGGGAGGCAGCGAAGGCGAAGATTATCGGGGCCGAAGATGTGATCGGCTCAATCAAATCACTCGAGAAGCAGCTGAGCGATTTGGACAATTTACCTGCGTATTTGAAGGGGTTGATGAAGCAACGGCAAAGAAAGCTCCTCGAAATCTTCGGCGAGAAGCAAAAGCTCCGAAAATACTACAAGAGCTAATATGGGTCCGTTCAGACCTTTCTCAAGGACCACCCTTTGGCTGCCAACGAACAGTTCCAGCTCACGTTCAATGTTTCCATGGCGGAGAGCGGGTTCGCTGAATCCTTTCTAGGACGGCTCAACCGCCGCAAGGTTGGGCCGTTCATGGGGGACGAAGAAGGTGCTGCGGAGATGAAGCGTCTGCTCGACAGCGCAACCTTTGACTCACCACTTGGATCGCTGCGATTCACGAAAGCCCTCCTCAACAAGATGACAGAGCGGGACGGTAGGCAGCTTCTCGTGAAGGACCAGCTACGTCAGGGGGTAAGCGTGCAGGAGATTTACAATTTCGTTTTTTCCCTCGGCTTCCTGTCGCCAATTTACAATCTGCAATGGGACGGGAAAGGTTTGGAGCAGCTATCCCCGGGAGAGCGAGGAAATCTCCTTCTCATCTTCTATCTCCTCGTCGACCGGGACGACATCCCACTTGTCATCGATCAACCCGAGGAGAACTTGGACAATCAGACGGTCTATAAAACATTGGTGCCTTGCATCAAGGACGCCAAGAAGCGTCGGCAGATTGTGATGGTAACGCACAATCCGAATCTCGCCGTTGTTTGCGATGCCGAGCAGATCATTTGCGCGGACATGCAGAAGGACCATGAAAACGCGGTGACCTACACCAGTGGGTCGATTGAGGAGCCGATCATCAACCGTCGAATCGTGGACATTTTGGAAGGAACCCGGCCGGCCTTCGATAAACGCGACGATAAGTATCTTCCTTGACCGCTGTTCCGCATGAGCCTCAACGAATCCATCGTCGAAGACGCCGCCCTGATAATGCCGTGGGCATCCCTCACCCGGCCTTTGCCTTTGGCTATCTCCTCTGCGCTTCGATTCCCCAGCGGGAGAGGAGAATCGCGGGGCCATCCGGCGGCTGAACCCGGCCATGCCTTCCCTCACCCCCGCCACCCTGCGCGATCCCGCCACGGCGGGACTGCCGAAGCTGCGGAGCGGGGAGTTGAGCGTGGCGGAACTCCAGAGCTGAATCGCCATGCCCTACAACTCCACACGCGCTCTCGAACTCCTGCGCCTCGGCACGCAGAATCCCGCCGCTACCTTCCATGATGGGCAGGAGGACTCGATTCGGCATGTGGTGGATGGGCGTGGTCGGCTGCTGGTGGTGCAGAAGACAGGTTGGGGCAAGAGTTCCGTCTATTTCATCGCGGCCAAGCTGCTTCGCGAACAGGGCCAAGGTCCGGCGATTCTGATCTCACCGCTCTTGTCGCTGATGCGGAACCAAATTGAAGCTGCGAAGCGCATGGGAGTGCGGGCGTTCACGATTCACTCGGGCAATACGGAGGAATGGGAGGCTGTGGAGTTGGCCATCAAACAGGACACGGTGGATATTCTGCTGATTTCCCCGGAACGCCTGGGCAACGAACGTTTCCGCACCGGCGTTCTGGCGCCAGCGGCCCAGCGGATTTCGCTGCTGGTCGTGGATGAGGCGCACTGCATTTCGGATTGGGGCCATGATTTTCGTCCTCACTATCGCTTTATCACGAATATCGTTCGGAAGCTGCCGAAGAACCTTCGTCTTTTAGCGACAACTGCGACCGCCAACAATCGGGTGATGGATGACCTCGGGAAAGTCCTTGGACCCGATCTCGAAGTTTCGCGGGGCGACCTCAGCCGACCTTCTCTGCTTTTGCAGACCATTCAGATGCCGAGTCAGGCGGAGAGGCTGGCATGGTTGGCACAGCACATTCCGACCGTTCCGGGCAGTGGAATCATTTACACGCTAACGGTCCGCGATTCGGAACTCGTCTCCAAATGGCTACGAGTGCAAGGGGTGGATGCGAAGGCTTACAGCGGAGAATCGGACCCAAAGGATCGTGTGGAGTTGGAGAATGCCCTGCTGAGAAACGAGGTGAAGGTGCTGGTCGCAACGACAGCTTTGGGGATGGGTTTCGACAAACCGGACCTGGCCTTTGTAATCCATTTCCAGATGCCAGGATCGGTCGTGCATTACTATCAGCAGGTAGGCCGGGCCGGACGTAATCTGGCGGCAGCCCACGGAGTGCTGCTCAGTGGCGAGGAGGAGACGGAGATTGGCGACTATTTCATTGAGAGCGCATTTCCGTCGCCCGCAGACGTGGAGACGATCTTGAATGCGCTGGAGGCAGAAGACGACGGATTGACCGTGAACGAACTGATGGACCAAGTGAACGTGAGCAAGGGGCGGATCGACAAGGCTCTGCTGCTTATGTCGCTCGAATCGCCCGCACCGATTGCGAAGGAAGGCACCAAGTGGAAGCTAACGGTGGCCGAACTTTCCGCATCGTTCTGGGAGCGTGCCGAACGTCTCACGGAACTGCGACGGGGCGAGCAGAAGCAGATGCAGGAGTATGTCCAACTGGAAGAGGGACACATGGGGTTTCTAATCAAGGCTCTGGATGGCGACCCGAGCAGTTACCTCAGCCCAAACTCAAACCGCTGCCGAAGACGGTGGACGAAATATTGGTGAGGAAGGCCATCACTTACCTCCGCAGAAGCAGCCTGCCTTTAGACCCGCGAAAGATGTGGCCAGCAGGAGGGCTGCCGAAGATGCAGGTAAAGGGAAAAATCAAGCCGGAGCATCAGGCGCAGCCCGGCAAGGTGCTCTGCATGTGGGGCGATGCCGGATGGGGAGCGCTGGTGCGGAAGGGAAAGCATGACGGACAGTTCTCCGATGACCTTGTCGCTGCATCCGTTGAGTTGATCCAGAAATGGGCACCGCAACCGCATCCAGAATGGGTGACGTGTGTCCCATCGCTCCGGCATCCTAAGCTCGTCCCGTCGTTCGCCATGCGCCTCGCTAAAGCACTTGGACTCCCATTTCATGTGGTCCTCGAAAAGACAGACAATAGACCGGCTCAAAAGACGATGGCCAATAGCCACAAGCAGGCCGCGAACCTTGACGGTTCGCTCGCGGCAAATGCCGATGAGATGCCGACCGGCCCTGTGCTGCTGGTAGATAACATGGTGGATTCAAAATGGACGCTGACTGTCGCCGCGTATCTTTTAACCTCCAACGGCAGTGGTCCGGTGTATCCTCTGGCACTGGCATCAACCGCAAACTCTGACGAATGATCGAGCCACTGACAACGAACACGCAGGCCATCCTGCTGCTGACCGCTCCGCTGATTGCCGGGCGCGGTGAAACCTCACGCGATCTGCTCAGTTTGGGCGAATACAACCGGCTCGCCCTCATTTTGCGCCAAAAGCAGAAACAGCCTGCGGACTTGCTCGCGCCAGATGCGGAGGAGTTGATCGAGGTCTGCGCGCAGCCTTTCGGCCGGGCGCGGCTGGAGGCACTGCTTGGGCGGGGGTTCCTGCTCAGTCAGGCCGTGGAACGCTGGAACACGCGGGCCATCTGGGTGATCAGCCGGGCTGACGCCAAGTATCCGAGGCGGCTAAAAGCAAAGCTCAAGGAAGATGCGCCTCCGCTGCTCTACGGGTGCGGCGATATTGCTTTGCTCGAAAAAGGCGGACTGGCAGTCGTCGGCTCTCGCCATGTGGATGACGAACTCGTCGGTTTCACTGAAAACGTCGGGCGATTGAGCGCCGAGGCGCATCGCAACATCGTGTCAGGTGGAGCCAAGGGAATCGACAGGGCGGCGATGCATGGTGCTCTGATGGCGGGCGGCGATGTGGCGGGAGTGATGGCGGATAGCTTGGAGCGTGCGGCGCTGGCGCGAGACAATCGGGAGCCGTTGATGGAAGGCCGACTGGTGCTCATCTCTCCTTACGATCCGTCAGCGGGCTTCAACGTCGGGCACGCCATGCAACGCAATAAACTCATCTATGCCCTCGCGGACGCGGCTTTGGTGGTGACCTCGGACTTCGAAAAGGGCGGAACATGGGCTGGTGCCATCGAGCAACTCGAGCGCCTGCACTTTGTGCCGGTCTTTGTTCGCAATGGGGCCAACGCAGGCAAAGGCAACTCCGCCCTGCTGAATCGCGGAGGCAAACCGTGGCCAAATCCTCAAAGCGGCAATGAACTGGGGGCGGCGCTCGTAGCTGCGGCTGAGTCCGTCGCTGCGGAGCCAAAGCAAGACACACTGCCGCTTACCCTGCGGGAGGAACCGGCCGTTTATGATGCCGCACCTGTTGCAAAGCCAATCGAAGCAGCGGCGGATAAATCTGAGCCAACGGCAACCGAAGCGAAGCCGTCACCCGAAGTGGAGTTATTGAACACGGTGCGGGAGATTCTTCGACGCGAACTCGCCGAAGCTCGCACGGAGGAAGAAGTGGCGACTTTGCTGGTCGTCACGAAACCGCAGGCGAAGGCTTGGCTAGCTCGCCTAGTGGAGGAAGCGGTGTTGGAGAAAGTCACCAAACCAAAACCGGTGCGCTACCGCACGGGCAACAAGGTTGAGCGACTGTTCTGAGCGTAGCTTTTTCCAGAAAAGACGGGCGAGATGTCTTACGGCTTCGCCAGCAACCTGCGCGATGCCTTGCCGAATGCGTCGTTCATCGGCGATAACGAGACGTTTGGGTTTCATTACTCCGTTGCTCCCGCCGGCGCCAGGCGTTGCGCCCGTTTCCATTTCCACTCTTCCACGGCGCAGAACAGGCACGGCGCGATGTAGATGGTCACGAGCACGCTCACGACCATTCCACCCACACTCGGAATCGCCATCGGGCGCATCACGTCGGACCCGCGGCCCGTCGCCCAGAAGATCGGCATGAGGCCGAAGATGGTCGTCGAAATTGTCATCAAGCTGGGGCGAATCCGCTTCAAGCCCGCTTGCACGACCGCTTCGCGAACATCCTGCACCGAGTTGAAGGTCGCCTGGTCGAAAATTCCTTCGAGATAGGTCGAGATAATCACACCGTCGTCGTCCACCACGCCAAACAGGACGAGGAAGCCGACCCACACGGCGACGGAAAGGTTCACGCCCCAGAGCGCCAGCATAATGAATCCGCCCGCCGCTGCCACAAGGATGCTGAAGAAGATGATGGGCGCGATCCACCAACGCTTGAAGCCGAGGTAGAGCATCACGAACATGATGAACATGGTGATCGGCACGAGGATGCTCATGCGTTTTGTTGCGCGCACCTGGTTCTCGAACTGGCCGCTCCACTCCCAGTAGTAGCCGGCCGGCAGTTTAAGCCGCCCGTCGCGCACGGCGTCCTGGAGCAACGCCTCGGCGTCTTCGACCACGCTCACCTCGTCGCGGTCGCGCGTGTTCATCGTGACGTAGCCAACGAGCAGGCCGCGTTCGCCTTTTATTTCCTGCGGGCCAAGCACGCTCTTGATGGTGAGAACTTGCGCGAGGGGGATTTGCGCGCCGGTGGAACTGGGCACCAGAATCTTTTCCAACTCGGGCAGGTCTTCGCGAAACTCCCGCAGGTAGCGCACCCGAATCGGGTAGCGCTCACGACCCTCGACGGACTCCATAATGTTCATGCCACCGATGGCGATTTCGATGACATCCTGCACGTCGCGGATACTGACGCCATAGCGGGCGATACGATCGCGATCGATTTCGAATTCAAGATACGGTTTGCCGACGATGCGATCGGCTACGACATCCGTCGCGCCCGGCACTTGTTGGAGAAACTGCTCGATCTCCAGGCCGATGCGCTCGATTTCCTTCAAGTCGCTGCCGAATATCTTTACGCCCATCATGGCCCGAAAGC
>ENA-ORBV01013881-ORBV01013881.1-microbial-mat-metagenome-genome-assembly--contig:-NODE-13881-length-12160-cov-4.899197_pt1 | contig 12160 bp, 7 predicted proteins | sample MGYA00237777_ERZ505514 | MGnify/ENA primary metagenome ERZ505514 (study PRJEB26160, sample SAMN06269048) | microbial mat metagenome | isolation source: Oligotrophic lake microbial mat | place... | reverse complement strand
TTCAAGCAGAAGACGGCATACGAGATTCGCCTTAGTCTCGTGGGCTCGGAGATGTGTATAAGAGACAGCATCATGATTTATTGTGCCACGCGCCGTTCCCTTTTGGAGAATGTATGGAAACCAACCCCACTATTACGACGGACTGGATAGTAGTGGGAAGCTTTTATATGGCTATCTCTCTGTTTGTGTCAAAATTGCGGCTGAAGAAAAAAAGGCATGGCGAAATACTAATCATCAGCAGACCGATTGGAACGTGGCAGAATTAATAGCAGGGAATGGTACAGTGCCGACGATGACAGGTGCTAAATCGACTTTTGGGGGGATAGGTTTTTATGTAGAAACTGAATGAGTAGAGCTGGTACATAGATATAGTATTGAATCATTAATGGAGTGTTGAAGTGGACTTTACGGCGATACAAAGTAGTCATAAACCCCAGGAGGTGGTGTTACTATACCAACATCAGGAGCAGGTGTTACTATACCGGCACCAGGAGCAGGAGCAGGTGTTACTATGCCAGCACCCCCAGTTCCCCCAGTTCCTCCACCAGCACCTTGCAGTGTATTAATTTTTCCAATCAATGTCTCGGTATTCCTCAGCGTGGCTTGTATCTCTGCTGAATCAATGAGTCCATCATGAAAGCCAAGCGTGCCTAATTCTTGTTCCAGCAACGCAATATTGCGGTCCACATAGTAGTCGAAAATGTTTGTCATTGCTTTAACACCTCGCACGATGGCCCCGATAGGATCGAGTCGAACTCCATTACTGATGGGAATCGTAAGGGCGTTATTAATTTGCGCTTGAAGAGTCTCGTTCAACTGTACCATACTCGCGAAGGCCGTCAGGGTCTCAAAAAACAAGTCGTTTTGCTTTCGCCGGTGTTTCAGCAACCCAAGAGGTCCAAGTGTGTCGAAAATTCGCTCCACAATTAGGTTGGCATCCGTGCGATCGTTCAGATCAGACGTTGCAATGTAGCTTTGTACATTTGATTGAGCGAATTGGGTGTATGGGCTGGTTGCCAAGGTAGCAGGATATTCGGGTGTTGCCATTTCGTGAACAAGACTTTCCGTCTGAAGGCGCCTCCGCCTCCGAAGATTTCTTCCACCATCCTTTTGACCCTTGCCTTTCCCCTTGCCTGTTTCGAGGTCTTGACCATCGCGCCCTACCTGCGCTACTGGTTGTTGCACTTCAGGTTGCTCTTCCGTCTGCTGCTCTTCCGCGTAGTCTATCGGCGCCTCTGTCGGTGCGGCTGTCGGTGCCTCTGTCTCGTGGTTCTTGCATATCAAATCAATATCTTTGTCGCTTTCAAAGACGTCATAAATTACGTCAAAGCCTACTGCCTGTATGAACAATGAAGGCGGCATGAACGCTTTCATGGACTCTCCAGCTCTACTTTCCAGACATTTGAAAGCTCGTGTTCCTTGAGAGATCTCTAACATACTACTCCCGTCAAAGACCTTTCGTAATTGATCCTGAAACCGATACACAATAGCTGGAATCACACCGTCTTGAAATGCTTTATTCTGCATCGCCTGATCGATAGATCCATTGAGAAGGTCATCCACCAAGCATTTGACTGACAGTGGCTTCGCCAGAAGAAGCACGACGAGAGAGATAATACTGGAGTTCGAAGAAGAAAGGATTTTCATGTTTTGGCTGTATTTTTTGATAATTTGCAAGAAAATGTGAGCAGAGGTGCATGGTTTCGTCATGATCACATGTTGGGGCGTATTTAAGCGAGAGGATATTGGCGCACACATCAACCGACATTATTTCAAAAATTGGCTCGGCAGGCGTACGTCTGGGAAGGTTAAGGATCAAATTAAGGTCGTGGGAAACCGAGGACAACAACAAACTCTTGTGACATCACAACACAAAAAAGGACTGATCCATCACAGTGGCACCATCAAGGCGATTAAACTTGCAAATTTATTGATGATGTGTTACCTACCTAGCTAGCCACTCTGCTATACAAAGTGGGACCATGCCCAAGTCCCCACCTGGTGTCATTGGTGCCAGCAGCCAGACCGACAGACCATGGAGCAGCTGAACTTCCAATGCATGTTTGTCTCCTTTCTGCACATCCTCATGTCTGTTTGTGGTGAAGACCAAGGACTGCTGTCAGAAAAAAGTGTGTGAGATGATTTGTCAATAAGAAACAATGTTAGCAACTTTCATGATGAGCAAAGTCAGACATTGAAGCCCATGAACAGAACTGGATGTTTGTGACACGCCAACAGTGCTCTGCATTTAGGAAGAAAGTCAAGTTGTCTGAAATTCCAAGCACATCTGGAACAAAAGCAACCATTCAGATGTCCAAATTATGACAGCATCTGCACTAAAGCATGCCTCAAAGCCATGATTTTGATAAACAGAAAAGGACCAACATGACTCATCAACAAAACACTTGCAACACAAAGTGAAGAAACAAATGCCACTCAATGATCAAGTGTGCATCAAGTTGCACAATGTACGGGTCCCAAAGATCCATACCTTCGGTTGACACTACTTGGCTTCAAAAAATCAAATGAGGTGGATGCGACCGCAACCGAACCGTCCACCATGATCGAGTTGACGCACGCATCCCCTTTTGGATTGCAATGCTAGCTAGCTAGAAGCTACGCAATAACACAGAACTACTAGCTAGCTAGCATTTAGTAAAGTCACTGTAAGGTGAGAGCCAAGTTACGGCTATTACTACTAGTAGAGGATGAAGTCTCCTACCAGGATTTGGAACTGCAGCAGCTTTCTCCCGTTCGTCCTGGTTGCTGTATTGCACCAGCAAAATTGCTCCGGCTTTTCTTGGACGCCATGGACGGCCACGGGTGCTACTCGAATGTTTTGTCCGAGCGGCAACCCTTTTCTGTTTGCCATTCCGAACAGAGTGTGCCATCCACGTAGACTATGTGCATCCCATTATTATTCCACGCTTCCAAAGATGGTTCGTAGGAGCCATCCACTCCTACAGCATACCACCACCACCACCACAATAGCAGCTGCTGCTACTGCTACTGCTGTTGTGGACGATGACAATGGTTCCAATCATAAACAACAACAACAACAACGCGACAACAACAAGGGCCGTCAATCTTCCGTGACGGCCATTTTACTGGCGAGTTTTTTGAATTTATTGGGCTTTACCATGGCCGGTCCCATGACCCCCGCCCTCGGCAAACACTTTTCCCTCCAAGTGGGCGCGTCGTTTGGGTCTCTCACGAGTGCCTATCCCCTCGGCATGTTGTTGGGGTTGACCCTGTGGCCCTTTCTTTCGGACAAGTTGGGCCGCAAAAAAATCATGACCGCCTCCTTGGTGGGAAGTGGGGTGGGCTTGGCCTGTCAAGCTGCGGCCATTCATTACGAGGCCAGTTTGGCCTGCTTTTTGACGATTCGGGCCTTGACCGGGACCTTTGCGGGAAGCAGTCCCGTCTCCAAGGCGTACTTGGCCGATGTCGGATACAAGGATGGACGCTTGCCCCAATATTTGGCCTGGCGGGATGCCGCCTCGACCATGGCCTTTATTGTCGGACCCATGTTGGGAGGCATCTTGTACGATGTCATTCGATGGCAACAACAACAACGACGACGTCAACTGGGAGCTGCTGCTGCTGCTGCTGCTGCTGTGGGTGCGACCCAAAAAGCAGCGGTTGCTGTGGCCAACCATGTGGATCTGTTGACCACCACTGGTTCATTGGCCTTTGTGATTGGTGTTTCGGCGGCAGCCTCCTTGGCTGCCGCGATGCTGGTGGGAATTATGGTGGAAGATTTCAAGCCCCGAAAACAGAAGAAATCAGGCACCGATAATTCTGACGAACCACCACAAGAAGAGGAAGAATATGAAGAAGAGATATTGGTGGCATGTCCCCTTGGAACCCGCATGTGGATGGGAGTAGCATCCGTCTGTGTTATTTCCGGGTTGTTTAATATTGGCGATTCGACCTTTCATGCTTTTTTTGCAGCATTGCTTCGGGATGGTGCCGGTATTGCTACCAAAGATATTGGTCTCTTGTATACCGCGTTGGCGTGTATTAGTTTTTTGGTGTCGACCGGTGGCACCAGTCGCTTCATGACCAAATTTGGACCGGTAGCGACGTGTGCACTGGGAATGGGATGTGTCGGATCGGGCTTAATGGCCTTGGGATTGGCAGCCTCCAGTCATATTCCCATGATTCAACCGAGTCTTGCAGTGTTGGCCATGGCGGCAGCGATTTATTATTGTGGCGTACCACTCTACGGTCCCACTATTCCAACCATGCTCTTGCGATGTGTTCCATCGCATCGACGAGGTGCCATTATGGGATTGGATGGAACCATCAACACCATCGGGCGAATCATTAGTCCTTTGATTATTGGTGATATCTATCGGCGATTTGGTCCTGGCATTGCGTTTGGCTCGGCCGGTTTAGCTGTGTTTGGAGGAGGAGCTATAGCGCTCATTCGGAGGTATCTGGTGTTGCGTGACCTATACAAGATCAATAAGAAGGGATCTATTTTACACGAAGAGTGAAAGCGACAGCATAGACCGAGCATCCGCACCCACAATATCCGTCTGTCTGTTAAAACAATCACAGCATTCGGGCCACCTTCGTAGTGTACCCGAGCTTGCTGGGACATATCATTCGTGGCCATCCCGGCACTGATAAAGACAAAAAAGCCCCCAAGCGGCAGGAGTGGAGCTTCTAGATAGAGGGGACAAGCGACAGTGCCGTGCAACAATCAACAAAATGGAGCCTCACTTGCGGGAGCACCGCGTTCACTAGCTACTAGCGAGCATTGATCGCGGCCGGCTCCTACAATAGAGCAAGGCAGTGACAAAGCGATAAAAAACAATATTATGTGACAATCTCTATGTGAATGAAAAAGTTGGACGTCGTTTGTCCCGACCCAAGCTCTAGCCAGTACAACCAGCAGTCGATTCGCTGCTGCGTTTGCAGCATTTTTCTAGCGAACGACGCAATGCAAAGCAGAATCATGGTGGAACAGGGCTTCAAAATGTGGCGTCAGCTACCTTGCAGTAGACTCATTGCATTGGAAGAAACGATACTTGTACTATTGTTATTGTAAGTCATTTTTCTTGGATCAGGGGCGGCATTTCTTCCTAGTTTCATTTGTGTTTTGATACATGTATATAGATATCCGTTTTGTAGGTAAGAGGATCCGCAGATCGCACTAATAGATACCAACCTCAATATTTGCGCGCAGCAACTTGTGTCGACTTCACAGCGAGCGAATCCGCACATGCAAGGATTTTTACGAAAGGCAGGCCTTAGGTACTGGTAGGCTCACACACTGTACCTTGGGGGAAGGGTACATCGTCACAGTCACAACTGTACGAGCAGACTCCGGGGTTCGAGGGCGTCTGCTCACAATCGATGGCAACAGCTTCGCAGCCGGCAACACATCCCGGGGGTACAGTTTCGGCACAGCATGTGGTTTCGTCGATAGTGCTCTCACAGACTGGTTCAGGTTCAATGGTCTTGCAGGTGGAGCTACACCCGCTGCCGTCGACACCGTTGTTGGGGCCTTCGTCGCACTCCTCGCTCAAATCAATGACACCATTACCGCACTCTGGTTCTTCTACTCGACAGCAATCCACAGAACCAACAATCTTGCTGCTCTCTTCTCGACCACCCGATCCGTCTGTCACACTGGTAAGGCGAATACCGACATCTCCAATAATGTTGTCTGTGGTAATGCCGGAAACCGTAAAGACGGTCAAGGAGAAGTCATCGGAGCCTCCTTTAAGACCCTCCTCACCAATAGCAACACCTAGATCAAAGACATTCTTATTTCCGGCACCTTGCATGCTGACACTGCGCTGTGTGTCCATTCGAATCACGGCGTTCTCTGCCACCTTTTTCTCTGTAATGTCGTCACCGACAATGTCGTCGTCAGTAATGCTAACCGTATCCAAATTGAAAAAGATACCACGAAGATCACCTTCCTTCAGTGGATCATCCACCGTGACCGTGAATCGGACTCCCGTAACAATGCCGTCTGTGACAACGTTTTCCACTACGACATTGACATTGATATCCACACCAGAGAAATGCTTTGAGACATCGAAATAACAAACATCGTAGACAGAAATTATTTGATCCTGTGCAGGAGCTGTGCTACCGCATTGATACGTTGCCAACCACCTTCGCGTAATGATGACTCCGGGAACAGAAAAGTCAAGGACGTCGGAGTAATCGACTTGGACATCAGCTGCATTGTCGCAATTGTCGCCAACAGTCGGTGTGCCGGTGTCGCTGGGAACGGTACTTGCGCCGCACGGGAGTTGCAGATCCCCGGGAACGTTGTAAACTCGGGTGGGGTGTCATCGACAAAGGTAATCCTTTGGACGGCCGAGGCTTTGTTACCACATGCATCTACTGCAACAAACGTGCGCGTAAATTTGCCGCAGGTGGAAGGCTGGGAGATAGTCGAGTCTGTTGAGGTCACTGTCGTACTTGAGCATGTATCACTGGACTCTATTGCTCCTGACAAGATTTCAGTCGTATCAGTTACAATAGCGAGGACTTCGCAAGCGGGATATATATCATGCGGGGCAGTGATGGACGGTGGAATCTTATCATCCACGTGAATGGTCTGCGCCACAGATTGCTCGCCTGTACAACCATCACTGTAGGACCATGTACGAGTGATCGTCTTACGATCGGGACAGCCGCCCGGTATGACGGAATCGCTGGGCGGTTCTGAGTCAAAAGCACCGCAGCAGCTAGTACGTCTGCATGGCACTCGACGGTTAGCTCAGAAGTCGGGAGGTGACAAGAGTGGGAACATCGACATCATTGACAGTGATTGTCTGGATTGCGTTCGCTGTGTTCGAACAATCGTCGGTAAATGTCCAGGTGCGAGTAAAAGTTTGGCGATTGGTACATCCAGCGGGGCTTGTGGACAGAGGCACACCAGCAGACTGGATCGGTAGATCTGTTGTAAAATCAGCAGTACAGTCGTCGGTCACCATCAGCGTTTCTGCATCTGGAACGTTCCCTAGACAAGAGACAGTAAGCGCAGAGCTAAAGCTGCCCGAATCTACGAGCGATGGCTTTGTATTGTCCACGTAAGTAACTATCTGGGTGGCCGTCGTTGATTTGCCACAGCGGTACTTCCTTTCCAATGACAGGACACAGCAAGAAGATTGCATTCCAGCTAGACGCAGAAAACTTCCGCTACAAAAAGGCTCACAATGAAAGCAATTCAAGCCGATACTGTACGCCTTAACTGCTAAGTCAATCTACTAGCTGATTCATTTATCCATCACGGGACAGCAGATACTTGTCTGTTCGTTATATCACTTTAGTCCGTGGGATCTTCAATGTCTCGGTCCATATTCACGCAGATAAGTGACGTTTCTAGATGCGCTCTGCCCATTTCAAAATGCGCGTCAAAGTCGAGAAAGCGAAGAGAGACAACCGTTGTGAAAGGTGGCGTGGTGTCCACGTAGTCAATGGAGTCCACGCAGTTTGGCAGTCGAAGAGCCACACGAAACTCCTCTGGTACATAGCGGCCGCTTGGGTCGCAGCAAATGACCAAGGTGAATGATTCGGAATTACAGCAATTCGCCATTTGATATGGCAAGATGGGTACCAAGTCCTCAAAGTGCTGGGTCAGCTCATCCGCAAAAAAAGGAGAGTGGTAGTTTTCTCCTTCTACGAATTGGCACCCCCACAACAATAAAAACATCCTATCAAGGCGCTCGCTGGACGCTTCTTCGGAATTGAGGTCAAACATTGAAACTCTGGAAAATAGAAAAAGAGCACCTTTCAAATGTGGGTATTTGGATATGTTAAGAGCTGCAACAGAAGCCAGATGTGAGTAGTATTGCATGGCGAAATGCAAGACCAAGTTTTCCATCTCAGGGCTGCACCGACCCTCATTCTGGGCTTCCATTTCTCTGATCAAGTCCCATGATGGGAGCGTGGCTCTTTTTTTGTCACCTTTTAACTCGTGTACAGCGTCCACCGCTTTCTTCTGCGCTTCAAGATACTTTTTATGGTACGCATTAATGGCATCGCGATCATGTTGAACGATATTCCTATACTTAGGCTTCCTTTCACACTCGCTGTGTCTGTGGCGATGCCAGTCCAATTTCTGACATTCTTTCGAACAGTACGAAATTCGTTTGCATCTACTGCAATTCAGCAGTTTCTTCTTCTTTTGGTCGGTTGGCTGAGAGCAGCAGTTTTGATTTCCACAAGTCCTTTCCACCCTTTCCAATACAACGTCCAAACCCATCGTAATGTCGCCCTTCTCGTCTCGACCAAGCTTCAGCAATTCCAAGAATTCTTGGTCTCCTGAACAGTAGATGGGCATGCCCTCTTTTAGCTCCATAAACCTGGGAGATGGCCTTGGAAGCACGCGTTGTGCATTTGTGGCGACACAATCGTGGCATCTTCTGTCTTCCTTCTTCGCCAGCTGAGCCTTACTAAAATCCTGTTTGGATTTTGTTCTTCCACAGCTGCAGCATATTTTCATTTTTTAATCTTGCCCGCGTTTGGTTGGCAACTGCTATGCTTTTAAAAATACTACCTAATAGAGTGATGGTGAAAGTGGCTTTCTTTCATTATTCTTTCATCCTGCAGTACTGACAGTGATGGATCCAACCGAGGCAGGGTTGTGTTCGCTTTATTTGGATACTTTTGGTATCTTGCGTGTCAATCAATGTAGATCACAGTACGTTAGTAACATATTGCTGTATGATGCGTCTGATTTTATGGGTCCGCCCTAACCCTATCTCCGAATGCAAGAACACTCGCCCAATTTGGAGCATTAGGCGGCTGTTTTCCGCAGACATGCAATCCACCTACTACTAGTACTACTAGCTAGTAACAATAAATTCGCTACAGATCAAACAAATGGATGGGGTTACAGGTCTGCTGCAATTCTGCCTAGCCTTTACGTGTGGATGCCAATGGAAAATCAGGACTGACAACTAAACTTTTAGCCAGCAGTGACCTCGATCTGTAAATTAGTCTCGTCTTCCAAACCAAGTCCCACCTTGATCAAGTTGCCTTCGTCGTCATCGAAGCATCTTCCCCGCACTTGAAAGTCGCGGCTTCTTGGTGTGAGATATAAAAAGTCCCCATCTAGATACCGAAAATCCACATCCTCATTGGAATATCCCGTTGTAGAAGTAACCAGATTCAACTCCGTCTCGTGTTCGTCCGAACAAACACCCAGTTCGACAATCGTCATTGTGAGAGCATTCCCCATGTCTCGTTTGGCAAGTTCGACACTGTCCCCGTCATCGGTTTCATCATTGTAGGCATCTTCCACTCGTTGGAAAAGACGTTCCACATCATCCTCGTGGACATTTCGCAACTCCAAATGGATACGACTAAACCCCGGTTCAATGTCTTGATCCAAAATGACGGTAAAGCCCTCCACCACCAACGGCGGGTCGTCGGAATCCATAGAATCAGCATATGTAATGCGCACAAAATAGGCAGTGTCCAGCCGATCTGTGAGAAGGGATCTACAGGAATGTTTAGGCCAGGAATGGCCACAAATTGTCGTGACATTGTTGGAGGATGAGGGACTACTGTTACCATAATGGGCATGAGACAAATCCCCCATGCAACGAGCCATTCTCGATGCTTTTCCAAAGAAAATCCCCCAAAGTCGACAGCTGTTCGTATCCTGCAGATCATTATGATTATTGTGGTTGTCTTCTTCGTCATCCTCATCCGAACTCATATCTGGAAAGGCATGTCGACGAGTTTGCCATAATTCCCTCCATTTAGTTTTGGCTTTGTTTTCCTCGAGCTGCATCATGTGGGATTCCTCCAGTGCCCATAGTCCTTCTTCGTCCAATAAACTTAGAATGACGTCTCGGACATCTTGATCAATACGGAAAAAATACGAAAACTGTTGATGGGTTTTTATTTTTGTTTCTTCTACTTTTTTGACAAGTTTTCCCAAGGAATCTTGAAGGAGGTTTAGCAACTCTTTGTCCTGATCTAGTTGACGCATGGCCTCTGGGAATGTGGATACCGACGACAATTGGCTATCCACGCTGTCACCATTATCATCGCGGTTCTTTTTGGGGAGGGAAAGTTTGGACCACAGGCAGTCCAAGACTTGTCGATGGGCAAGGCTCACCTCGACTTCAGAACTATCCTCGACTCGTCGTCTCTTAGCTCCTGTCGGTGTTGCAGAAGAAGACGATGCCATTCTTATTACGTTATTGTTTTACTTGTGTTGCATGGCTCTAGTACATAAATTGAGTTGCTCCAAATGCAAGTTGTTACGACAAGACCTGCTGCAGGTTGCTTAGCGTACTACTGTACTACGGTTGTTTGGAAGCCGCTGCTGTGATTATCAATAGGTCGCACATGATCCGAAGCGCGTGGTGTTGAAAACGAAAGAATGGGTGATTCTTAAGAATGGTGCCAACAGATCTTGAAAATGGGCACAATAAACACCTAGTTAGCTAATTTTCTCAATGGTGAAAAAGGATCCAATGGATAGTTAATCAAACCCCTAAAAGCAACTTGCCATTAGCTGACAGCTGTCAGAGAATCAATCTTAGTTTTTTTTAGCTTTTGCATTCAAGCATTCAATTTTCTCACCACATGGCATCCATTTCTTGTTCTTTCATTCTCGAGATTTGGTCTGTGCTTCTTAAGACTCAGGATTCCCAGCATCCAGCATGCCAGATTTCATTCACTCATGGATCAAGCAGAGGTTTCTGTGGCCTCTTGGTGGACTCCTTCAAAATTCAGATCTGGCGGCACACAACTGCACACTTGAGTGATGCATCAGAGACACCGCAGAGAGGAAAGCAGAGGATCTCAGAACTGGAATCTGGAAAAATGATGCTGCAGTTAAATGGAACTTACCCTTTTTGTGGGATGGGCTCATTAACTTGGTCATGCCAATTTGTTGTGCTTCACATGCCAGAGATGGACACCAATTGATGTCAAAGCATCAAGCCTCAAGTTTGCAAAGCTTGCGACTGACCAAATGCTTGGATTCAATTCATTGGCTCCAAAACGCATTTGTGCAAAGTTGAGTTGTCCAAGTTTGAATGCTTCTTGATTGCAACTGTGATCGGAACTCCTGCAAGCTTCATTGCTGAAGCAGATTGCAAAGCTGGCCCAAGACATCACATTTCAAGAAACATTCAGGACTGCACCTCCTAGCTAGTCCAAAGCAGTTTTTCTAAGACGAAACAACACAACACATGTTGTCCACATTGACCGCTGTGCTTCTTCATGGCATTGCTTTTCACACATGCTTCGCTTTTTCAGATTGCCTTCGAGAAAAAAATTGCTGATGAACACCAAATCAGGTGTGCTCTTTGTTCACTCAAAAAAAATTCGGCAAATGAGAAACAGATCCAAGAAGAGGGAAACGAAGGCAACCATTTTTTGCCCAATGCATGTGTTTCGTTGTCAAAAGAGAAAAATGATCTCTTTGCAACTGTCTCGTGCATGCTGTCTTTTCAAATTTGGAACACAAAACATTCGAGAGCGACATGAACTTTCACATCGGACTTGACATTTTGATCATCAACTGATTGGAGACTGATTCTGCTCCATTCTGCTTGTTTTGTTCAAGATTCGTGGACGATTAGAATCCAATGTCCTCTTCAATGAGCCAGTCAGCAAGCCATGCAACTACTCCAAGCACTAGTCTAGCCATTAGGTACCAGCTACTAGCTAGCACGGCATAGGTGGTCGGAAAGTAGGTTGCCAAAAGAAGGCATCATAACTTTGCAATTTGACGAAAACCTGCATGCAACAATCTTTGGATTCGCATTCATTCGGATACAGGACATTTCTTTAATTGACGGCCGCATCTCGGAAGGATTTCTGATGACCCGTAATTTCTGTAGTAAAGCCCCTTCATATTTTCAGAGCACTTCAAGAAGAATTGTTCTACTAGTAATTTAACAAAAATGTCTCTTTGGGGACATTTTTCGAAAGTGCTCTAACTTCAGACTTACAGAGTTACAGTCTTCGGATGGCAGACAAACATGGCTTTACTGCATTTAATTATTATCATGGTTTACGTTGGGCATGATCAAAATTCGTGAACATTAATTACCATATTTAGGAGAAATCAAAGTCAGAAGGGGCTTATATCCAGCGTTTTAACACCAAGATTCCCTTGCCTCGGATGCCAGAGGATCTTATTCCAACACGTCACACG
>ENA-ORBV01013879-ORBV01013879.1-microbial-mat-metagenome-genome-assembly--contig:-NODE-13879-length-12161-cov-4.936279_pt1 | contig 12161 bp, 6 predicted proteins | sample MGYA00237777_ERZ505514 | MGnify/ENA primary metagenome ERZ505514 (study PRJEB26160, sample SAMN06269048) | microbial mat metagenome | isolation source: Oligotrophic lake microbial mat | place... | reverse complement strand
TGCGGAAGAACAACCACTCATTCATCTGGACGATTATGGTTTCCCTCATCTCTCTTCCGCCGCGTCTGGACAAACGGCAGTTGGCGAACGCGCTTTCCGGGCTCAGGAAGGGTGACTTTTCGGTGCGCATGCCGTCAAATCTCACCGGAGTCGACGGGCAGATCTCGGATGAATTCAACGAACTGGTGGCCATCAATCAGCGTCTGGTGGAGGAGCTCGAGCGCATTAGCCAAGGCGTTGGCAAGCAGGGTCAGATTTTACAGCGTGCCAGCATCGGCAAGGTGAGTGGTGCGTGGCAGGAAGCCGTTTCGTCGGTTAACTCGCTGATCAACGATCTGGTGCATCCGACGTCGGAAATGGCGCGCGTGATCGGTGCGGTCGCGAAAGGCGATCTCTCGCAGAGCGTCGCGTTGGAGATTCAAGGCCGTCCGCTGGAAGGTGAGTTTTTGCGCATCGCACAGACGGTGAATACCATGGTGGATCAGCTGTCTTCCTTCGCCTCGGAAGTAACGCGCGTCGCGCGCGAAGTGGGTACGGAAGGAAAACTCGGCGGCCAGGCCCAAGTGCCCGGCGTGGCTGGAACCTGGAAGGATCTGACGGATTCGGTGAATTCAATGGCCGGCAATCTGACGGCGCAGGTGCGTAACATCGCCGCGGTGACGACAGCGGTGGCGAACGGCGATTTGTCCAAGAAGATCACCGTCGACGTGCGCGGTGAGATTCTCGAGCTGAAGGACACCATCAACACGATGGTGGACCAGCTGAATTCGTTTGCCTCGGAGGTGACGCGCGTGGCGCGCGAAGTGGGTACGGAAGGCAATCTGGGCGGTCAGGCCGATGTGCGCGGCGTAGCCGGCACGTGGAAGGATCTAACGGACAACGTAAATTTCATGGCCGGCAATTTGACCGGCCAGGTGCGTAACATTGCCGCGGTTACGACGGCGGTGGCCAAGGGCGATCTTACGAAAAAAATCACCGTGGAAGTGCGGGGCGAAATCCTCGAGCTCAAGAACACGGTTAATACCATGGTGGACCAACTTTCGTCGTTCGCGGCGGAAGTGACGCGCGTGGCCCGTGAGGTCGGCACGGAAGGTAAGCTGGGTGGCCAGGCTGATGTGCGCGGGGTGTCGGGCACGTGGAAGGATCTCACCGATTCGGTCAATTTCATGGCCGGCAATTTGACCGGTCAGGTGCGTAACATCGCGGACGTGACCAAGGCGGTGGCTGCGGGCGATTTGTCGAAGAAGGTCACGGTCGATGTGAAAGGCGAAATCCTCGAGCTGAAGAACACCGTCAACACGATGGTGGACCAGCTCAACTCGTTCGCCTCGGAAGTCACGCGCGTGGCTCGCGAAGTGGGAACGGAAGGTAAACTCGGCGGCCAGGCTGACGTTCGCGGGGTCTCAGGTACTTGGAAGGATTTGACCGACTCGGTAAATTCGATGGCCGGTAATTTGACGGCGCAGGTGCGTAACATCGCCGACGTAACCAAGGCGGTGGCGAATGGCGATTTGACGAAAAAGATCACCGTGGATGTGCGCGGCGAAATTCTCGAACTGAAGAACACCATCAACACGATGGTGGACCAGCTTTCATCGTTTGCGTCGGAAGTGACCCGGGTCGCGCGCGAAGTGGGCACCGAGGGCAAGCTCGGCGGCCAGGCGGTCGTGAAAGGCGTCGGCGGAACGTGGAAGGACTTGACGGACTCGGTGAATTCGATGGCCGGCAATTTGACGGCACAGGTGCGTAACATCGCCGCGGTTACGACGGCGGTGGCCAACGGCGATTTGTCGAAGAAGATCACCGTCGACGTGCGCGGAGAAATTCTCGAGCTGAAGGACACCATCAACACCATGGTGGTGCAGCTGAACTCTTTCGCTTCGGAGGTCACGCGCGTGGCGCGCGAAGTCGGTACCGAAGGTAAACTGGGCGGTCAGGCCGACGTGCGCGGCGTTTCCGGCACATGGAAAGATCTGACCGACAACGTTAATTTCATGGCGGGAAACCTGACCTCGCAGGTGCGCAACATTGCCGCGGTAACCACCGCGGTGGCGAACGGCGATTTGTCGAAGAAGATTACGGTCGATGTGCGCGGGGAAATCCTGGAGCTGAAGAACACCATCAACACGATGGTGGATCAGCTGAACTCGTTCGCTTCGGAGGTGACGCGCGTGGCGCGTGAAGTGGGCACCGAAGGCAAGCTGGGCGGGCAGGCGGATGTGCGAGGCGTGTCGGGCACTTGGAAGGATCTGACCGACAACGTGAATTCCATGGCGTCCAATTTGACGTCACAGGTGCGCGGTATTGCCAAAGTTGTTACGGCGGTGGCAAACGGAGATCTGAAGCGGAAACTGACGGTGGAGGCGAAAGGCGAAATCGCCGAGCTGGCCGATACGATCAACAACATGATCGACACGCTGGCGACGTTTGCCGAACAGGTGACCACGGTGGCTCGTGAGGTCGGCGTTGACGGCAAACTGGGTGGGCAAGCCAAAGTGCCGGGAGCGGCGGGTACGTGGAAGGATCTGACCGACAACGTGAATCAGCTCGCCGCTAATCTCACCACGCAGGTGCGAGCCATTGCGGAGGTTGCGACCGCGGTGACAAAAGGCGATTTGACGCGATCCATCAAGGTTCAGGCGTCCGGCGAAGTGGCGGCGCTGAAGGACAACATCAACGAGATGATCCGCAACCTGAAGGATACGACGATCAAGAACAACGAGCAGGATTGGTTGAAGACCAACCTCGCGAAGTTCTCGCGCATGCTGCAGGGGCAAAAAGACCTGCTCACCGTCGGCAAGCTCATCTTGTCAGAACTCGCGCCGGTCGTTGGTGCGCAACATGGCGTGTTCTACACGATGATCACATCGGGCGAGGAACCGCGGCTGCATTTGCTGGCGTCTTACGCGTTCCGGGCGCGGAAACATTCCTCCTTCGATTTGCGACTGGGCGAAACGCTCGTAGGTCAGGCCGCGCTGGAAAAGGAGCGCATTCTGCTGACGAAGGTCCCTTCAGATTATGTGCAGATTTCCTCCGGGTTGGGCGCGGCAACGCCATTGAATTTGATCGTGTTGCCGGTGCTCTTCGAAGGGCAGGTCAAGGCGGTCATCGAACTCGCGTCGTTCGAACAGTTCAGTCCCACGCACCAGATCTTCCTCGATCAGCTCACGGAATCGATCGGCATCGTGCTAAATACGATCGAAGCGAATATGCGTACGGAGGATCTCCTGAAGCAGTCGCAGTCGCTGGCCAAAGAGCTTCAGTCGCAGCAGGAGGAATTGCAGAAGACCAATCTCGAGCTGGAGGACAAGGCCAAGCTGCTGGCCGAGCAGAATGTCGAAGTGGAAAAAAAGAACATGGAGGTCGAGCAGGCTCGTCAGGCGCTCGAAGAGAAGGCCGCGCAATTGGCGCTCACTTCCAAGTACAAGTCGGAGTTCCTCGCCAACATGTCGCACGAACTCCGCACGCCGCTCAATTCGTTGCTGATTTTGTCGGATCAGCTGTGTGGCAACCGCGACGGGAATCTGTCTTCGAAGGAAATCGAGTTCGCGAAGACAATTCACTCGTCTGGTCAGGACTTGTTGCGACTCATCAACGATATCCTCGACCTGGCGAAGATCGAATCCGGCACGGTGTCCGTCGAAGTGTCCGATTTGAAGCTGAACGAGTTGAAGGATTACGTGGAGCGCACCTTCCAGCCGATCGCGGAGCACAAGAAACTCGATTACACCGTAACGCTGGACGCGAAGCTTCCGCGCGTGGTGCGCACGGATGCGAAGCGGCTGCAGCAGGTTCTCAAGAACCTGCTTTCGAATGCGTTTAAGTTTACCGAACGGGGCACGATCTCCCTTGAGGTCGAGTTGGCCCGGGGCGGCTGGACCTTCGATCACGCCACGCTGTCGGGTGCGCCCGAGGTTGTTGCCTTCCGCGTGCGGGATACGGGTATCGGTATCGCTCTGGACAAGCAGCAGATCATCTTCGAAGCGTTTCAGCAGGCTGATGGCTCGACCAATCGCAAGTATGGCGGCACCGGCCTCGGGCTCTCCATTAGCCGCGAAATTGCCCGGCTGCTCGGCGGCGAAATTCAACTCGTGTCGGCGCATGGCGCGGGTTCGACCTTTACTCTTTACCTGCCGACCGTGATTGGGTCCTCGGAGCGCGTCGAAGCGCCGCCGTACGTGCTGCCGCCGATCTCGGCGAGCGCACTGGCCGAGCGCGTATCACGGGAGTTCATACAAGCATCCGCCCGCGCCTCGGACGTGGAAGTTGCCGATGACCGGGAGGCGATCGGCGCCCAGGATCGCGCCGTGCTCATCATCGAGGACGACGTCGTATTCGCCGGTCAGATTCTGGAGGTGGCGCGGGCGCAAGGCTACAAAGGCGTGGTCGCCACGCGCGGGAGCGACGCGCTGCAGCTCGCCCAACGGATTCCGTTCAGCGCGATCACCCTGGATATCATGCTGCCGGACATCGACGGCGGCCGGGTTTTGTACCGGCTGAAGGACGATCCCGCGACGCGGCACATTCCCGTGATGATTCTGACCTCGAGTGAACTGGAGGAGAGTGGGCTCAAGTGCGGAGCGCTCTCGCAGTTTGCGAAGCCAGTGGATCGCAGCGAACTCGTGGATGTCTTCGCGAGGTTGACGACCTTCCTGGATCGACCGGTGAAGAACCTGTTGCTGGTGGAAGACAATGAGGTGCAGCGCAAAAGTACGATCGAGTTGATCGGTAATGCGGATGTGAATACGTACGCGGTGGCAACGGGCCGGGAAGGCTTGTCGCTGTTGAAGCAGCAGCCCTTCGATTGTGTGGTGCTGGATCTTGGCCTGCCGGATATGCCCGGCTCGCAGTTCATTGAAGAAGTGAAGGCGGCGGGTTTCGGAAATCTGCCAATCGTGGTCCACACCGGGCGCGAGTTACCCAAAGATGAAGTCGCGCACGTGAAGCGGCTCGCTCGCACCGTTATCCTCAAGGATGTGCAATCACCCGAGCGGTTGTTCGACGAAACGGCGCTGTTCCTGCATCGCAATGTGACCAAAATGCCCGCGGACAAGCGGAGGCTCGTGGAGGCCTTGCATCGCGATGGCGACATCCTTGCCGGCAAGCGGGCGCTGATCGTGGACGATGACATCCGGAACATTTTCGCGATGACCTCGTTCCTCGAACGCTACGAGGTAGTGATTCGCTCGGCGGAGAATGGACGCGACGCGCTTGAACTGCTGGAGGGCGACGAGGAATTCGATGTGATCCTGATGGATATCATGATGCCGGATATGGACGGCTATGAGACGATGCGGCGTATCCGGATGCTGGAGAAATACTGCGATCTTCCGATTTTGGCGCTTACCGCCAAGGCCATGAAGGGTGACAAGGAAAAGTGCATCGAGGCGGGTGCCTCCGACTACATTGCCAAGCCGGTGGACACGGAGCATCTGCTCTCCGTCCTCCGCATGTGGCTCCACCGCTAATGGCGAGCATCGAGACCGAATCCCGCATGAGCCAACCGCTCACGCCAATCGGAGGGCCAGCCGGTCCGGCGGCGGCGGCTGACGTCGCGGCCGCGGGCAGTCTGCGCCGTCGCCACGGAACCGCGGCAGCGCCGGTGGCATCGAACATCGGTAAGCACGCCATGCCGCGCGGCCAACCGGTTCCGATCGCAGACGTGAAGGACGACGACGTGATCCAGATCCTTTTGGTGGACGATTCGCCGGACAAGCTCGTGGCGCTGGAGGCGGCGTTGAGTGATCTTGGTCAGACCGTGGTAAAGGCGGAGACGGGCCGGGAGGCGCTGCGACTGGTGCTCAAGCAGGAATTCGCGGTTATCCTGCTCGATATCAACATGCCCGGGATGGACGGATTCGAAACGGCGACGCTGATTCGCGAGCGGAAATCCAGCGCGCACACGCCGATCATTTTCGTGACGGCATTCAACACCGGGGAGGTGGAGGTTTACCGGGGATACGCACTTGGCGCGGTCGATTACCTGTTTACTCCCATCAGCCCGGAGGTGCTTCGTTCGAAGGTCCGGGTGTTCGTTGAGCTTGCGCGCAAGACGCGGGAGATCGAACGGCAGTCCGAAGCGCTCCGGCGGGCCAAGGAGGAACGCATGCAACGGAAGCTGGATGAGACGAACACCCGGTTGGAGTGGGAGACGCGCCGCAATCAATTCTTTCGGCTCTCAATCGAACTCCTCGCGATTTGTGATTACCAGGGGGCGTTCACCCAGACGAATCCGACGTGGCAAAAGTGCCTGGGGCACACCGCTGAGCATCTGCACGGGCGGGCGCTGCAGACGTTTATTCATCCGGAGGATCTCGCGGCCACCAATGAGGTCGTCGCGGCTATTCAAAAAGCCGATACGCCGCAATATTTCGAAAGCCGCTTCCGCGCTGGCGATGGCACTTACCGGTGGCTTGGCTGGACGATTGCACCGTTCGCCGCCGAGGGGCTGCTTTACGTTTTTGCCCGTGATATGACCGGCCGTCGCGAGCGCGAGAACGAGATCCGCCGCTTGAATACCGACCTCGAGCAACGCACGCTCAGCCTGCAGTTATTGAACCAGGAATTGGAATCGTTCTCTTATTCGCTCGCCCATGATTTGCGCACGCCGCTCCGCTCGATCAGTGCGTATTCGGAGATGATGGTGGCCGGCGAAGCGGGTGACCTCACCTCCGAAGCCGTGAAGATGGTTCGCACGATTCATCGCAACAGTGGGCGGATGACTCAGTTGATGGACGACTTCCTGGCGTTCTTCCGCGTCGCTCGGAAAGACGTTAAGCAGGAACGCGTCGTCATGACGTCGATCGCGCGGGAGGCGATTTCCAGACTGTCGATCGACAGCAAGCGGCAGATTGAATTCAAAGTTGGAAATCTTCCGCCGGCCAAGGGCGACCCCGCCATGGTGCTGCAGGTCGTGGTTAATCTCGTTTCCAACGCAGTGAAGTTCACGGCGAATCGGGAGAAAACGCAGATTGAAGTCGGCGTGGTTCCAGACCGCTCGCCGACGGTGTATTTCGTCAAAGATAACGGCGTGGGCTTCAACATGAAGTACTACAGTCGCCTCTTTGGCGTGTTCGAGCGGCTTCATCGCCGCGAAGAGTTCGACGGGACGGGGATCGGTTTGGCGATTGTGCAGAAGATCGTGCAACGGCACGGCGGCACCGTTTGGGGGGAGTCGGTCGTGGACAAGGGAGCGACGTTTTTCTTCACCCTGGCACCAGCCTGATTCGAGATGTATCCGCGTTTAAACGTCAGAAGGCGCGAGCGTTGATACAGCGGCGGCTCGCTTGGTGCCAGCCCTGAACTTTGTCTCTCCTGGGGATCGAGACCCGTCGCTTGGAAGCTGGACCAGCGGGGCTGGACTCGCCCCTGGCGTGACCTCCTTTCTGCCGGCTGGAATCGAACGTCCTCGCGCACTGCGCTTCAGTTGGTCCGGCGCGGGAACCAAGGGACGAAGGCGCTGGTGGTGCGTTGGTACGCCCGATAGGCGTCGCCCTTGCTGCGGACGCTCTGCTCCTCGGTGAGCGGAATGCCGGTCACGCGCAGAAGCAGGTAAAGGATGATGGCGGGCGAGATGAGCCCAAGCCATCCCCACGGCGCGGCGACGGCGATCAGCGCGTAGCCGACCCAGATCAGCCACTCGAAGAAGTAATTGGGATGCCGGCTATAACGCCAGAGTCCCGCCGCGCAGACTTTCCCGCGATTTTCGGGTGCACGCTTGAAGCGGGTTAGTTGGGCGTCGGCGGTGGCTTCACCGGTCAGTCCGGTGAGCCACACCGCGAGGCCGGCGATCTCGAGGCCATGAAACGTCGGGGTGGAGTTACTCATCGCGAGTAAAAAAGGTGTACTCAGTACCACGACGGAGACGGCTTGCAGCTGGAAGAAGCCAAACATTTTTGGCCCAAGGTTATCCTGCCAATCGCGGCGCAACTGCTGGTAACGGCCGTCTTCAACCGGATGATGGCCTCTCACGCGCACGTAGAGATGAGTACCGAGCCGCAGGCTCCAGAGGCTGACCAGCGCGGTGAGCACGAACCGCCTCGGCTGAGTGCCACTCCCGGCAAAGCCGTAGATGAACGCTGCCAGCGTGAAGGCATACGACCACGCCACGTCGACAAAGCCGTAGTTGTTGAGACGTCGGGACACGAGGTAGACCGGGATGAACACCAAGCAGAGGATGCCGGTGGCGATGCCGGCCAGTATCCAGGGATTCATAATGTTGCTCTCCGGCTCAGACGTTGCAGCACCGGCCGCAGGCTGACGTAGATGATTGCCACGAGCAGTGGTGTGGTCAGCAGCCACGCCGTCAGCGCGTGGATGCCGGCCCAACCGAACTGCTGAAAAAATTGGGAGAGCGATTCTTCGCGAAAGACTCGGATCACCTCCGTGATGGCGAACGACGTTGCATCACGGCCCCAGAGCCATTCTCCGAGGCGAACGTAAACGAGGATGAGTGCGAGCTGAACCACGCCGAGCAGTTGATTCAGCGTTTGCAGAATGGGATGGTTGAGGCGGAAGATGATTCCCGCTCCGAGGTTGAGTAGCGAGGTCAGGCCGAGAAAGGGAAACAGCGAGCAGGCGGTACCAAGTCCGAGCGTGAGCGCAAGACGGGCCGGAGAGACGCCCTGAGTGAGCTGTTGGCGGAGTGGGGCGACCAAGCGCCGGCGCCAGAAACCGCTCGAGCCCGCGGGAGGCGCGTTGCGGGAGGAGGCGGGCGTGAGCGCCATCACGCCAGGAGGTAGACGCCAATGGCGGCTCCGGTTAACGCGGCTGGCAGGAGGAGCGAGCCGGGGTTGCGCTGCGTGAAAATTGGACTGATGGCGGCTCCGCCGGGGATGCGGAAAAGCTCCCGCAGCATGTACGCGGCCATGGCGAGATTTCCCAGTGCGAGAATGGCGGGCAACCAGAGCACGCGGGCGAGGAGCGATTGTTCCTTCCACGCCACCCAAACAAAGAAGGTAAGAAACGCCCAATACGCATCGACGAGCGTCGCGATGAACCAAGGATGAGTCCAGACGTCGCGTGGAATTGAGAATAGTGACGTATGCAGGCTCGCCCACGTAGTCACGTAAAGCATCGAGGCAATGACGACGATGAACAGCGCGCGAAGGAAGATGACCATGGAGTAGTGGAAATCTCAGATTTGAAATTTAAAATTTGAGATCGGCGAAATCTGAGTTCGGAGATTTGAAATTTGAAATGTGAGAACGGTGAAATCTGAGTTCGGAGACTTGGAATTTGAACTGTGAGAACGGTGAAATCTGAGTTCGGAGATTTGAAATTTGAAATGTGAGAACGGTGAAATCTGAGTTCGAAGATTTAAAAGCTGAAATCTCTCAGATGGAGAATTGGATTATTACTTTGTCATTGCGAGAGCTGGACCAACCCGACGTTGGGCGGAATCGCCAAGGATCACCCCTGATTGTCATTGCGAGCGAGGCTTGCCGAGCGTGGCAAGCCATCGGGACGCGGGGATTGCCGCAGTCGCTTAGGCTGCTTCGCAAGGACAAACGGTAGGTGTTCATTAGCAGGGAGCCTTGGCGACCGCGGCAATCCAGATGGATTGCCACGCCCTCGTTCCTCGGGCTCGCGATGACAAATCAGAGGGTGAAATATCCGGGTTAGATTTGAGACCGGGTTCTGAAATTTAAAATTTCAGATCTGAGATTCACGGGAGCGCCAGGTTATTGGCCCGGGTGTGCACGGTGTGCACAACGGAGATGTTGCGCATGGCGAAGGCGGCTTCGCAGTAACAGAGGTAGTACGTCCATTTCCGGACGAAACGGACGTCGAAGCCGAGGGCGTGCACTTGCTCGCGTCTCGCTTCGAAGTGGCTCCGCCAGAGGCGCAGAGTGCGCGCGTAGTCGGGGCCGAAGTCTTCCATTTCGTGAAGGACAAAATCCCCCGACTGAGCGAGGAGAGCGTTCATCCGGTTCAGCGACAGGAGCAGAGAGCCAGGAAAGATGTGCTTCTGAATGAAATCAATTCCCTGGCGGAACCGCTCGTATCGAGAATCTGGACACGTGATAAACTGGAGCGCCAGCAATCCCTCAGGTTGCAGCAGCCGTGAAACCGCTTGCGCAAAGGTCGCCTGAAAACGGTGGCCAACGGCTTCGAGCATCTCGATGGAGACAATTTTGTCGAATCGCCCGGTGATGTCGCGGAAGTCGCGGAGCTGCACGTCCACTCGTCCGGCCAGTCCGGCATCGATGACCCGACGGGTCGCGAGTTCGTATTGCTCACGGGAGATGGTAACGGTGGTCACGCGGCAGCCGTAGTTGCGCGCCGCATGCAGCGCCCACCCGCCCCAGCCGGTGCCAATCTCGAGCACTTGGTCCGAGGGCTTGAGGCGCAGTTTGCGGCAAAGGGCGTCGTTCTTCTCGGACTGAGCCTGCTCCAAGGTCAACTGCTGCGCGTGGGCCGGCCATTTGGCCGACGAGTACATCATCGACGGATCCAGAAACAGGGCGAAGAAATCGTTGGAAAGGTCGTAGTGCTCGCGAATGTTGCGGCGAGCCGTGGCCGGGGTGTTGGGCCGCAGCAAATGGCCGAGGCGGTTAACGAACCGTAGAAGATTCAGCGCGGCCGCTTTCCGTTGCTGGGATCCCGACATTGTCGGTGCGGTATCCAGATTCAGGATAAACCAGCCGATCACGCTGGTCAGATCGTTTGTCTCCCAGTCTCCGTCGATGAACGATTCAGCAAGTCCAATGTCGCCCGACCAGAAGCATTTTTTGAAGAAGGCTTCCCGCTGGACCCGGATGCTCGCCGCGGCGGAAACCCCCGCGGGCATGCCGCGGGCGCTGGCATCGACGGCCGACCCGATTTCCTTAACGGTGCCGTCGGGCAGTTCGATGCGCAGATGTCCGCGCGACATCGCTGATAACGCATTAACGACCGGACCGCGGCATAGAGACGCGGCTTGCGCGCGGGACAGGGCCGGAATCAGCGGGGCGGAGTGGGATTCGGTGGACAGCGAACTCATACGACGTCGGAAGCTGGGAGAGAAACGCCAGGAGCACCCGCCGTGCCGGCGCCTGCCGCCCGCTGCGTGGATGAACTTAGAGAGTGGTGGGGGCGATGCAGGTCACGCTGCTCGGCCGCCCGCGCCGCCTTCGCAAACGAAGGTACGCGTTTGCACCAGAGCAGGAAGGCGTGCCAGTGGATAAGGGCGATGACCCGCAGGGTAAGCAGCGGATACTTGAGCGTGAACCACCATAGGCGGGCCGAGGTGAGTTCACGACGCTGACCGGTCAACGTGGTGGTGAGGGTGCGGGCACCGTCGGTGAAGTCGTCGATCTGCAGGGCGAGGCGTTCGTGCGGAGCGCGCAGGGTGAAATCGAATTCGACGTCGACGTCGGAGAACGGCGAAACGTAGAAGTGCTTCGGCACGCGCAGCCGGAATTCGCCGCCCGCTGAGCTGCGGGTTTCTGCTCCTAAGAAGTAAGGTTTCACCTCGCGAAACGTATTCGTCACTTCGGCGATAACTGCGGCGGGCGCACCCTCCCGAGTGTAACAGAAATAGAATGACACGGGGTTGAACAGGTAGCCGAACACGCGCGGAAGGGTGACCAGCACCACGCGACCGCCGGTGAGGTCCGCGCCGTGGTGCGCGGCGAATGCCTGTACCCGGGATTTCAAGTCGTCCGCGTTTGCAGAGGTGGTTGGGGGCTGCGACGCAGCGAGGGCAGAGGTCGGCGCGGGATGGAGCGGTTCATCGACCGGCAGGTAATCGCGTTCTCGAAACGAGTAGACGTTGCGCCGTCCCAACGAAAACAGCCGGAGGCGGCGGGGGAGCGCGTCGAGTTCATCGAGGTCGATCGCGAACAGAAAGATTCGGTAGAGAAAACGGTGCGCACGGGGTGCCAGGCGCGCGTGCATGATGCGGCATTCGAACAGACCGGAACTCAAACGCTTTTCCATGAAAACGTGGGTCGGCTTATGCGGGGACGGTCAACGACGCAGCGTGCGGTAAACGGATCGGAAGCAAACCGGGCACGACCGTACGGTCCCACGGGTTGCGTTGCAACAGCAGTTCGCTCACGCGGACTGCACTTTGCAGACCGTCCTCGTGAAAGCCGAAGCGCTGCCAGGCGCCCGCAAAGTAAGTCTCGGTGGCGCCGCGCGCGTCGGCGTTGAGCTGCGGGAGTTCGCTTTGAGCG
>ENA-ORBV01013877-ORBV01013877.1-microbial-mat-metagenome-genome-assembly--contig:-NODE-13877-length-12162-cov-4.759123_pt1 | contig 12162 bp, 11 predicted proteins | sample MGYA00237777_ERZ505514 | MGnify/ENA primary metagenome ERZ505514 (study PRJEB26160, sample SAMN06269048) | microbial mat metagenome | isolation source: Oligotrophic lake microbial mat | place... | reverse complement strand
AAGCTAAGATTCTTTTAAGAAAGAATAAAAGATTTTTGATAAAATAGAATTTTCTGTTTTATATTAACGTGGGTTTGATCCTGGCTCAGAATGAACGCTTGTAACATGCTTTACACATGCAAGTTGTACGGTAAAAAATATTGAAAAATGTTTTTAGAGTAGCGAACGGGTGCGTAAATAACTAGATAAGAATGCCTTTGAGTTTATTTAATTCGATGTTTTACACGAAGAATGATAAATAAAAAATATCCGTGAGGATATTAAAAAAGATCCTATAAATTGTAAAATTGATCGCTCAAAGATTTCGCTAGTTAGTCTTAGGTTGTTGGTAAGGTAAAAGCTTACCAAGCCGATAATGCTTAGCTGGTCTGAGAGGACGATCAGCCACATTGGGACTGAGACAAGGCCCAAACTTATTAAAGGCAGCAGTGGGGAATCTTGGACAATGGGAGAAATCCTGATCCAGCAATGTTACTAGGGTGATTAAAAACTGTAAAAATAACCAGGTTTTAAAACTCTGTTGCCAAGGAAGATAATGACATTACTTGGAAAAGTAGCTCCGGCCAACTTTGTGCCAGCAGCCGCGGTAATACAAAGGGAGCGCGCGTTATTCATACGAACTGGGCGTAAAGCGTCTTTAGGCAGTTTAGAGAGTGTTAGCATCAAAATACCAGAACGTTATGCTGGACTGTATGTTAATACTGCTTTTCTAGAGTTATATAGAAGTTAGTAGTATTTTTTCAGGAGAGTTAAAATTCGAAGAAAGAAAAGAGAGGGCCGAGGGTGAAGACAACTAACTATATTTAACTGACGCCAAAGGACTAAAGCATAGGGAGCGATAGGGATTAGAGACCCCTGTAGTCTATGCCTTGACTGATGAAAGTGAAACGTTGTGTTAAAGCATCTGTTGAAGCTAACGCGAGGAACTTTCCGCCTGAGGAGTACGGTCGCAAGGCTGAAACTCAAAGGAATTGACGGGGGTCTTTTACAAACGGTGGAACATGTGGTTTAATTTGATAATCCGCGAAAAACCTTACCAGTTTTGACTTGGTGTTGCATGGCTGTCGTCAGTCCGTGTTGTGAGATGTGTCCTGAAAAGTGCATAACGGACGGAACCCTTATTTGCAATTGCAACTTGAAAAAGGCACTTTGCAAAACAGCTTAGGATATGTGGTCTTTTCTTACGTAAAGTAAAAAAGAGATGATATCTCAAAGAGGAAGAGGGGATGAGGTCAAGTCGTCATGGCCTTTATAAACTGGGCTACGCATGTGTTACAATGATTGTGTCAAAGAGGTGCAAAGATGTGAATTGGAGCAAATCTCAAAAAGCAATCTAAGTTCGGATTGTAGGCTGCAATTCGCCTACATGAAGTCGGAATCGTTAGTAATCGTAGATCAGCACGCTACGGTGAATAGTTTGGGGCCTTGTACACACCGCCCGTCACGTCAGGGGAGTAAAATCGGCTCCAAGTGTGGATCTGTTATGATTATAAGTTTTAAACATCAATTTTTGAAAATCTGGGTTCAAAATAGTAATTATGGTAGGTTACATGAAAGACGGTTTTATAACCGTGATGAAGTCGTAACAAGGTAATCGTAGGGGAACCTGCGGTTGAACTAAGTTTAAAATTATAAAAGATTATCTTTTTTTCAAAACATATTTTCGGGGCATTGCACAGTGGATTAGTGCGTCTGATTTGGGTTCAGAAGGTCGTAGGTTCGACTCCTACTGCCCCGAAAGAGAGGGGGAATAGCTCAATTGGTAGAGCGTTGGTCTGTCTAACCAAAAGCTGCGAGTTCAAATCTCGTTTCTCTCGTATTTTAAGTTACACGGGTATCTATTAATGGTAAATAGCCTGCCTTCCAAGCAGTTAATATGGGTTCAAGTCCCATTACCCGTACATTAAAAAAATGTTATTTTATGTAGAAACTATACTTTCATTTATAGCAATGATAGTGCCGTTGTTATTGGCAATTGCTTTTTTTACGTTATACGAACGTCAAATCTTAGCCGCACTGCAACGTCGTCAAGGTCCTAATGTTGTAGGGTTTTATGGAATACTTCAGCCAATCGCTGACGGAGTAAAACTTCTTTTAAAAGAATCTATATTGCCAAAAAGTGCAAATACTTTGATATTTGTTTTTTCACCAATTTTCACTTTTGGTTTAGCTGTTTCAGGTTGAGTTGTAATCCCAATGTTTCAAGGGGGGATTATATCAGATTTTAATCTAGGAATGTTGTATATTTTTGCAATATCATCATTAAGTGTACATACTGTGATTATGGCCGGATGATCAAGTAATTCAAAATATGCATTTTTAGGGGGGTTGCGCTCTGCTGCACAAATGATCTCATACGAAGTACCTTTAGGTACAGTAATGCTGGCCTTATTATTAGTAACTGGAACTTTTAACTTTACTAATATTGTAGAAAGTCAAAAAAATGTTTGACTTTGAATGCCATTATTCCCGCTTTTTTTAATGTTTTTTATTTGTGCTTTAGCAGAAACAAATAGACATCCATTTGATTTACCAGAAGCCGAAGCGGAATTAGTATCCGGGTACAATGTTGAATATTCGGCAATGGGGTTTGCTTTATTTTTCTTAGCAGAATATAGTAATATTATTTTGATGTCAACAGTTACCGCATTGTTTTTTTTAGGAGGGTGAAATCCATTCATAAATATTATACCTTTTTCAGAAGGATTAACTTGTGCTTTAAAAACAATGTTTTTTGTAACTTTATTTGTTATTGTTCGCGGAACACTACCACGTTATCGTTATGATCAATTAATGCGTTTAGGGTGAAAAGTGTTATTACCGCTTTCATTAGCGTGTGTATTGATTTTTGCATCAGTATTGCTTGGGTTTAATTCCACACTTGAATTTTTACGTTAGAAGAATGTTTACAAAATTAGAATCTTTTTTTCCAAATATCCTTTACTACACCATTAACAAAGAACATTTTGTAAAAATAAGTTATGAGTACGTGCATAATTTATTATTTTTATTAAAACACCATACAGCTTTTAGATACCAACAATTAATTGATATTTCTGCCATAGATTATCCAGAACGTAGATACCGTTTTGAATTATTTTATAATTTATTATCAATGAAATATAATAATCGATTATGTGTTACTACAGGAATATCAGAAGATGTAAGTATTGAAAGTGTTACATCAATTTATCCTGTGGCAAATTGATATGAACGTGAAACTTGAGATATGTTTGGTATTTTTTTCAAAAACCACCCGGATTTACGTCGCATATTAACAGATTACGGATTTAAAGGGCATCCCTTAAGAAAAGATTTTCCAATGACTGGATTTATTGAAATTCGTTATGATGATTTTAATAAACGTATTGTATATGAAACAGTAAGTTTAGCACAAGAATATCGAATTTTTTCTTTAGAAAATAGTTGAAGTAACACAAAGTAAATGAAATCTGTTAGTTTAATAGTTAAATTACGCGCGTATCATCCTTATTATATTGCTAATTTTATGGCAGTGGTAAAAACAGAAGTGTTTTTAAATTCCAAACTGCAATTTCATGAAGTTTTTTTACCACGAAAAGTGGAGCGTTTTACAGTATTACGTTCCCCACATGTGGATAAAAAAGCACGTGATCAATTTGAACGCATAACATATCAACGTTTAATTGTTTTAAAAAATTGCTTGTGACAGAATTAGATCTCAGTGCATAAAATGTCATCATTGAGTTGTTTAGATGCTGATGTTTCAAATGTATGAAAGATTAAAGTCTATTGGATGCTAGTAGGTTTCATGGATAAGAATGAAAATTTAACAATCGATGCTTTTTGAATCTGCATCAACCTTGTAACACCATGGCTTGGCTTGCTTGCTGTTCAACTGTCACCCCAGAGCTGCACATCATAAATTTGTAGTTCAAACAATGCAGATGTTGCAATTCAAGAGTTGACACAGCAGAGTTGGCACGGCATTGGTGCTGTCACTCATAAGTCAGCTAATGCGGTTCTTACAATGTGATGGATTGCTAAATAATGTGGAATCGCTGATTTATGCAGGGTTGGTGGCTTGAGGGACCATGACATGCAGGGAGACGGCAAATTTAGCATGTGTTTGATTGCTATTGTTCTTAAACTTAGTTTGCTATTTTCTCCTCTATTAACTCTCAGCAACAATGAAGCAATGTGCATGATTGTTTGTTTTTGGCAAATGATGAGGAATCAAAGTCATGGACACACAGGATCCACCCCAATACAAATCTAAATCCAACCACCTATGATAGTGAGTACCATCTGCTCCACCAATATGCATTTGGTTAGCCACAGTCTATGTGTTCTTTTTGCATCCTTACTTTGCGTCACTACACATAGCATTTAGTAGTTCACAGTGTACTGGTGGTACTGGTCAGTGGTGCCATATGTACCCCCATGTGCAGGACACGACAACGGAACTCAAGTACAGAACAGCACAACTCTCCCATTCCACTTGAGTGACGGCCATCCCATGCACAGTGCAGCCGATGCTGCGCTGTCATGAACTTTATGACGCTTCCACCATCGACCATAACGGGTATGCTACTATAGTACTAAAGTGGAACGCCTGCAGCCACAACAACCACGACCGAGAGGTTACGGGAGGTCCTAAACGAGGATAGAAGTACTACTGCCTCCAGCAAGTTCTGGATTCAAGCTTAACCGGCCGTGATTAGTAATATCATTGGTCTTTGTTTCATAATGTATATTGTCTACGGTATGAAATGTCTGTAGCGTAGGCACGATTCTGACTTGTTGCCTGCTACACGCATGAGTACATCTACTCATTTGTTGTTCTTCAACGCATCGTCGCCACCTGTTTGGAAGGCTTCTTCGAGATCCTCCTCCTCGTCGTCATCATTTTCAAAGCAGGATGTCGATACCAATATTTGCGTGGGGCCTTCCCAGCCGACATTCTCTTCCTCCTCTTGGTTCATGTTATCTTGTTCAACATCGTCATCATCATCTTCTTCATCTTCTTCGCTGTAGTCCTTTGATTCTTGTCTTTGATCCTCTTGTTCGGCGGATGGCTGTAGTGGTTCGGATTGTTGTTGTTCACCCGGCACGACGAGTGTGGGTTGCACTTTGGGAGTTCCAAACATGGTTTTCTTGTGCGAATCATGTTCTAATTTCATGGTGGTCAAATAGGCATAAATGGATTCCAAATCCGACGGGCTCTTCATGAGAAACATGTAGACGTGCGTTTTCGTTTGCGAAATGGTGGTGGTTCCGACAACATCATTCAGGACATTCCAGGGCCGGTACGTCAATTTCAAACAGTGATGATTTTGGGTCAACCCGGTTTCCACTTTGACGAGCGAATTCCATTTGATTTTGAACTTGTAAATGGCCGTATCATTTTCGTTCCACGAAATGGGGGGATAATAGATCAAACCCTTTTTGCGAAGGCACACAATGGAACCACCGTCCAATCCCATGTACGTAACGTTCGTATACGAGACACGCGTACTACTAATGCCTTGTCGTTTGGTGGGCGTTTTCTTGCTTTTGGAAGAGTGGCGTCCTTTCTTGTGAGCCCCACCGCTGTTGGCAGAATCCGCCGGTGCTTCCAAATCTTCATTGTCGTATTCGTCATGCCAGGTTTCTTCATCCTCATTTTTGTCGCCCCACAAATCATTGATCAAGTCGCGAGCCGCCTGGTCTCGTTTGCGTCGTTTGTGATGACTTTGAATGCAACTGATCAAAAGGTAACCAAATAGCATTGCCAAAAGAGTCCCACCCAAGATGAATCCCGCCAAGACGCCTTTTCCGGGCCGGGTTTGCCATTTGCCTTGTTCGACATCGTCCGGTTTGTATTGCGTATAGACCACCCCATTTTCACTCGTGGTGGTGGACGTTTCCTGGCCATTTCCCCAATAGTTATTCATGGGAGTGGTTTCTTCCGGAGGTTTCTCCATTGCCAAGTCTTCTTCTTCACCCGCCGCAGCAGCAGGAGCTCCCGTCCCACTCCAATCACATCCTTGAATGAGACACTGCTGAAGGTCATCGTTGAAGGTGTGACAAGGCGATGCATTGGCCCGGCCTTGGTCCACGTCACTTTCACAATGGCCAAAGTACTTGGTGCCCGTCGTGTTGTAGTAGGCCTCGATAACTTCACTGCCCGTCATCCAAAGGCAACCCTTGACGCGATGACACAGGATGGAGTCATCGCCAATATCTTGCAAACAATTGAGCGACGTCCCATGACAAGCACTGGGTGGGGAGGAGGCTTCCGATGAAGAAGATACAGCAGCTGGAATGACCAGCACTGCTAGCAGAAGAGCTTGTATTCGTAGGAGGGAGTGTAACATGGTATGGCTGTCTTTTAGCAGAGAGGTGCGGTGGGAAAGGGATCTATTATTATTTTTTGAGTTCTTTTTGAAGGTGATGTCCCTCAGGTTCCATGCTAATGCAAGCCCAACTGCGTGCATGGATTTGGTTTGGTTTGATAATATTTGGAGGAAGCTGCCTGGACTAGTAGTAGTAGCTACTACAGTACGACGTAGACCAACGAGAAAGAAAAGAAGGGTCATTTTGACACTTTTCTTTTACAGTACTTAATAGCCAATGAAGGGGAGGCATGGAAAAATGGAATCAATGGCTTCGCTTCCTGGCTTTCCGCAACGGGTTCTGGTTGGATATTTATGTGGTGGTGGTCGTGCAAAACCATGGTGTGAGTATGAGTTTTAACCGCCTTGTTAACGGCTTTGAGTTGATGCGCGTCTACCTTCTAAGAATTAATGCGCGTCTACATACCAAGAATAAATGCGCGTCTATAGCGCTGGATAAGAAAGAGGGTATCTTTTTCATCGACGCACGAATGAGCAATGACGTACTACTCCTCATTAATTTGTTGTGAGAAAACTCAAAAGTCAATACAGTCAACACGCCACATGCACCAAACTACGCTGTGCATATATCAAGATACAACAAGCTCGAGCTGTACTGCAAGGAGTACTTTTGATTGGAAGAGAAACATATTTCTTTTTAGACAAACAACTATTGAGAACCATGACTTTCTTCCGTGGCATTGTTTTGACGACAGTCCTCCTGTTGCGAGTGGACGCATTTGCGCCCTTCTCGACTCCCAGCAGTAGAAGCAACAGTGGGCATGCCGCCTCTGTCAAGACCTTGCAAAATCAACAACCCACTCAACTGTTTTCGGCGTCTTATGAATATGCCCTTTTATTCGATTGTGATGGCGTCATTTTGGAAACAGAAGAATTGCATCGATTGGCCTACAATGCTGCCTTCAAACAGGCGGAATTGACCATCGACGGCAAACCAGTCGAATGGTCTGTAGAGTATTACGGTAAGCACGAGGAATAGAAGGTGTTGTCAAAATGAAAGGAATATACATATATTTATCCTAAACATTTTCTCTTTTTTTATTTATGAAAACAGACATGCTACAAAATACTGTGGGAGGTGGCAAACCCAAAATGTTTTTTCATTTTCGTGAAACCACCGGCGAATTTCCCATGGTAGCAGGTCAACCTGCGCCTGCCACACCAGAACAACAACAAGCCTTGATTGATGCATTGCAATCCGATAAAACCAAACGCTACAAACAATTAGTAGAAGAAGTCGCCGTGCCACGACCGGGTGTTTTGAGTCTCATGGACGAAGCCTTGAAGGACCCAACCATTGCCGTCGGCGTGTGTTCCGCCTCCACCAAAGAAGCCGCTCAAAAAACATTGCAAATGACCATTGGGCCCGATCGCATTTCCAAGTTGGATGTATGTATTTTGGGGGACGATGTTTCCGAGAAAAAACCTTCCCCCCTCATTTATCAAACGGCTTCTAGCAAAATTGGTGTGGCACCCGAAAAATGTGTCGTCATTGAAGATAGTATGATTGGATTACAGTCGGCGAAGGGAGCGGGCATGAAATGTATCATTACCTATACGGATAGTACGGCCAAGGAAGATTTTTATGGGGGTGGTGCCGATGCCAAGGTTCCCGATTTGGCCAGTGCACAAGTCACACTCGCCTCCATCTTTGATCCTATTCGAAAGGACGGTTTGGAGGCCAGCCTATTGGAAGGCAAAAAAGATACACCGGCAGTCGTATAAGGACCATCACCAGTGGCTTGTCAACAATCATCACACCCACAATCATCACCTTTGTTAGCGATTCCGTAGTGGCGTGCTGTACTATGTGGCTAGCTAGTAGAATTGTAGTAGCGATCGAGCATATGTCCAGAGTCATAATACATCCACATCAATCCTCATCCGTCCCAATCTTTTCGTGTTTGGAATAATTGAATTTACATAGTTAACTTACAACGTACAAGACATACACATCCTTTGGAAAGAGCCACAACCTCTTTAGTTCGTTAAAAAGCAGGATAAATAATGTCGTAGTCTTCCCGAGCCACATTGGTGGCGAAGTCCGCATCGTCAAAGACAATGTCGACATTGCCGGTAGGATAGACCATGCTAATATTACCCTCATACGGCACGTCATCGGTATACGCTCGGACGCGCACTCCTTCTTCCAAGTGCAGGACTGGTTTGCGAAGTCGACGAATCGATACATTTTCTTCAAAGGAACCATCGTCGAAGGAAATATCAAAGGTCTGGTTGGGAACGAGAACTTGTCCCACAATGCCCTTGTTCCATGTCCCCGCCAGGCTCATAAATACCATGACCGATGTACCGGTAGTAATTTCTTGCAAAGAAGGAGTTGCGGTTGAAGAAGGAATCGTGGTTGGTCGAGGGATGCTCTTCGGCGCTGTTTTTATGGGTTCCAAGTTCAAGGAGGACGGTCTTAAACAAACTGAACACAAGGGTTTGGCGAGTGCATTGTTGGAAGAACCAGTTGTCGTCACTCTCTTCTCCACACTAATAGACCCCAACAATTGGCGGGAAAGCTTCTCCAAGTATAAGGTTGACTCGAGCGCCAGGGCTGTCCCACGACGGTGGCCAAATCGATAGTTTGCGACAAGATAGTTGATTTCTTGGTGCATCGCCTTGAGCAAAGGGTCGGATGCCGTGGCCAACGCCAGTCGCACCATTTCCAGCGATTCCGAGTCGGACAGAATCACCCAATCACCACTGAGATGATCTTGTTTTAGAAATCGAACAGTGTTGTTCGTTTGATCGGCCACCTCATTCATAACATCGTGTATCAAAGCCTGCACAAACATCGAATCGTTTTCGTCATACAATGGATACAAGTGCGCTCGTGTACGAACAGCAGCCGAGAGGACTCGATTTGCGGGATGATACTCCAACCAACGATTGTAGGATCCCAAATATTTTGCATCATATCGTGTTCCCCAAAGCACATCCATTCGCCCTGGCAGTGTGGTCCGCCCCTTTGGCAGCGTCGGATCCGTTTCCCAACGTGGCGACGTAAACTCCGAGTCGACTGGAAAGGGTCGCATCATTGTTTTCCCCGATGATATATTGGAACCCCACTCGGATGTTTCCACGCGCCTCAAGCACAACCACGTCAAAAGAGCCATGGAACCATGCATCAGCACAAGCCGTTTCAAAACCGACATTAAGCCAAACATGTTAACAACTCCAGAGGGTTGCGACGACGATGGCGACGCAGAAGAGCAAGCGGATGCAATTGTTACCACCAATCCCAATAGCAAGTACGTGGCCAGAAAGGTAGCATTGACAATTTTCCAAAAGAACCAAGAATTGTCCAAGGTTTCTTGAATATAAATCTGCCATGGGTGATCCGATTGAGGCAGAAACCTCCCTTGAAGCCATTTGGGATAATGAAAGAGCCGATTCATTTTGAGTTGAATAAAGGTATGCAAATCTCCGGCTTCCATTCCCAGTTGTCCATTTGCCGCTCGCAAGGCCGCGGAGAGTAACAAATCGTATCCCCAAGACTTTCGATCGCGTGGTTTCCAAAGGGCCAAACTTCGCAAAACACAAAAAGGCCAACTCGTAGACATGGCCGAATCCTTGGCAATGTCACTCCAGGTATGACCCCACATGTTCCATTTCATGTGAAAATACGTGCCTCGTGCGAGTTGCCGAGTGTCCGTACCAAGTTTGGGGGGAGCAATAAAACTCAAAATAAAGAGAATGCGTTCGGGATTCTGGGGGTCCGTGTGGGCGGATCCTCCATGCCATGCTTGTTGATTCAAGAGCATGCCATCACCTGCCTTCCATATGGGGGTGTCGTCGTCGTAGGCTTGATGGACGCCCATCAGGTTGGGAATACAGACATCCTCCATATCGTTGGTACAATAATGAGTGCCAGGACACAATTGTGTCACACCCATGCGGGCTGAAACGGGTTGGACGGGAATGAAGAGCGAGTACGAATGCGAGTACGACCGTGCAAATTGCGTGGCATATCCATCCGATTTGGTATCGGAATGCAAGACTTGATGTTCGGCGCCGTAATAGGCAGTAATGGCGGTAATTTCGGTCAGGGCAGGATCGACATGCCCGACCACTTTTTGCAAGAGCTGCTTCAGGTAAGGATGCGATGTAATTTCGTCGAGGGCCATAACAATGGCCTCGTCTTCGGTCGCTTCCAACCCATAACTGAGCCGCTGATATCCTTGGGACATGGGAAAGGCTTCCTCGTCCTTGACACTCCGATTCTTGTGTTTGAGAAAGCCACGTAATTTCCGAATGGTTTTGGAGGAGAGCAATTGCGGCACTAAAACAGCACCGTGCGTCATGAGCGAATCCAATGCGGTTTCTGCTATGGTGGCTGCTTCGGATAATGAAATGATAGCCGCTGTTGCGGTAGTGTTGAGGGATAACGACGATGACGACACTATGTGATGGGGTGTTCGCAACGAAGAAATCTCTTGCATCCTTTGCAATAATGGTTGTTGAGCTTGTGCAAATCCACTTGTAATATCTACTTCCGAGCAAGTTCGTTCATAGTACGTGTATTCGTCCAACAATTGCACGTCCGTTCGTTGGGCACGTTCCATCAGAGGAACATAGTAGGTCGTCCATATTTGACGGACCAAAAAGGTCAACGCCAAACTGCTGACGAGCAGCAAAAGAGGCACATCCATCACGACACTCCGCAAGAACACCAACCTCCAGGAAGAACGTGGAACTGGTTCCTTTTTCATCTTCATGTTAATGGTTGTAGTAGAAGAGCCGTTCTCCGTAATAATTACAGGTGAGGCCAAATTGCTGCTGTCCTTGTCCGTAGTACCCGTAGAAATGTTTTGCTTGACTGGGGCTGTAATACTTGTAGGAGCTGTCTCTTGCTTGTTGGGTTTTTGTTTTGGTTGCAAGTAGGTTCTCATATAGTCGGCTGGAGTTGTACCTTTAAGAGTGGCAGTTGCCGCCTTTGGCTTTGGTGCTTGTCTTTGCAACAATAAATAGGCTCGCAAATAATCTAAATCGGCTCGATTTTTGTCGTGAAACGAATGCACCATCTTTGCCGCGTCTTGTTTGGGTTGCGACTGGCTTTTCGTACTACTACTACTAGTAGCAGTCGTAGTAGTACTGGGGCGTGGTGGTGGGGGTTGTTTTGGTTGTTGTTTAGCCATGATGACACAAACCAACTCTAGTCTCGACTATTGTAATGCTGTTAATTCTGGACAACGCCAGTGAGTAGAGTGGAAATTGGATGGGTTGCTACTACAGTAGCTTAGTTATGATACTTGTGTGTGATAAATGGTTACCTGAAAGCTTTCGTGTACTAGTGTATTGCCTTTTTGTTTGTTGTTGCTTGTTGTTGTTTGGTCGTTGTTTGGCGATCACCGTGGTGTAGCATGATGGCATTGGTTTTCGAATTTCGACACGTGCTGCTGGCAGAGTCTTGCGGTGAAAGATATTTTTACTCTCCATGCACACTTGATCGATTTCATTTTGTTTTCGTTGCTCCTTCGAATTCGTGCATTGGTTTGCCCAGGGGCGTGCCTCATGCAGTCTTTTTACCACGTCTGAATAATAACTGTCGCATAACTGTCGTATGAATTTATACGACAATTTTGTACAACAGTTTTGTACTACAATTTTATACTACAATTTCAAAAACTGTCGGATGAATTTATGGGACAGTTCAATGCCACAGTTTTTTGCTACAATTTTCAGTGCAAATGATTCTGAGTTGCACCCCTCTTTTCATGTGTTTCCGTTTCGTGTTTCCACATGGTCAACTTCTACAAATTCTTCGTATGAATTGTAC
>ENA-ORBV01013876-ORBV01013876.1-microbial-mat-metagenome-genome-assembly--contig:-NODE-13876-length-12162-cov-5.695904_pt1 | contig 12162 bp, 14 predicted proteins | sample MGYA00237777_ERZ505514 | MGnify/ENA primary metagenome ERZ505514 (study PRJEB26160, sample SAMN06269048) | microbial mat metagenome | isolation source: Oligotrophic lake microbial mat | place... | reverse complement strand
CAATTCGTAGAATTGCACACAATTAGCCTTCTTCGACGTGTCACAATGACCAGCTGCTTTTATCCAAAGCCACTAAAATTGTTGACGTTGTCTATTGTTTGCTCCCGAGGAACTAAGTGGAATGCTACACAGCATAGCACTTAGTGCACAACTTCACAAAAAGATCGCAGAACGGCTTTTGGTGCATGCCGCAAGCCGACTTTCTGACGAGCTTGGGTCCGAAACACAAATGTTGTCATCGGAAATCGCACATCTCTCACTCCATCTTGCCAAATGTAGAGCAGGTGTGCGACTTTAGCATCCACTGACGGCATTCACTGACGCACTTTGATCGTCGGAACGAAGTGTCGATCGATCCGCACGTTGTTCCTGCCACTAAAGCGGTTGAACCATGTGGATGCAACCGTTCAACCAGTGTTAGTTCCACGGTGACGGATCCAACGGAAGGATCTTTAAATGCCAAAACGTAACCGTGTTAGTTTTGTACAGTTTCTTCCACAGTAGCGCGCGTGGTTTCATTTGAATTTGCCCCTCTTAAACTCAGTCATCTCCAGGGGAGACGAAATAGGCTGGCCTCCATTTTTGTGTGCCGTTGTTGACGTCAGCAAACCCAACGAAGAAGTGTGCATCTTTTACTGTTAAGAATGTTATGGGTCATGATGGCATTGCGAGCAGACACAACTACTAGTAGTAGTAGCTAGCTATAGCTAGTACATGCATGTACTTGCAGCGAACGACTAGTCTAGCTAGCTAGGTGAACGAAGAAAAACTTCTGTTTTCCTTTCTTTCAACCGTACCACAGGATAGTAGCTAGGCTAGTTGTTAGCTAACCACATCTGCTACTAGTAGCTTGCCAGCTACTGGTAGTTCGTGGCTTTAGTAGCTAAGAATTGGCAACTAGCTAGTATGGGCCGCAAGGAAGTACCTGGCCGGGAAGAAGTGGCTACAGTTGTAGATGTAATGGCCGGCCAGTGCAGAGAAAGGATCCAGCGCACAGGCGTCTCTGCTTAGAATTGTGCAATCGTCTCTCAATCCATTTTCTTGATAGGAAATTGGGCACGGATAGTCCTGGCAATTGTATGTCGATGAAATTGGAAGATCATACCCAGGTTTGTGGATTGTACTAGCAGCCACATTCAAACCACGCGCTTTTCAGGTAGGCCAGACACCGCAAAAACCAATTGACAGACATAACCAATTGACAGAAGAGGCGCACTTCCAGAAATAGTGAGAAACAAGAAATCAACTTTCTTCAAAACAATAGGCAGGATTTCATGCTTTGAAAGGCTCGGCCCTGCCAAATCTTCTGACTGAGTCTACTGCGTATCGAGAAGTTCCCTTGCTTCTTTCTACTAGCTACTACCTAGGAGTACACATGAAGTGATGGACCTGCAGTGAGTCTGGAATTTCGGGTCGAAGATCCAGTATAGCACGATTCAAAGAATCACGATTCAAGCTTCTACTCTAGCTAGCTAGAGTAGCTAAAGTACAAGTAGCACTGTCGCCTCCATGATGGATCGGTAAAAACGTCTGGGAAATGGACGCGAAAGAGATATCGAGAGAGAAGATGACCGTAATTTTCTAAAACTAGTTTACCAAAATGTATAGTATGGGATTCATCTCTGTAGCAATTAAACTGTTAACTTTAATAATAGGTAGGACATAGCTTCACCATAGGATAAAGATAATTATTCAAGATATATGTAACACACAAAAAATGTTGGGGGTCCATGAAGATGCTTCGCCTTTACACATTGCTCAGCTGCCTTCGTGGCTTCTTTGGGCTAGTCAAGCTGGATCGACTCTTGCTCGATTCAGTAGAAGGAAATGGAAGACTGCTCCAGCTTCCATCAGCTGTGGAAGCAGACCAGCGCTTTTCCCTGTTTCCAAAGCTCATTTGCCTGTGGGGCATACGAGGGAGTTGCATACTTGAGCTATTGAGGCTTTGATCACTTTCTCCGAGATCACGAAGGTGCTTCTCTTCTGGACTTTCATCGTCGTCGACTTGCAGGCCCTGGAGAACGTCGGAGATTTCCTGAGAGTACTTTTCGCATTCGCTTAGGACTGTGTATGTATTGCTGTCGCTTGAGCAACAGGAGTCCGCGTTCTTGTAGCTTTCTTGACGAATTGGGAACTTTGGCAAGGTTTGGTGACGAGGACAATCTTCACCGCATGGAACTGGGAGCCATCGTTGCCTGTTGATCTTCAGCTGGCTCTTGAGGGACATACCAGTACTCTGCCCATGATGGTGGTGGTTGAAAGAGGACTTGGTTACGCTGCTAGGCACAGTAATCATCGAAGGGGGGTGAGAGACCCTTCGACGATGCATGCACTTTGCTCGTGTTGCAGTGGGAATAACGATGACAGAAGGAGGCCCAGACGAAGGGCGGGCCATTTCTGTGTTTGCAAGATGGGACACGTTCATGTTTATGTTTTATGTTAACTTGTTTGGGAGGGAGGGTGAGAAATTATGGTACCGATCCGGACGATGTTTGTTGCGAAAGAAATGGAGAAGCTAATTGGATGAGCCTAAATTTGTGAGAGCTTCCTTTCGTCCTCTTGAAGTTTGGTTAAAAGTGAGATGTTTGATTACCTTTGGTTTCGATCGACATAATAATAGTTACGTTGACTATTCCCCATGGCTCTTCTCGTTCATGGTTGCGATCCCGAGAAGTTTTCGTCCTACTGTTTTTACACAGAAGTCATTGAAAAAATGAGGGCTTAGATACTTAAAATAGGCGGGCCTAAATACTGAAAGGGGCTTATATTCAAAGAAATGTGACCCCGCGAAATGAATCCTGCATCGGTCGGTCCTGGCGCGCATGGGTCGTGTTTTTCCAGCTTTACTTAGTACTTTGAGCTATGTGCTAAAATATTAGCTCTACAAAAGAACCTACCAAACTAAAAACTAAAATGATTCACCTTCGATCAGTTCGATGAACTACTGTAGCCCACACAGTAACGAAGAATAGTAGTTATGGTCTAGCTAGCTAGTAGTAGAGAGAGAGATGAGCACTGTGAAGCTGGCACTGCGAAGCTGCCTGTAGCTACAGATGGCAGCAAGTAGGTTCGATATACCAAAAGAAAGTAACCAACATTCCTCTACTACTAAGTAGCTAGCTAGAGCTCTCTATTGCCGGTCATTGGGAACAAATAATAGCTAGTGGCTATGTAGTGCTTGCTGTGTGTCGGCATTTCTTTTTATTTGTCTATTTCGATATATACAAAAAACAAGAAGCTGCAGTATCTAAGCCCCCTCCCTCGTTATGTTCTTAGTTGCAGATGCAGACGTGGTTCAGCACCTCAGTTACACAAGCTCAATTCAATGGAAACTTACCGTAAATGTGAAACCTAGCAATATTACTAGTACTAGCTAGAAGTAGAGCAATATTGTAGTTGATTAGTAAAAGGTACCTGCGAAACACGGTCATCCGCGAATACATTTTTTGGGCGGGCGTGACCAATACCCTAAATAAGCCCAACATAAATCTGAAGCAGCAGTCATTCAGCAACCTATCATCAGAACTCATAGAACAGCCTATCCTTGAGATATATAGTGTTTTTGCTGCAACGAAGCAAGGCATTTGTATTTTTGCTGCTAGAACTTGTAGAGTTACAGTTACAAGATTCATTTTGGATACGTTGTACTCTTACTGGGCAAAAGGAACCAAATTGGTGGCGGAGGAGGGGGCAGTAAAGGAACAACAAATAGTCCATCCACCACAGGCAATACCGTGCCCTTCCCGTTTTGGTAGCTGCCTTGGAGTACTCACCCTATGCCAGGGATTCGTCCTTCGGTTTCCAGCCACACTTACACATCGTGGCGTTAGTCACAGCAAACATACTGACGATCGATCGATGGCTTTAGTCGAATGAATCTTGTGAACTGAAGATAGTCGATGCACGGCTCCTTGGGCTTATCAAGCGAAGCAAAACCATGGACTTAGCAACTGGTTGCTTGCTAGGGCTTGCAGCCTCCATGGTTCCGCTTGGACTGATGTGCCACTGGCCTGAGCCATGCCGGTAATAGGTGAGTTGCTAACTGACCGGTAACAGGTGAGTTGCCAACTATCGTATCCATCATCCCGGCAATGAACTAATGATATGCCCCATCGGTGAGCGTTTGTAGTGCCCATTTGTCAGGCACAATGTAATGCTGACTGGTACAAACACATGACGACTGGCCGATTATCACACTTCCAAATGACGACTGGCTGACTGGCACATGACGACTGACTGGCACATTGTCATTGGTAAGTAGCATTTGACTCCTGCTGACATGAAACCCGTCGGAGTCTACTGGTACGAGTATGGCATGAGTATCACAAAAGATCTATTGCATGCTTTGCGGGATACTAAGATGTAGCTATAGAAAGTGGATCCAACTAAAGCCATGTGGGAAGACCACAAAGTCACTGTTTCTTTTTCCTGTCTGGTATTTATAGATGTATTTATGGATGTATCTATTGACCTACCTTGCCTCATGGCTTGCTGGTTCTTCCCATCACAGTTGCCACTTTGACGATTGTCACGTCAACGTGAGAAAGACCGGGAATCTAAATCGGCGAAAGAGGAATGCCCACGGTACCATACACGTGCAATACTTGACGACAAGGGCACGCCAATTTGATTCCAGGAAGAGAGCTAGCTAGCTAATACCAGAATAGATGCAGGCGATTGTTTTGGTTCGATCAGTCTTGCCGCTTGGGAGGGACACTCCAGAGAGTCTACTCGTAGCGAACCTATACTTTTACTAGCTACTAGTTGCTACTAGTAGCTGGGCTAGCTAGTACGACATAGGCTACTACTAGCTAGCCAGGTCCTCTAGATTTCCACAAAAAAGCTCATGCCATGTTCGGCCAGGATGGCCGAAACATGCGTCTTCCGTGTGCGAAGCCGTGGTTCCGCTCCGGGTCCAACAGAAGTAGCTCTAACACTAAGTGGCGTGTCCAAATTCAGTAGCTCTAACACTAATACGTATCCTTTTTTTCACGACTCACTCGCTCTGCATGTAACCAACGCCAAGAACAACGCCGATCATCTTCACGTACGGTACAATAATACGCAATAATTACCCCAGGTACAACCAAGCCAATTCGAATCATGCAACAGCAAAACACATCAAAACAGTGGGCCGCATGAATCATCAAGGGTTGTTGGTGTCAACAAATCAACTGCCACCACCACTCCTAGCTAGCTACTCATAGACACTGTATATCTTGCGACACACATCTTGCCAAAAGCCAGTGAGCTTGTATAGTATTTTAGTGTCCAGAATCAAGTGAAATTCTTACTCCACCGTGGAGAACCGTGAAACCTCCGTTGATTGCCTGCGTAATTGGAGTGTGAGATTATTTTTGAGGAATCAGTTGTACTGTACAATACAGCGCCAGTCCTACTGCACAGACAATAGCAGAGAAAACAAGGAAGAAGGAAAAGATCTATTATGGTAGTGTCATCTTCTATATGGACTCGCCTCAAGACAAGTTGGATTTTCTGGAAACCACATGCACAGTATGAATACCCGGAAGCCCATCGATTGGGGACGTCCACCAATACCGCCGGTACAACTTCTACTTCCTCATCCGCCAGTATGCGAAATCTTTCCACTGGTTCGAGTAGCAAGTCGGAAGCTGCTTCGACTTTATTGGATTCACCTGCGGAAGAATTATTAAAACAACAATTGTTGGATCATCCCTTGCATACCTCGCGCACCCAACGTTTTTTCAAAGGTGCCATGCAAACCGTGTTGAACCACGTCGTCATGACAGCCGTCCATGCTAGTATCATGTATGTCATGTGGTTTCATGTCAAACCGCGGTTGGTGCGATATTATCAGAGTCGCCACAACCAAAACAACAAGAATCGAATAAAGGGAAAGAATAATTCGAAAGCCAAAAAAGCAAACAATATTGATGGTGCCGATGATGTTGATGGAACCGAGAATAGCGAATCCTTCTTTACTTCACTGAAACGAAAATTGTTCGGAACCAAGAGCCAACTCTGTTGTTGCTGTGATTGTCGCGTAACCCCTCAAGACAAATATTGTAAAGCCTGTGGTTCCCCAACAGCCCCCCTCTGTATTTATTGCGGGAATGGATTGACGAACAATGTCAATTTTTGTCCCTCGTGCGGCAAGCCGGTGCCCAATCAAGTGATTGTCGATGATTGTGATGATGACGATGATGCAAATTACAATTACAGGACTACCAGACCCTCGGCACCACTGCCTCCGTCTCCGCCCCTGTCGCCCAAATTTGTGGCTGCGGCGGGCTCGGCTGCCGCTGTTTTATTTGGGAACCAAGACGATGAGTCCAAATCAAGTGATAATCGACGACAACATCATTACAATAATGCCAGGGAGGAAGTGGCAGTGCCCATGGTGCAAGCGGAGGATTATTTACCATTGATACCGGCCATGTATGTCGAAGAAGTGACAGCTTTGGACGCGATTTCGACCATTACAAGCGCAGATCATACCACAGCGGAAACAACAGCTGCTGTAGATGGGCAAGGCAGAAACAATCAACAGCCATCGGAGGAGGAGGAGGAACGGGGAAGTTCCAGACCAAGAACACTGCCGCCACGGCCTGAGGGGATTGGCGGAGATGGCATTGCCAGCAATAAGATCCAATGATGTCCAATTCCATGTTGACGAAGAAATCACCGGTGAAAGCACAAGCACTACTAGTAGTCACATAGTTCATTGCTGGCACTCGATTGGCTCTGTCTGACCAGCAGGTATCACATACTGTAGAAGACGCAAGCACTCCAAAAACGAGTTGAATGAATGCTTGGTCTGGTTACCAGATATCCGTACAACAAGAAAAAGTTTACACATGTAAAAGATGTTGGTTCTGAAACACTGCAAGGACGCATTTGGTGACGGAACACAAGGAACGACACCATCATAGTTGTTATAAAAACAAAGACAGCAGAAATTGAAAACCATGTATTTGTATCTGAAGTCCTGCCGCAGCAATGTGAGAGTTTTTTTTTTCATTTTACTATGGAATCTAGTTTGATCCACTCTTCTCAACGCTGCTGCCTACCAAGAGAAATGCCTATCACAGGACCAGGGCTCATTTTGCGTAGTCCGCGACTTTATTTTAGCACATTCTGTCCCTTTGACAGAAACAGGACCAAGAACAGGGCTGGGTTGCTTGCTGCTTGGGACTTGTTTTGATCAACAATCTCCGAGAAGGACCCCGCATAGGAAAAGTCACAACATTGGTGCTTATCTAGTGGATAGTAGAAACTTACTTCTATCGCTGCCTGGATGCTAATAGCGACACATAGCTCATATTCGCAACACTTGATTCCTTGGAGCAAAACGGAAAGATGCACACCTTATCTGTTGTTAAGAAAGACTACTTATGTTTGATTGAGGCTGTCTTGGACAAACCTCCTACGCTGGTGTCCCTCCGTTCGTTGAGTGACAAACAAGTGAAAACATGTGTGCTTCAAAAAATGACAGAAAAAGATAGCGGCAACCAAGACCGCCAGCGCCAACTTGTAGCACTCGTGACATGCGTCGGATGTGGGAAGGAAGAACAAGTCATGAATGTCTTCAAAAAGTGCACTAGATGCCTGCAGGTTTACCATTGCGGCCGTGAGTGTCAAGCAGGTCATTGGGAGACGCACAAGAAAGCATGCAGCAAAAAGAGCAAAACAGAAATCTGATGAACGCTTTCGCATTTGTGACCATCAGGAAACAGTGCAGTCGTTTCGGAACTTTTTTTTGCCCAGTGTTGCCACTCTCAAAGCTAGAGGTAGCTGTCGAGTTAGCATGAAGTAACAAAGACGATTTGTCTCGCAATTTGGTGCTGTGAGTGATCTCCAGTCAACAGAATGTCATTTTTGCACTGTTTGAGGCCACCACCCTGGAACCACTGGATCAGCCCAAACACATTCCAGCATTCTAGCATCACTTCTACAAATTTTGTTGGAGTGAAGCTCATTGCACACATCCTCACAGACAGTCACGCACAGATCCCGCCCTCCAGTGGTGCAGGCGACGCACAACCTGTTTGGCTTTGTCAACTCCTTCAGGACCCCATGAACATTCCTGGCCACCAGCAACACAAGTCTGAAAGATGTGCCTCAAAATCATTTTAAGGTCGGAGACACTGGTTGAAGTTTCAATGTGAACATTGGGAGGAGGAATCTGACCGAAACTCAGGCAATCAGCGCGGTGACGCTCCCGCCACTCTTGACGCTGGCTCGCAACCAAGCAACAATTTGCTTGTTGACAGCCTGCACATTGCTTCAGCTGAACCACACCAGGGTCACCGATTGCCCGTTCTCCAGCAAGCTCATCAAAATCGGAAAAGCTGCAGAGGAACCTTGTGCGATGGCGCTGGGGACAGCCCCGCCGTTGGCAGGCAAGCTCATTGTGTTTTCGGAAGTCAAAATGTTGGGATTGAAGAAGAGATGTCACCAACAAACAAGCGCTGTCAGTGGCAGGCAACCTCAAACCTCCTCCAAATGCCTGCAGCAATGGCCAATGATTGAAGAATCCATGACACAAAGCGAAAATTTCAAAAGGGCAGATGTTGAACATGGTGCGCTCACTTCTTCGAAGGGGCGGATGGGCCGGGAGAAGGAACAATAAGACAGGACCCACACTTTTTCATTGTGCCGTTCATGACGCGGTCAACAATAGTACTGTATATCGATAGCAAGCAAGACTCCAGCAAGCACCAGTAAAGAACCATTCAAAAGCTCATTCAAACCAGAATTAACAAGCAATAACGAAACACAGAAACGAAGTAATACTTTTGAACTCTAACCAGTAACACCTTTAGTGGGCGCTGCCCAGTATCAACTAAAGATGGGCAGCACTGTCCAGGACGTAAGTTTTCTTACAGCAGTTGTTGTTTTTGAGGACGGAGCTGCTAACGAAACGAGCTCAATTGTCTCCTCCGACCATCCCGACGTTACAGCCTCTGCCGCAGCGAAGATCGCAAGGATCATGGAAAAAGTACAATAACTATGCCTTCAAAGTGGATCCAAACCAAGATGACAGGGCAACCCAAATGTGTTGTGCTTGTTGCTGCATGGCTTCTTCCAGACCTCACTTTCGAGCCTTGGTGTGCTGTTGGTGGGGTCACTTTGTATCCTTCTTTGCTTGGTTTGCAATGGCTCCTCTTTTGGGGGAAATGAGGGACACTCTTGGCCTCCAAAAAACTGAAATTTGGATGTCCGCGGTCGTCGGGGTTCGTGGAACAATGGTCAGTCGTGTCCTCCTGGGACTTCTTTGTGATCGCTTTGGTGGACCGAGACTGTGGATGATGATAATCCTCGTATTTACTGGCATATTCACGGGCATGACGGGCCTTGTCCAAAATTATCAAGGTCTTGCTGCGTTACGGTTTTTTATTGGATTCGCGGGTGGAGTATATGTCATGTAAGACTTTTCTTCCCTGTATCGAGAGTGTCTCTGCGCACTATGTAATCTACAAAACAAAATGCACCTGACTCGCTCGCTTTCCAATATATTATTTGTCACAAAAGCTGCCAATACTGGACTTCGGTCATGTTTGCCAAGAACATTATTGGAACTGCCAACGGTTTAGTGGCTGGGTGGGGCAGAGTCGGTGGTTGCTTTATCCAAAGATTTATGGGAAATATTCTACTTCCTGCATTTGTTGAATTATTCAGATCAAAAAATAGTGACAATCCATATGAACAATCCTGGCGGACTGTTTCGACTATTCCTGCAGCTGTTGCAATCCTTTCGGGGATTATTATTTATTTTATCACTGATGACACACCGAAAGGAAACTATGCCGAGTTGAAAAGGCACAACGGAACCATGAATAGGATTCCGATTTTGAGTTATGTCTACCAAGCTATCGCACAATGGAAAACCTTGGTGGCAACCTGGGTGCTTTTCATTGAGTTTGCATGTTGCTACGGAGTTGATTTGACCATGAGCAGTGCTGCTGCGCTTTATTTTGCTGAAAATTTTGGAATCGGGTTCGAAGCTGCAGCTGCCCTTGCCGGCGACCTGTGCTATATGCCCCTTTTGGGTCCGCTCCTGGGGGGAATAATAAGTGATCTCGCCAACGTCAAGTTTGGCATGAGAGGTCGTATACTGTCCCAAGTAACCCTTTTGTTGATAACAGGGGTTCTCGTGCTAGCGTTTCCTGCCACGAAAACATTGGGTTCCGCCAGGGCAGTTTTCATATTGGTACTTTTGTTTTCTCAGGCTGCCCAGGGTTCTACTTTTGCAATCGTTCCGTACGTTTGTCTTCCAGCAACTGGATGGGTGATGGGAATAGTTGGTGCTGGTGGCAATCTTGGAGTAGTTTGCTTTGCGGTGGCATTCCGTGAGTTGGAAGCAATCAACGATGCATGGACCCTAATGGGTTCCTTCACTATTGTGTCTTCTGCGCTTTCGGCCATAATATGCATTCGTGGTTATGCTGGCCTGTTCTGTGGAAACGACGCAACACAAGAGGACGGCCGTGCCGGAAACGACATCGATGGAGAGGAGATAAACGCTTGAAGTGTGACGCCATGTGAAAGGGTTCCTCTCGATCATGGCAACTTACAATAAGTGTGAAACAAACGATGTAACGCTCCTTGTTTCGGCATTGCTCCAGCGCCGGCACTGATTCTAATCTAATTTTTTCTGTGGAGAACAAGGTTTTTGGTGCCACATACTAGTAGAGTCTATGGCCAAAGTTAACCACCTACTGCTAGCACTAGGAAGGTGTTGATTTGTGTTTGCATTTATTACTAATTTTTGGTTTGCACGAATTCAAGCTAATAAAGCTGTGATCATGAATGGAATGTGTGATTTTAGTTCAATCATGGAATGGCACCATCATTTTTGTATGCCTGTGATTGAGAAAGGCCAAAAATTAATTTTATGCAGTGTCACACCTCCCCATCAACAACAATGCCTTTTCCAGCTACAGGAACAACTGCAAACTGAACAGCTGCACATTGTTTTCGCCGGGCATGAAAGCAACGGCGTCGACTGGCAACCGTGCTGGATGCTTGGATGGCTCAGCAGGAGAGGGTTTGGACCAGTTGTGCGTTGTGAGTAAACGCTCGATGCACTTCTCACAAGACAGTTTGATAGCGTCTGAGCATTGGGCGATGTCGAGACCATTCAAGTCTTCAATGAGGCCGAGGCACTTGAAGGCGGCTTGCTTTCAGAAGGCAGTTGCAGCCATTCACCAATCTGGTCGTAGATGCTTTGAGCAATCTCTTCATCTGGGCAGGCGACAGCGAAATCATCAACTTGGCGTCATGACAGGATTTTGGTGCCTTTGTGAGTGGCCGAGCAAATGGAGCAATTGTGCGTGGTGCTTCTGAATCCAAATTGGGGCGAGCGTGGGATAGCAGTGATGTGCTTCTCCCAAAGCTTGCCTGATTCGGGATGGCCTTGAAGTGCATGTGGGACTGGTGGGACAAGAGAGCAATCCAACCTTTTTTTGAATCGATGCCAGACAAACCAAAACCAGTGACTGTCAAAACCCTGCTAGACAGTGGAGGTCCCGAATCTCTCATGACTGAGAAGTCCGTGAAGCAATTGTGACTTTAGAAGTCTGGCAACTCCAATGCGGTGTTTGCTGCACCTGGAGGAGAAATGCATGCTGACCAGAAGGTCAAAGCGCAATTCACTGTGCTGGAATCACATGAAGACCCCTTGGTTGAGTGGAACTTGCACGTTGCTGCTGCAAGTCACTTGGCAAGTGCAACATGATCATCGGCAGGGACATTCTGGAGTTCCTCAAAATTGCTCTGAGATTTTTGGACAATGTGGCACAAAAGGATGGAAGTGAACTTCCATTTGAGGATGGCAATGCCCCTGCTGTGGAGAGTCGCCCGGTTCCAGCTCCCATCCATCGTCCATTGGCTTTTCGTGGCACTGGTGCACATCTTTCAAATGCTGAAGAATTGGCGTTGAAACTTTGGTGCTGATGGAACCAAGTGGATCACAGAACCAAACTTTCCTTTCCTTCATGTGGGCAACAACAAGCACCCAATGCGTGTTGATTGGGAAGACAATGTTTTTGCTTTTGAGCAACAGCTCCTCTTTCCAATGCCTCGTCTTTTGCCTTGTGTTCCCTTTCTTTTTGCCCTGGACATGCTGGCAGCTACACTTTACCTGTCTCTTATACACATCTCCGAGCCCACGAGACT
>ENA-ORBV01013874-ORBV01013874.1-microbial-mat-metagenome-genome-assembly--contig:-NODE-13874-length-12163-cov-4.227701_pt1 | contig 12163 bp, 11 predicted proteins | sample MGYA00237777_ERZ505514 | MGnify/ENA primary metagenome ERZ505514 (study PRJEB26160, sample SAMN06269048) | microbial mat metagenome | isolation source: Oligotrophic lake microbial mat | place... | reverse complement strand
GTTTTGGGAGGGGATGCAAACCCCTTCCAAAACACGTTTGACCGACAGGCCTGAAGGCCGGTCGCCAACTTCTTGCTGGCCGGTCCAGGCTGGGCCAAAACATGCTGGCTGTCATGAATTCAAATCATTCATAATCGTTCGATTGGATTGAATTGATCAATTGGTTTATACCGTGTGGTATCTTTGCGATCTGTTCTTCAGGAGTTGCGATGCAGACTTTCACAGCCAATCAGGCCAAGACCCATTTTGGTGAGTTTCTGGACATCGCCCAGCGTGAGCCGGTGCGTGTGATGCGGCGCGACCGCGTGGTGGGCGTGATGGTGAGCGCGCAGGATTTCGAGGCGATGCGCGTTTTTTATGCCGACCGCCTGCAACATACCCTGAACCAGAGTGCGGCCCATGCAGCCCGGCAAGGATTGACCGCCAAAGCCCTGAAAGCACTGCTGGCCGATGAAAGCTGAGCATCGATTCAAAGCGGTCATCGACACCAACGTCTGGATCAGCGCGGCGCTCTCGAACGAGGGGCCTCCCGCAACGCTGGTGCGACGCGTTTTGATCGCCGGTGTGCCGGTGTTCAGCACGCCCACGTTTCGCGAACTGGAAACCCGATTGTGGAAACCCAAGTTCGACCGGTACCTGAGTATGGAGGCCCGTCGCGCCCTGCTGGCCGACGCCAGCGGCGCCGCCCTTTGGGTGGACATCCCGGCAGCACTGGCACTGCAGAAATTCAGCCGCGACCCCGACGACGATATCTTCGTCCAGGCGGCCATTGCTTCGGGGGCGCCGTGGCTGGTGACTGGAGACCAGGACTTGCTGGCCGTGGCAGCCATTGATGGCTTGCGCATTGTGACGCCAGCGCAGGCACTTCGCTACCGCGAGTTCACAAGCCAGCCGTAGCGGCGCATGCATCCTCCGCAAGGCGCTGGTTTGTGCCCGTGAAAAGCGCCAGATCTTTGATCCCCGTCAAGCAATGCAAGCCCGCGGGCAAGGCCGTCCATGGCGCGGCTCACCCGCCCCGCCCGGTACGGTAGTTGGCCGACGACAAACCAAACCCCAGACCTCCACGGCTGTGGGTGTATGCGGATGTTTCGGCTTGCTCAATCCGGTGCCATGAAGCGACCCGGTCGGGCGTGGCGGGTGGCTGCGCCGGGGCGCTGGCGCTATTCGCGCATGCCACAGAGTCACACGCTGCAGCCGCCGTGGTCACGCCAATCGCATGCAGTACCAAACGCATCATCTGCGCGAGTGCGCAAGCGCCACGGCGCGGACGCCCGGCGCGCTGGCCAACCGGCTCCGCCAGCCGAAGGTGAGGCGCACCCCGGTCTGGCATGCAATTGCCTGGACGGCGCGGAGCATTCGATTGACGTGAGACAACTTTCATGATGCGGGGTGCTGCGAGGACATCATGAAAGTTCACGTGAAACAACTTTCATGATGCGGGGTGAAGAGTGGGAATCATGAAAGTCAGTGCAACAGTGCCGCACTACACGACCGCGAACGAAAGGCTGGTGACAACGCTCAGGGTGGTTGGCTCGAGGTTGTCTACCGCTGCCGCACCGCACTACTGCGAACGAAAGGCTGGTGACAACCCGGCCCGGTAACGCTCTATGGCTTGCAGCAGCTTCTCAGGCGCGCTGACCCACTGCGCCCTGCCGCTGCGTGAATTGGCGGCGGTATCTCCTTCTTGCAGCAGCTTCTCAGGCGGGCTCACACACTGCGCCCTTACCTTGAACCCAGCGACACTGCCACCGAACACGCTGCAGGCGATGGTGGCCGCCACCCGGGCTTGGTAAGTCGACGCATCCTGGAACGTGATGACAAAACCCAGTGCGCAGAGCGTGCCTTTGCCCGGATCGACGTCGGCCACGACGCCAACACCACTTGCGCTCGGCCATCCGGCGTTCGCAGGGGTCGGTCACACCATGGCGCGCGCCACCGTCAGCGCACGCAAGGTCAGGGCACCCAGATCCTCGACGGTCCAGGCCTTGTTGAGCATGCCGCACACACCCGCCTCGGCGGCGTCGACGATCAAGTCCTCGGTGAGATCGCCGCTGGTAATCACTACGGGCAGGCCAGGGTAGAGGCGGGCGACCTCGCGCGCCACATCGAGGCCCGACTGGCGCGGCATGTTGAAGTCTGTGACCACAATATCGAAGCGATCTGGCTGGCTGCGCAAGGCCTCCAGGGCCAGCTCGGCGCTCTGGAAGCATGTGACGCGGAAGCCGACAAGCGGCAACAGACGCTCGACCACCAGTGACATGCATTCGTCATCGTCCAGGTACAGCACGTTCTGGCCATTGGCGCGCGTCGCCAGCGCGGGCTTCGCGTCGGTGTGACTGCTGGCGGACATTTCTGACGAATCATCGAGCGCGCGGACTGGAAGATAGATGTGGAAGCAGCTCCCGCGCCCGGGGGCGCTGTCCACCGTAATCTCGCCACCGTGGGCGCAGACAATGCCGCGCACCGTTGACAGTCCCAATCCGGTGCCGACTCCCGTCGGCTTGGTGGTGAAAAACGGCTCGAAGATGGCGGCCAGTGTGGTCTCGTCCATGCCGCTTCCGCTGTCGCGTACCCACAGACGAACCCAGGCCTCGGCCGCCGCACCCGGTTCGGGGCTTGCGCGCACCGCCAGGCCTGGCGATCGGCGATCGCACGCTGCCATGCCGATCTTGATCGAGCCAGGCTGACCCTGCATCGCATGGGATCGGCGATCGCACGGCGCCAACCCGATCTCGATCCAGCCCGGTTGACCCTGCATCGCATGCCAGGCATTGGTGCCCAGGTTCATCAGCACCTGGTGTAGCTGGGTCGCATCCAGGCGGGCCGCCAGCGGCTCGTCGCACAAGACACTGCGCAGTGTCACGCCGCTGGGCAGGGTGGCACGCAACAGATCGATGCCTTCCTCGACCAGCGGCCGCAGCAGCTGCACCTGCATGGCCTGCGGCTCGTGCCGGGAGAATGACAGGATATTCTGCACCAGGCTGCGCGCCCGCAGCCCGGCCTTGCGGATTTGCCCCAGGCTGCTCGCCACCGGATGGTCGACTGCGATTTCCTGCCGCGCAAGCTCCACGTTGCCCAGAATCACGCCCATGGTGTTGTTGAAGTCGTGGGCGATGCTGCTGGCCAGCGTGCCCACTGCTTCCATCTTCTGCGACTCGCGCAATTGCGTCTCCAGCAACACCCGTGCCGCCTCGGCCTGCTTGCGCACTGTGATGTCGGTGTGGGAGATCGTCACGCTCGAGGGGCCGCAGCCTGCCAGCCGGCTGATGCGCGCGGTGAACCAGCGGAGGGTGTCCGGGGCGTCACAAGGGTACTCGACTTCAAAGCTGCCCAGGCGGCCTTGCAGAACGTCCCGCAAGCCGTCGGCGAACTCGGCTGCTCCGGGTGAGCCGGCCCGCACGCCTTGGGCACACACCGCCAGGTAATTGACACCCTCATTAGTGCGCGATGCCTCGCCGCCGTTGGCGGCGACAAACTGGCGCCAGGCGCGGTTGACGCTGAGAATTGTGCCGCTGGCGTCTACCAGGCAGACGTGCGAGTCCAGGCTGTCGAGCGTGGCCTGGGCGAGCGCCTGCTCTTGCTGTCGCTCGGCTTGCAGCAGGCGCAATGGCGTGATGTCGACCAGCAGGTTGACCGCGCCGGTCACGGCGCCATCGGAGCCAAAGAACGGCTGCGGGTAGGCCAGCACCTGACGGCGTGAGCCGTCCGGCCGTTCGATGTGAATCTCGCAGTCCCGCAAGGCCCGGCGCTCGCGTATGGCTTGCGCCATCGGGCCCTGGTCCGCCGCCATGGTGTGCCCCCTGGCGTCCAGCATGCGCCACCAACCGCACCACCGGTCCTGGTCGAGCACCGGCTCGCGGCCCCAGAGTGCGACCGCAGCGGCGTTGAAGTAGGTGATGCGGCCTTCGGCATCGCAGGTGTAGATCGCAGCGGCCAACGAGTCGGTGAGCTGGAACCCGGCGTCGGGGTTGCCGCGCTGCGTTGCGGCCCCGATCGCGCTTGCGCGCTCGCCGTGACCAGGGACGCTGCCAGCGTCGGCCGCCGGCTCGGCGGCGCCGATCAGCAGCCGTGGCAGGCGTTCAAAGTCGTTCGACTTCTCCAGGCACTCGTCGGCGCCCATCAGAGTGCATCGGTCGCGCACCTCGGGTGTCGCGAAGTTGGTGACAACTATGACACGGCATTGGGGTTGCCGGCGTTTGACCTGCTCGAGCACGGTGTAACCGGTGCCGTCCTGAAGCTGCAGGTCCAGCACCAGGACGTCGGGCACACAGTCCTCGAAAGCGGTCAGCGCCTGTTCGACCGTCGAGGACTCGGCCACGACCTGGCCGATCCCGGACTCGTCGATCAGGCTGCGCAGCCGCTGGCGCAGCGGCAGCGAGTCGTCCACCAGCAGCACGCGCACCGGCGCGGCGGCGGGCAGCTTCGGGCGTGCAAGCGAGGACAACGGGTTCACGGCAGGCGCGCGCGGATGCGGCAGGGAGTGGGGTGATGCAACCATGACCGACTGTAGGCTGCAGGGGCCGGGCCTTGCTGCGCCGCCGACGCGACCGCCTGTCGTGCAGCGCTCAGACTTCGTGTCGGTGATCCACCCGACAGGCCAAAGTAACCTGTCAGCGATCAGCGATCCAGGCCGTGCTGCAGCGCGTAGCGCGTCAGCTCCACGTTGGTCGAGACGCGCAGCTTGTCGGCAATCCGGCTGCGGTAGGTGCCCACCGTGCTTTCACTGACCGACAACGCGGCGGCGATCTCGCGCGCCGAGCGGCCCTGTGCCACCTGGCGCAGCACCTCCAGCTCGCGCGGCGACAGGGCCTCGTGCAGCGCCTGCCCGTGGCTGTCGCCGAGTGCGGCGGCCAGGTGCTGGGCAAGCGCAGCGCTGACGTACTTGCCGCCGGCCAGCACGCGCCGCACCGCCAGCAGCATCTCGTCGGCCAGGCTCGCCTTGGTCAGGTAGCCGGCCGCACCGAGCTTGAAGGCACGGGTCGCAAATTCCTCTTCCGGGTAGGCGCTCAACACCAGCACGGCAGCGCCTGGGCAGCGCTGGCGCGCCTCGGCCAGCAGTTCGAAGCCGTTGCCGCCGGGCAGGTTGATGTCCAGCAGCACCAGGTCCCAGTCGGCCCGCAGCAGCCACTCGCGGCCGGCAGCGACGCCCGCCGCCTCGCCAAACTCGGCATCGGGCCAGACTTCGGCCAACAGCTGGCGCACGCCGCGGCGCACGATCTCGTGGTCGTCGATGAGCAGGCAACGTTTCATCTTGGCGGCTGGGCCAGCGGCACCCGCACCAGCACCCGCGTGCCGTGCGGCTGCGCCGCATCGATCTGCACCGTGCCGCGGCTGAGCAGGGCGCGCTCGCGCATGCCCAGCAGGCCCAGTGAGCGCGTATCAGCCAGCGCGGCCGGGGTTATGCCCACACCGTCGTCTTCGATCTCCAGCCACACGGCAGCGTCCTGGAGGCGCAGGCGGATATCGACATGCTGCGCCTGCGCATGGCGCGCGACATTGGTCAGGGCCTCCTGGGCGATATAGAACAGCTCGCTGGCCATTGCGGCAGGCAGCGGCGGCAAATCATCAGCGCTTGCCACCTTGCAGGTCACGCCGGTGCGTTGCTGAAACTGGCGCGCCCGCTGCGCGAGGGCGGCGCCCAGGCCGAGCTGGTCCAGCGCCGCCGGGCGAAGTTCGGCGGACAGCTTCTGCACGGCGGCGATCGTTTCCTCGTTGAGGGCCGAGGCCGCCACGGCACGGTCCAGCAGCGGCTGCTGGTTGGCCGCCAAGCCGGGTTCGGCCAGCCGCCGCTCGATCCAGCGCAGGTCCATCTTCAGCCCGGTCAGCATCTGGCCCAATTCGTCGTGCACCTCGCGCGCCACCCGCACGCGCTCGTCTTCCTGTGCGCGCTGCAGGCGCTGCAACAGGGCGCGCAGAGACTCACGGGATTCGAGCACCTGCTGCGCGGCGTGGTGGCGTGCCGTGACGTCCTGCGCCTGCACCACGCGCGCCATGCGGCCGCCGAATGCAATCGGCTGCGCGTTCAATTCCACGTCGACCAGGCGGCCGTCCTTCAGGCGGTGCCGGTACAGCATCGCCAGCAGCGGCAAGCCGCCGCGCACTTTGGCCACTGCGAGGTGCAAAGCGGGCAGCTCTTCGGTCGGCAGGATGTCCTCCAGCGTCATCGCCAGGAACTCGTCGCGCCGCCAGCCGTAGTGCGCCACGGCCGCGTCGTTGACGGCAAGAAAGCGCAGCGTCAGCAGGTCGTAGATCCACATCGGCTGCGGGTTGGCGTCGAACAGCTGGCGGTACTGGCGTGCCGCCTGCTGCAACTGGGCGTCGCTGCGCTGGCGCTCACTGATGTCGCGCAGGATCACGGTGCAGAACGGCTTGCCGGCCACACGGGTCTGCGAGATCGACGCTTCGATCGGGAATTCCGTGCCGTCGGCACGCACGCCCCGCAGCGCACTCAGGGCGCCTACGCGGCGGCTGGTGGTTCCGGTGGCGACGAAGCGCTCGATGTGTGCGTGGTGCGCAGCGCGGGCGCTGACCGGCAGCAAACGGTCCAGCGGCTGGCCGATCACATCACCCTGGCGCCAGCCGAACAGGGCCTCGGCGGCGGGGTTGAACAGCACAATATGGTGCGCTTCGTCGATGCCGATGATGGCGTCCATCGCCGAGCCGACGAGGCCGGCGATGCGCTGCTGCGCTTCGTCGCGCGCCGCCTCGGCTATTCGGCGGGCATCGATGTCCACCACCACCTTGATGAAGTAGTCCGGCGCGCCGGCTTCGTCCCGCACCAGGGCCGCCGTCAGCTCGATCCACACCACCCGCCCGTCGCTGCGCAGGTAGCGCTTTTCCAGCGTGTAGCTGCCGATGTCGCCGACCAGCATGCGCTGCACGAAGTGCATTTGGGCGCCCAGGTCGTCCGGGTGCGTGATGTCCTGGAAAGCCATGCCCCCGAGCTGCGCAGCGCTGTAGCCGACGATCTCGCACAGCTTGCGGTTGGTGCGCAGCCAGCGTCCGTCGGGCGCGACATGGGCGATGCCGACGGCGGCCTGCTCGAAGGTGTCACGAAACCGGCGCTCGCTGGCGGCCAGCTCAGCCTGGCTGGCCTCGACGCGCGCACGCGACGCCACCAGTTCTTCGTTCTGCAGCTCAAGCTCGATCTGGTGCACCTGCAGTTCATGCAGCAGGCGCGCCGTGTCGCCTGCCGATGGCGCCGGCGCACCACCCCGGCCGCCCAGCCTGCGGTCCGCCCGACGCCGCAGGTCGCTGGGGCCTTGTGGTGGCGGCTGGCCAGAGGTCATGGGAGCTCGGTGTACCGGTGGTCGAACGTGGCGTTGAGCGACGCGCTGGCCCGCTTGAAGGCGCGGCCTTGGGCGGCGAACCGGGTTTCCAGCAGACGCTGCGCATTGCGCAACACCAACTCCAACGTATTTGCGGCGCCAATGTCGGAAAAGCGCAAGACGAGGCCTACCACACCCTGATCGGCGCTGTTGTGCGGCACCCGGTGCTCCAGGTGCCCGCCGCAGCCGCTGGTGGACGCCGGATTCAATCCGTCCCCACCAGGCCCACGCGAACCGCGAACCGGGTCAGACCGGCCACGTCGTGGATATCGAGCCGTTGCATCACCTGCGCACGGTGGATGTCCACGGTCTTTGGACTGAGCACCAGCACACGCGCGATTTCCTTCGTGGTTTTGCCTTCGGCCACCATGCGCAGCACTTCGATCTGGCGCGGCGACAGCGCCCGCAAGGGGTCGTTGTTCTTCATGCCCGGAAGGGCCTGCTGGATCAGCAGCGACGCGGCTGCGGGGCTGAGGTAGTTGCTGCCCGCCATCACCGCCTGCACGGCGACGGTCAGTTCCGAGGGCGCCGAGTCCTTGACCATGTAGCCGTCGGCGCCGGCATTCAGCGCGCGCCGGATGTAGTCCTCGGTGAGGTGCATCGACATGACGATCACGCGGGTGGCCGGTCGCGCGGCCTTGATGCGCTGCGTCGCCAGCAGTCCGTTGAGGTGCGGCATCGCGATGTCGAGAAAGGCCAGGTCGGCCTCGCAACTGGCGCAGAGCTGCACGGCCTCTACACCATCGCTGGCCTCGGCCACAATCTCCACACCCTGGATGTCGGACAGCAGCGCGCGCAGCCCGGCACGGAACAGCGCGTGGTCGTCGGCGAGCAGGATTCTCATGGTTCGTCGGTCGCGCTGTTGGCGGGCGTGTCGAACACCACCGCCACCCGCGTGCCGTGCCCGGGGGTGGATTCGATCTTGAGTTGCCCGCCCTGTGCGCGGGCACGCTCGTCCATGCCGGTCAACCCGAGATGGCGCGCCCGGGTCTCGGCCGAGGTGGCCTTGTCGACTGAGAAGCCGCAACCGTCGTCGGTGACGGACACCGCCAGCCGCGCCGGGTCGGCCTGCACCACGATGTGCAGCGACGAGCAGCTGCTGTGGCGCAGGGCGTTGTTGACCGCCTCCTGGGCAATGCGAAAGGCCGAGGTTTCCAACGCTGCAGGGTAACGCCGTTCGGGACCTTCGCAATGCAGTTGCAGGTCCAGCGCCGGGCGGCTGCCGAGCGACGCGACCACGCTGCGCAGCGCGGCCATCACGCCGAAGTCGTCCAGCTCGAGCGGACGCAAGCCCAGGCAGATCTGGCGCAGGCGGTCGTTGAGCTGGTCGGACGAATGCAGCGCCTCGGCGGCCATCTCGCGCGCCACCGGCTCCTGGCTGCGCTCGGCAATGCGGGCGAGCTGGATACGCATCGCGGCGATGCCCTGCCCGATGTCGTCGTGCAGTTCCTGCGCAATCCAGCGGCGCTCCTGTTCCTGGACGTCGATCAGGCGCAGCGACAGCGCGCGCAGCGTGCGCTCCGTGCGGCGCAGTCTCTGTTCGGTCAGGTGCAGTTCGGTGATGTCCTGGTTGACCGAAAAGCAACCCATCAGCACGCCATCGTCGTCGTGCAGCGGTACCGCCGAGCTCAGGATGACCGCGCGCTTCCCCGTCAAGGTCTCGATCTCGATGCGTTCGCCGAACGAGGCTTCACCGTCGCGCAGCGCTCGCGCTGCGCCCCATTGGTCGGGTGCAATCGGCAGGCCCGTGTCGGCCCACCAGCCCTTGAAGTCCTTAAAGTGGCTTTCGCCGTCGATGTCGCCGTGCCGCGCGCCGTCCCAGATCGCCTTGCCAGCCGGGTTGACATGCAGGACCATGCCGGACGGGTCGAACACCCGCACACCGACCGGCAGGTGTTCGAGCACCCGCAAGAACAGGCGCTCCTGGCTGCGCAAGCGGGTCGCCAGCGCGCTCCTGTCGGCGCGCTCGCGCGCGTCGCGCAACTCGCGCGCGACCACCAGCGCCAGCCGCGCGACGCCCGACTTGGCAACGAAGTCCCGGGCGCCGGCCCTGATCAGGCGCGCGGCCACCTCCTCGCCGACCAGGCCCGATACCACCACCACCGGCAGCAGCGGCCACTGCCTGCGCAGCCGCTCCAGCGCCTCGAAAATGTCGAAGCGCGGCATGTGCACGTCGGTGAGCACGATGTGCGGTTGCCAGGACGCGATCACCGCGAACATCTGCTCGCCACCCTCGGCCCAGCGGGTCTCGATGCCTTTGATGCCGCGGCCGAGCTCGAACGACAAGGCCACGGCGTCGTCCTGTGTGTCGTCGACAACGAGCACACGCGTACGCGGCGCAGGTGCTGGAACTTCAGGGTGCTCAATCATCTGCACGCTCCGCTACGGGCAGTGCCAGCATGAACCGGGTCCAGCCGGGTGTGCCCAGGTCGGCCCAGGCCCAGCCGCCGTGGCGCCGCGCGACCCGCCGCACCAGCGCCAGCCCGAGGCCGGCACCTGGAAATTCCGACTGCAGGTGGATGCGCCGGAAAGGCGCAAACAGTGCGCGCGCATGCTGCGCGCTGAAACCGACACCATTGTCTGAAACCGCAACGACGTCGAAACCGGGAACGTGGTGCACGCTGACGCGGATTGCCGGTGACGGCGTGTGGCGGGTGAACTTGCAGGCGTTGTCGAGCAAGTGATGCAGCGCCAGCCGGACCAGTTGCAGGTCGCCGCAGGCGACTCCATCGGGGGCGATGACCGCAGCCGCCGCCGCATGCGGGTACAGCACCGCCAGTGCGTGCAGCGCCTCGGTGCAGAGCCCGGTCACGTCCAGCGGCGTGGCCGTGACGTGCGTACGGCTGGTTCGCAGCAGCAGCACCAGTCCATCCAGCCGCTCGGTCGCGCGCAGCGCGGCACTGCGCGCCTGCTCCAGCAGCTGCCGTACCGGCGTCTCCAGCAGCGTGCTGTCGAGCACGGCGCCTACCAGCTGCGCGCTGTTGCACATCGGCGTGCGCAAGTCGTGTGACAGGCAGCCTGCCAGCATGGTGGTGTCCTCGCCCGCCGTCACAGGAATCCCGGCGCCCGACGATGTCGGCGGCAACTCGGCAGCCGCGCGTTCGGCCAGGGTCGCCCACGCCAGCGCATCCACCTGCCCGTCCGGCAGGGCCACCGAGACGGTGCTTGCGCCCTGCCGACGCAGCGCGATGCAGGGCACGACGCCGATCTCCAGGGCGCTCAGTTGCGCCGGTTGCAGGAGCCCTTCCAGGCGCCGCCAGGAGGGTCTTCCGCTGTCGACCCCGCACACCGACTGCACTCGCGGCGGCTCGGAGCCGGGCCACCCGCCACCCACGACAAAGCATCCGCTGCCGCCTGCGGCTGCGGCTGCGGAGTCCGGAAGCGGGTCGAAATCAGGGCGCATGGTCAGGTCCCAGCGGGTCGAGCGGCGCCAGACCCGTGCCGCTGCACTGTACCGCATCATCGGCACTCCATTCGACCTGCACGCCGCGGCTGCGCAATTCGACGCCGCCGGCCACCGGCATGCGGTAGCGGTCACAACACCGGGTCGCCATGGCATCCGGGCCGACGCTTCGCAAGGTTCGTCTTGCTGCTCGATGGCGACGTGGCCCGCCCGCTACGTCGCGCCCTTGGCGCAGCAGACGCTTCAGCACTGTCAACACGTAGGCATCGCGTCCAAAACGACAAGCTTCAGGCTCAGGTCGTTGCGGATTTCGTGGGACCGGAAGTGCTGGATCAACGCCGTATCGATGACGTGGCCGCGCGCCAGCAGCACCACGCCGTCCTTGGACAACAGGTCTTCGGCCAAGTGCATGCCGACGCACAGTTCGGCGGCAGTCACGGTGCGCCGCGTGCGCACCACTGGCGGCGGCGCCTGCAGCGATTCGACGAAGAGCGCAACGATCTGGGCGTCCAGCCGCTGGCCGGCAGCGCTGCGAAGCATTTGCGTTGCCTGAGCCGGGTTGAGCCGCGCGCGGACCTGCGCGCCAGCGAGCATGCTCTCGTAGTCGACCGCCACCATCAGCAGCCGCGTGCCGACGCCGATCAACGCAGCCGGAAGTCGGTCGGGCACACCTGTGCCGTCGCAGCGCTCGTTGAGGGAGCGCAGCACGTAAGCAGCGCCGCGCAGGGTCTCCACGCCCATCATCAGACTGTGGGCGTGCAAGGGATGGGCCAGCCACAGATTTCGGTCTTCGCCCTGCAGTTCGGCGTAAGGGCGCAGCGTCAGGCGTTCAGGCAGCAACACCTTTCCCAGATCGATCAGCATCGCGGCGAACAGGGTGTCCTGCTGCTCCTCCGCCGTCATGCCCAGCAGTGGCGCCATGCGCCTGACGTGGTCTGCCACGCGCCGGGCGCAGCCGCGCGTAAGGCCGGCGCGCGCCTCCACCAGTGAGGAAAACATCTGCATCGTCGCGAACTCCGTTGTTTCCAATCGCCAAGCAAGGTCAGCAACAAAGTCATATATCAAACAGAAACTTGGGATGCCGCTTACAGATAGCGAGCTGCGATCCATCGGGCAAGAGCCAAAAGTTATAACCATGGATGATCTTTGAAATGATAAAGAAACTTGACATCCATGTTGTGCGCCACAACGACGGCTGGGCGACCAGGAAAGAGACCGCTGCGCGAGTCAGCAGCACTGCACCAACGCAGCGACAAGCGATTGCGCAAGGTCGAGAACAGGCTAAGCGCGAGAAAGTTGAACTCGTGATACATCGCCCTGATGGTCGAATTCGGGACAGTGATAGCTACGGAGCTGACCCGATGCCTCCAAGAGACAAGAAGCACTGATAGCGAGTCGTCAGAAACAATGGCCTTGTAGAACCCTACAAGGC
>ENA-ORBV01013871-ORBV01013871.1-microbial-mat-metagenome-genome-assembly--contig:-NODE-13871-length-12164-cov-5.209399_pt1 | contig 12164 bp, 10 predicted proteins | sample MGYA00237777_ERZ505514 | MGnify/ENA primary metagenome ERZ505514 (study PRJEB26160, sample SAMN06269048) | microbial mat metagenome | isolation source: Oligotrophic lake microbial mat | place... | reverse complement strand
CACCCACTCCGCCTACCCCGTCCCCACCCGGCCGCGCAAGCGACCTCGGAGCGCAGCGACCGGTCACGCTTGTGCCCTCTCCGCTTCCCTCTCACCCCGTCACCAACTCACCACAACCCACACCCAATCTCCGTCCAATAACACGTCCAATACGCCGCGCAGGGCGCGCACACACATCTCCCAACATTTGCGCACCTTGCCCGTTTCCCAAGCAGAAAACATCCCAAAATCAAGGTGCGCAAAGGGTTCCCCCAAGTTGCGCACCTTGCTCACCTTGCTCACCTTGCGCACCTTGCCGCCCTCTGCGCACCTTGCCCTCATTCCTCCCGCGCGCCCGATCCAACTCCGGCAACACCAATGGCAACGCCCATCCCTCCGTCCACCCCCGCCCAGCACCGCCGCGGCGTTCATCGCGTTCGGTGCAGTGTGGTCGCTCGCGGAAGGGATGGGGTTTCGCGTGGAGTTAGGCAACAACGTAGTGCTCGCGGGTGCCCACGATACACCCGTGGACGGCTTTGAGCAGCACGGAGTTGTCGTCGTCATGCCGTTGGCTGACGGGGCGGAACCGAGAACTCTCGTGCCCAAGATGCCGCTGCACGCTTGGGCACACTTTGGCGGTCAACTTGCCTGGCTCGGCGACGGTTTCGCCTCCGGCGCCGATTGTGACGGACGCTACATGCCCGAAACCGGCTCAGCGTGGATATTCCCGCTCGCGAGCGAAGACCGATAGCAGTCAACCGTTTCGGGTCGCAAGAACTCCGTTCGCCGCCGCGACACCCGCCACAAACCCGCTGGCCCAGGCCCATTGAAAGTTAAAGCCACCGACGCGGCCATCGACGTCAAGGATCTCGCCGCACAGGTGGAGCCCGGGACAGGGTCGAGAGGCCATGGTTTCGAGGACGACTTCGGAAAGCGGCACGCCGCCCGCGGTTGCCTCGGCGAAGGTGAAGCCGCGATCGCCGACGATCGGGACCCTCATGTCGGTGACTGTGAGCAGCAGGGCCTTGCGCTCGTCACGCCGGAGGGAGTGGAGCGGGCGGGCAGGATCGATCAAGGAGGCCTCGCACAGAGCCCGGGCCAGCCTTTCGGGAATGTGGTTTGCGAGGATGCGGGCCACGCCCGTCGGGCCGGGTTCAAGCAGCATGTGCTCGACCGCGGCGGGGACGAACTGCGGAATCCAGTTGATGCGCATCTCTGTGGGCAGCCCTTCCAACACGCGGGCCGACCAGAAGCGGCTGATGTCAAGGACTACCGGTCCCGAAAGCCCGAAGTGCGTGATCAGGAGGTCGTTGGTAAACGACGTGAGTCGTTTGCCGGAAGGCTCGGTGACGGAAAGCGTGGCGGGCTGGGCGACACCGCTCAACGCCAGCAGTGGGTGCTCCGACGGCAGCAGCAGCGGTGCAAGCGCGGGGAAGGTGTGGGAGGTCAGGGTGTGTCCGAGCGACTTGGCAAACTCGAAGCCTGCTCCGTCGCTGCCTGTGCGGGGCAGGGCTTTCCCGCCCGTAGCAAGGATGACGCGGCGTGCCCGGCGGTCACCACGCATTGTGCGCAGCAGAAAGAATTCGGGGTGGGCTTCGATCGCCTCCACGCGGCACGGGTTCACAAACCCGACGCCGACCCGGAGAGCTTCGTTCAGAAGGGCATCCAGGACGGTGCGAGCCTTGTCGGTGATCGGGAAGAGTTTGCCGGTCGGCTCGCGTTTGAGTCCGACGCCCAGTTCGTTGAAGAAGCGCACAGTTTCGTCGACGGGGTAACGGAGCAGGACTTTTCGAACGGCGTGGCGCGAAGACCCGGCGAAGTCGGCTTCGGAGACGGCGTGATGGGTGACGTTGCAGCGGCCCCCGCCCGCTACAAGTATTTTGGCGCCTAACTTGGCGGCACCGTCGAAGGCGGCCACCCGCAACGTGTGCCCGGCTTCAAGCGCGGTGCGTCCGGTCCAGATGGACGCCATCAGACCGGCAGCACCCGCGCCGACGATCGCGATGTCGAGTTGCTCCTGGGAATCAGTCACCGCAACGAACATAGCCCATCGCGCGGCACCCGTACAGTTTCCGGCATGCCGTCACTGCCCGTCTTAGTCAGCCGATCGATCGCCCCGGAGCAAACGCTGCGAGACTTGGCGAACGCGGTCGAGGGTGAGGTCCGGCTTGGGTTGCACGACCGGATGTTGTACGCGACCGATGCGTCGCTCTATCAGGTTGAGCCGTTGGGCGTCGTGATCCCGTCGAGTACCGAGGACGCGGCCCGGGCAGTGCGGTTCTGCGGCGAGAACCGCCTGCCGATGCTGCCGCGGGGCGGGGGCACGAGCCTCGCGGGGCAATGCACCAACCGGGCGGTGGTGATTGATCTCTCGCCGAATTGCCGCGCTGTCGGGGCGGTCGATGCGCTGGCCCGGACGATCAGCGTGGAACCTGGGATCACCATCGACGATCTGAACGAGCGGATTTCGGAGAGCGGGCTGTTCTTTGCGCCGGACCCGGCGACCAGCCGCCACGCGAACATCGGTGGGTGCATCGGGAACAACGCGGCGGGGGCACGCTCGATCCTCTTCGGTCGCACCAGCGAGAACATCGTGTCGATCCGGGCGTGCCTGGCGGATGGCGAGGTCGTCGAGTTCGTGGCGGGTGCATCATTCGTTTCGGAGCGCGTACGGGCCATTACTCTGGGCGTGTGCCGCATCGTGGCCGAGCACGCGGCGATGATCGAGGCGAGATTTCCGAAGACCGTGCGGAGGAACGCCGGATACGGGCTGGACATGGTGCTGATGCAGATGAAGGCGGGCGGTTGGCGAGCGGGGGCAGCGGTCCCTTTGGCGTCGTCGACCGTGTCGGACGACCCCGTCTGGCTGCGGACTGTGAATCTCTCTCAACTGCTGTGCGGGAGCGAGGGAACGCTCGCGGTGACACTCGGGGCGACGTTGCGATTGCAGCCCAAGCCCGCCTTCAAGGGCTTGGCAGTCCTGGGGTTCGCGGACCTCGACGAATCCATCGCGGCCGTGCTGCCGATCTTGGAAACGAAACCCTCGGCCGTCGAATTGCTCGACGACACCGTGATCGACCTGGCCCGCGGCAACGCCGAGTACGCGAAGTATGTGGAGTTGATGCCGCAACCCGAGGGCGTGCCGCTGAAAGCGGTCTTGTACGTCGAGTACTTCGCCGCATCGAGTGTCGAGCTCGAGGAGCGGTCGGCCGCGCTGCGAGCCCGGATTCCCGGGGTACCGATGCAGTGGCACACGCACGCGCCGTCGATGCTGAACGCCTGGAAATTGCGGAAGGCGGGCGAGCCTTTGCTGCATGGGGTTCCGGGCAACCGCAAGCCGATCACCTTCGTTGAAGATAACGCGATCCCCGTGGAACGGTTATCCGAGTTCGTGAAGCGGCTGCGGGCGATGGTGGAATCGCACGGCACGCGGGCCGCGTTTTATGCCCACGCCAGCGTCGGGGTGCTGCATGTGCGGCCGCTGATCGACATCCACGATGAGAAGGACCGCGTGATCATGCGGGAGATCGCGGTGGCGACCGCGCTGCTCGCCAAAGAGTTGGGCGGCGTGATGAGCGGGGAGCACGGGGACGGCCGGATCCGCGGGCCGATGTTGGAAGCGTTTTTCGGCGAAGAGCTAATGGGGGCGTTCCGGGCGGTTAAGGCGGTCTTTGATCCGGAGAATCTCTTGAATCCGGGGAACATTGTGGCGCCGGGGCCGGTGGAATCGATGACCGAGCTTCTCCGCGTCGAGCCGTCGAAGGGTCGGCCGCTGGCATTTCCGGGCGGATTGGAGACGTACTTCGACTACGCCGATCAGCACGGGATCGATGGCGCGGTCGAGATGTGCAACGGGGCTGGCGTGTGCCGGAAGAAACAGGGCGGCACGATGTGCCCGTCATATATGGCCCTCCTCGATGAGCGGCACAGCACCCGCGGACGCGGCAATGCGCTGCGGCTTGCGATCACGGGGCAATTGACTCCGGGCCGTCCCGATAGCGAGAGGTGGTCGGATCCGGAAACGATCCGCACGCTGAACCTGTGCCTCTCGTGCAAGGCGTGCAAGACCGAGTGCCCCAGCAACGTCGATATCTCCCGCCTCAAGGCCGAGTACACGGCCCAGCGATATCGCGCTCAGGGGACTCCGCTTTCGGCGCGACTGATGGGAGCGATCCGGGCGCTCAATCGGATCGGCTCGACCTTGCCCGAGGTCGCGAATCGCGTGAACCGTTGGCGGCCCGTGCGTCGCCTGCTCGGGAGCCTGCTCAACCTTCACCCGAAGCGTTCCCTACCCACGTTCTCGCGTTCGCTCGCCCGCGACTTTCCGAACCCGACAGCATCCGAAGCCGGCGCGCCGACCGTGATGCTCTTCGGCGACTGCTTTTCGATGTTCAATGAGGCCCGCGTCGGCCTGGCTGCCGCCAAGGTGCTGCGGGCGTTCGGCTACAGGGTTGCCTTGGCCGACGTCGGATGCTGCGGGCGTGCCAAGATTTCAATGGGACTCCTGCCAGCCGCGGCCCAGGAAGTCACGGCGACGTTCCAGAGGTTGGAACGTGGCATCGTGACAAACAGAGCGTCCGCGGTCCTTCTCCTCGAGCCCTCGTGCCTCTCGGCAATCAAGGACGATTGGAAACAACTGAAGTTGCCGATTTCGGGGGAACGTCGATCGGCGATCGCCTCGCTCTGCCACCTGGTCGATGATTTTCTGGAGAAGAACTGGGATTCGCATCCGCGGCGGCCCGCGTTTGACGCCGGACGAATCCGCGGAAGCGTCCTGTTGCACGGGCATTGCCATCAGAAAGCGCTCTGGGGAATCGAGAGTTCGTCGATGCTTTTGGCCCGGATTGCAGGACCAGCGCTCCGCACGCTCGACACCGGTTGCTGCGGAATGGCGGGGTCGTTCGGCTATACCGCCGACCGGTACGACCTGTCCATGAAAATCGGGGAACTGGGGCTTCTTCCGGCGGCCCGGGCCATGAAGCCGGGCGATGTCATGGTTGCGCCGGGCACATCGTGCCGGCACCAGATTCACGACGGCGCACAAGTGGCGGCGATTCATCCGATCGAGTTTGTCGCGTCGCTGCTCGTGGAAGGGGTGGCTGGCGAGCGTTCGCCGGTCGTTGGGTCATACGTGTAATCCTGCCCCGCGATCTCGTCGCGGCACCGCTTGTGGCTGCCGTCACAGAGCGGGAAGGTCTTGGAGACCCCGCACGCGCATACGAAGATGGGTTTCAGATTTCCTTGGGCGTCGCGAGGCCAAGTGGCCGGATCGATCTTGACCGGGTCGGAGGCTTGAAGACGGACGATTCGGGCCATCGGGCGGGATCTCCTCGGTGAGCGACTGTGGGCCGTTTAGATTAGCGCCAAGCGAAGTCTCGGGCCGCGCGGCTGGCGTGCGCCGAAAGCGGGGCGTCGACCGCGTCGCGGCATATGGTGACCGATGCCTAGGTTGGTCGTCAGCGAAGCCGACTCGCCCGAAGTTCTTGCGATCGCGGCGGCCCTGTTCCGCGAGTATGCGGCGTCGCTGCCTTTTTCGTTGTGTTTCCAAGGGTTCGACGAGGAGGTGGTGGCGCTCCCGGGAAAGTACGCCCGTCCCGGGGGCAGGCTGTTGATCGGTTGGGTCGACGATGTGCCCCGGGGGTGCGTGGCGCTTCGACCGATTGGGGCCATGCCCGGCGATTTGGAGCCGGTTTGCGAGATGAAGCGCCTCTATGTTCAGCCCGAGGCCCGCGGATTGGGGCTTGGCCGGCGGATGTGCAGCCGCCTCTTGGACGAGGCGTCTCTGGCCGGATATCAGTTCATGAAGTTGGACAGTGAGCCCGATTTTGATGCCGCGGTGGGGCTTTATCGATCACTCGGGTTCGGGCCTGTCGCGAGGTACAACGACGACCCGCACCCGGAAACGATCTATTTGGGGAAGGTTTTGGAGTTTCCCCGACGGTGACCGGTTCGTCCCGACGTATGAATCGGTCGCACGGCTAAGGACGCGTGGCCGCGAACATCTTGGACTCGCACAACCGCCGGCGTGCGGCGGCCGCCCGACCGCGGGACTCGGTGTTTCTTCGCCCCAAAGAACCTCAGCACATCGCCAAGAACGACAGCAGGCAGAGCAAAGCGACTTTCCGGTGGTTCTCGTTGATGGTCATAACCGCTCTCATTTTTTGCCTCTTTCTTTAGATGTACCCTTCAGCATACAACACGCGTGCCAAAATGCAAGGAGAATGAAGATGCCCGGCCCGGTAGCCCCGCGAGCAATCGGAAGCGTTTACATATTCAAAGGTGCTCTCCGATTGCGCAGCGCGTGGCGATTGAGCCTCATCGCATGCTGCGTCGCGGCGACAGCCGCCGCGACTGCACAGCCCACTATTGGCTTGGTCCATCAACCGGAGAGCGTGCGGCCCGAGGGATTCTCGGACGATGTAAAGCGAATCGCCGCACCGTCTCCGGGGGCGGCGCTGGCGGCATATCAAGCCGTTCAGGCCCGGATTCGGAAGTGGGACGCCGCAGCGCCGGCGGGCGATCCAACCACGGGCCTCTCGTTGAGTGGTGCAGCCGTGACGCTCCGATTCGAACACCGGATTGTCGGGCGGGGTAAAGCCTTCGCGACCGAAGCCGCGAACCCGACTGCGGGAGCGGATGTCCTCGCGCTCGCGGTTCAGCGGGCGATGGACGAAGTGGAACGGCGTCGGCCCGTCTCACCCGATGCGGTCGGGCAAAATCAACGGGTCACCGACGCTCAGGCTCTCAGCATTTCGCTGGAAGTCGCTGGCGGATTGGTTCCGTTTGAACCGGCGACGTACGCGGAGATGGATCTGGCGGTGCAAGCGGGCTTGGAAGGAATCGCGGTTCGTGTTGACGATCAGTTGGCCGGCGTCTTTCCTTCGGCGATGCTGACTTCGGGGTCGTCGCCCGCGGATGCCGCGTGTGCGGCGATAAGCGAAGCCAGCAACGACCCGATGCTGGCGATCAAGACGTCACAGGCAAGCCAGCCCGCTGCACTCGCGGAGAGCCACGGCGTGCGGCTGTATCGCTTCCGTGTTACACATCTCGCCCAAGCCAGCCCGTCCGCACGGCCGGAGTTCTTGTTCCGATCCGGTCGGGTTGTCGCGCAGCGAGACGTCACGACCGCAGCGATCAACGATTTCAGTACCCTGATCGCGGCGAATCTGCGGGGCAAACTCGTGTCGGCACGTGCCGCGGATGGGACCGAAGGATTGAAGGTCATCGGGGCCTATGCGGCTTCCCGGGGGCCTGCAGCGGCGTCCGAGGCGACTCCGGAGGCGGCTGCCATCGTCGCCTTGGCGATGCGGATGTACGCCGCGAGCCTTCCCGTCGATTCGCCCGATCGCATCGACTTTGAACAGCTCGGCGGGGAGGTTGCGGTGGCAGCGATGCGTGCCGAAACTCCGATGTCGGCGACCACGGCGGCGGCGGTGGTGGCGTGTGTGGCCGAGGAGTGCGCCCGCGATTCGGTGTCCCACGCGACGTTTCAACCCGCATTCGGTGTGCTGCTGGCATCGGTGGATGAGAACGGCTCATGGGCGAAGGCAGTCCCGACCGAACGACGCGGGTTGGTGTCCTTCGGGCTCGCACGCGCGGCGAAGTGGGGCGGTGCACTCGAAGCGGAGGCCCCGTTTCGCTCCCGCGCCAACGCGGCGATTGTGTCGGTGCTCAAAGAGGCTTCCACACGGTCAATGTCCGAAGCGATGCCTTGGTTGTTCATGGCCGATCGTGACTTGGGGACGGCCGACACCACCGATGGGCGTTTGCCGCGAACCGGCGCGTTCGTGACATTCCGTGATTCGCTCTGGAAGATGCAGTTGACGGCGGATGACGCGGGTGAGGACGGCCCCGACCTTGTGGGGGGCTTCGCGTTTCTCGATCCGCGCAGCCCGCTGCCCACCGGGGCGTCGGTACCGCTGGTCGCCTTCCTCGGAGCGTGTCTGGCTGATCCGAGCACCACTGCGCAGGCCGAGCGGATGCCGGAATTGGTCAGGCTGCTTCGTTCGGTTCGCTTTATTCGGCAACTGACCGTGGATGAATGGTCCGCTTACTCCGCGGCGGCACCCGAAATCGCGATGGGCGGTGTGCGGGCTGCGCTATGGGATGAAACGCTGGATCCGGAGACTCAGGCACTGGCGTTGATCGCAATCATGGAAGTCCGTCGGGCGATCTTGCTGGTGGGCGGAAGCCCGGTGCCGGTCCGGCCCGCGGCGGCCCCGTAGGCCGGGGGGTTCCTGTGGAATCAGGACTTGAAGTCCCGCACCATCACAACCTTGGTGTAGCCGAGTTGGAACCCCATGCGCCGAACGTTCCGTTCGGTGCTCTGGCCGGGCCTGCTTCCGATCGTCGCGACCGTGGCACCAGCGTTTGCCGCGTGATTTGAACGGGCCGCGATGAGGGCTTGCTGGACGCCTTTTCGACGCCACTCCGGCAACACCGCCAGCGCGAAGAGAGCGCCGACGTTCCGCCAGACGTCGATCGCGCCGGCGCCGACGATGCGGCCAGCGACGTACGCCACAAAGCCAGAAGTCCGCGCGTGGCGGACACAGCGGCTGAAGACGTCGAGGTCGCTCTCGGAGACGTCCTTGTCGGACGGCGCGAACCCCCGGCACGTGACGGTGGCGTATTCGCGGACGCGTTCGGCATCCGCGGGATCGATTCTCCCGATGGATATTTCTGAAGGTGGTGTATGGATGGGGCACGCGGGTTCCTGGGTGGAGAGCGGGCGGAAGAAAACACACTCGAACTCACGGAGGACGAAGCCGCGGCGTTCGATCGCCCTGAGGAACGCCTCATCGGCGAAAGCCGCGACCTCGAGGCGCGTCGGCAGGCCCTTTTCGCTCATCCAGGCGATGAGTTGGTCGATCTCGGGCTCATGGAACGACTCGTTGAGCCCGATGCCCACGGCGTTGTTGAGCCACGAACCGGGGAAACTCCGTCCCGCCGTGCCTCCCAGGATGGGTCGGCTTTCTTCTGCGATTTCCGAAAGGCCGAGGGCCTGTCGGCGTTCTTCGAGCAGGGCGATTTCTTTCAGGTCCACCCGCGATTGTTGCCGGGCGGACGGGGCGGGCCCAACATTTGGCAATACGGCGGCATGGTCGATATCCTCTGGCTGCGCCGCTCAACCATCACCCGCCGGAGTTTCGCCCTATGGCCACCGCCCAGCCCGCCAATCCCAACGTCTTTCTGCTGCCCGACCTGGGCGAGGGCGTACACGAAGCCGAGCTGCTCAAATGGAGGGTCGCGGTGGGTCAAGCGGTTCAGGAGCACGACATCCTTGCGGATATGGAAACTGACAAGGCGGTCGTTGAAGTTCCGAGCCCCCGCGGCGGCGTGATCGCGATTTTGCACGGGGCCGAGGGCCAGATCGTGAACACCGGGAATCCGCTCGTGACCTACGAGGGAGGGGGCGGCGCGAAGCAACCGGTGCCTTCGTCGAACGGATCGAAAGCGGCAAAGCCGGTGGCGCGGGTCGAGGCACCGGAGGTGCTGGAACCGGCCTCCGAGCGCGAGGACAACGGCTCGGTAGTCGGTTCGTTCGCCAACACACCGGGCGGGAACGCCAGTGGCAAGGCCTTGGCGACACCGGTCGTCCGGCGGATCGCGAAGGAAATGGGCGTAGACATCGACGACGTGACAGGCAGCGGCATCGGCGGCCGGGTCTTGAAGAAGGACGTGCGGGCGGCGAGCGGTTCCGGGAATGCGACGAGGAATCAGGCGGCCCGCAGTGATGGACCCAGCGGCGTTCAAAATCTCGGGGGTCACGGTGATGTAGCGCCGATGGATCGTTCGGAACCGCACAGCCGCGTGACGGAAACCCTGTCAACGACGCGGACGCCTCCGGGCCGCGCCGCGACCGCCCCCTCGGTAGCGAATCCCCCGCGGACGCCGCGCGCTCTCCCGAACGCGGAAGAGGTGACGCGGATCCCGTTCCGGGGCGTGCGGCGGACGATCGCGAACCGTTTGCGCGAGAGCGTCAATCAGGCCGTCCACTTTACTGTGATGGACGAGGCGGACGTGTCGGCGCTGGACGCTCTGCGGCGGAAGCTGGCGGGGGCCAGCGGCGAAAAGGTCTCGTTCCTGCCGTTCGTGGCGGGTGCGGTCTGCCGCGTATTGGGCGATTCGCGGTTCCGATCGCTGAATGCGAACAGCAACGATGCGACTGAGGAAATTATCCAGTTCCGGTCGGTCCATCTGGGGATCGCGACCGATACCGAGGCGGGGCTCATGGTGCCGGTGATTCGAGATGCGGATCGGCTGGGGGTGCTCGAGATCAGCCGGGCGATCGCGATGACGGCGGACATGGCGCGCGGGCGTTCGATCCCGCGTGAACAGTTGATGGGCGGGACGTTCACCATCAGTAACGTGGGGAGCCACGCGGGGCGGTTTGCGACGCCGATCATCAACTACCCCGAGGTCGGCATCTTGGCGGTGGGTCGAGCCCGGGAAGGGATGATCGTGAACAAGGGGACGTTCCGAGTCGGGCAGGTGCTGCCGCTGAGCCTCGCGTGCGACCATCGGGTGGTGGACGGGGCGACGGCGGCCCTGGCGCTGGCGGAGATCATCCGGCTGCTGGGCGAACCCGACGGGTTGTTGACGCCGGCGCGGGGGTGAGGAAAATTCAAATTGATCGAGTTACGCCGTCACTTTGACGGGAAGAGCATCGTGCCGGACGGGCGGGCGTTGTAGCGTTGCTCCGAGACACAGAGTTGGACAACCCGTGAAGCCTAGAAGCGCCGAAATCCGAGGGAACCAAGAAGGGTTCACGCTCATTGAACTGCTGGTGGTGATCGCGATTATCGCGGTTTTGATTTCGATCCTGCTGCCGTCGTTGGGAGCCGCGCGCGAGGCCGGGCGGGCGGCCGTGTGCCTGTCCAACTTGCGGCACAACGGGATCGCGGTGCGGGCGTACGCGGACGAGAACAAGGGCAAGAGTCCTGCGCTGGGGATTCCGTATGGGACTTTGCCGAACTGGGCCCTCGTCGTTCAGGCGTCGGCGGGCATCACGGGGGCGACCGGGGGAGAGTTGTATTCGCAGCGGTCGAGCTTGGTATGTCCGACGGCGCGGAGTCTGTACGGAAGCCAGATGCAACGAACCTACGCGATCAACACGTCGGGGCATTCGGGGTCCGCGGGCGATCCGGACAACTTCGATGTGGGGCTGGTCTCGATTCGGCTGGACCTGGTGGAGCGCCCGTCGGATGCGCCACTTTTGATTGATTCGGCGGCGGCCCCGATTGTGGGCGAGGCCCCGCCACCGACGCGGACCTTGAGCGTGGTTGATTTTCGGGACGACACCCAGGTGCGTGCCAGGATCGGTCGAGTGCATGCCGCCAAACAGGCCTTTAACACCGTGTTCGTGGACGGATCGGCGCGAATCGTCACCGAGGTGCCGGACTTTTTTGCGAACCCTTTGCCATAGAGACGAGCGGGAGGCTGAGCGTGAACGCGGCACCAGAGTCGGGGGGGGCGGCGTTGAGGAGAAGTTCGCCACCCAACTGGTCGGCGAGGCCCCGGGCGAGGGCGAGCCCGAGACCCAGACCAGCGATCGAGCCGTCGGCGTGTCGGCCGCCGCGGACGAAAGCGCGGAAAATGCTCGAGCGGTCGGTGGTTTCCACACCGGGGCCATGGTCGCGGACGGCAAGCTTGACGTCCTTGGAGCCGATGCGAACTTCGAGGTGGATACGGCGGTCAGCGGCGGCGGCGGCGTATTTGCAGGCGTTATCGACGAGGTTGTAGAGAATCCGCTCCACCGTCGCGGCGTCGGTGGCGATGAGGGCATCGGCGCTCGGATCACGCTCCACGACAAGGGTCATCCCGGATTGCTCGCAGCGGGCGGACAGCGTTCCGACGAATTGATCGACGAGTTCACCGAGCGGAATCGCGTCGGAGTTGCGAGCGGGCTTGTTGCGACCGAGTCGGGCATAGTCGAGGACGCTCTCAACGATGCGGGAAAGGCGATGGCTCTCGGCGCGGAGGGTCGTGAAGTACTCCTTGCGGCGGACTTCGTCGGGGACCATGCCGTCGGCGAGCATCTGGGAGTAGAGGCAGAACGTCGTGAGCGGGGTGCGGAGTTCGTGAGTGACGGCCGTGACAAACTGGCCGCGGCGCTCGGCCAAATCCCAGGAGGCGCGGAGGACGAGGCCGATGGCGAGCGCCGCCACGAGGGCGATGATCCAGGC
>ENA-ORBV01013870-ORBV01013870.1-microbial-mat-metagenome-genome-assembly--contig:-NODE-13870-length-12164-cov-10.623480_pt1 | contig 12164 bp, 12 predicted proteins | sample MGYA00237777_ERZ505514 | MGnify/ENA primary metagenome ERZ505514 (study PRJEB26160, sample SAMN06269048) | microbial mat metagenome | isolation source: Oligotrophic lake microbial mat | place... | reverse complement strand
CGAGCAGACGAGCCCAAGTCGTCGCCTGGTGGTGCTTTGCGGCCGCGGGATCCACAGTCGACCTTGAACAGGTCAACAAGGGACGCCCGTGGTCGCAAAGTGCCGCCAGAGGGCGAAAGACGGCCGAAGGCCGCCGGTTGGGCCGTCCGATCGAAAAGCTGGTTAATAACCTGGGCTAGAGACCCGCGCTCCCAGTGCGCGGGCTTCTAGCCCGCCTGGCAGCACGGGGCGACCCGCGTGGGCACAATGCGCCGGTGCAGGATCCGTCGCGATCGCCGTCCTTCAGGTTGCGCGCGCGCGCCCTGCTTTTGGCCTGCGCACTCACCGCGGCCAGCGCCTGGGCCGGCCGCCGCGTGCTCGCCGCCCCCGCGGCGTCGGCCGACGACGGCGTCTTCTGGCTCGCCCTATCCCTGTGCGTCTGGATCGTGGCCACTGCGGTGCTCCTCGCGATGTCCGGCGGATGGAGCGCCGCCCGGTCCGCCGTCCAACCCGGCCGCGGCAACCTCGCGTGGTTTTTGCCGTGGGCCGTGGTCGGCGGCTGGCTGCTGGCCCACCTCGGACCATCCTTCCTCGAGTTCCAGCGGCACTGGATCCACCTCGACAGCGGCACACGCACAGGCGCAGCGGGCGCGGCGCTCCACAACGCGCCCGCATGGCAAGTGGCGTTGGTCGCCGGGGGCCTCGCTGCGATCGCGGAGGAACTCTTTTTCCGCGGCGCGATCGTCGCAGCCCTGCGCCCCGCGCGCCCCGCCGTGTGGATCGCGCTTTCGGCGCTGCTCTTCGCGCTGGCCCACGGCAATCCCGAGCGCTGGCCCTGGACCTTTGTGCTCGGGCTCGGATTCGGCCTCGCGCGGTGGTGGTCCGCCGGCATCCTGGCGCCGATCCTGATGCATGCCGCCTACAACGGTGCCCTGCTCCGCCCGGATCTGCTTGCACTCGATGCGGACACGCGCCTTGACCCCATGGCCGCCGCCGGAGGAATGGCGGCCTGGTTGGCCGCCGGAGCCTGGCTAGGACGCCGCCCGAGCTAACGGGCACAGGGCCGGGCGAGAGGACCGTCGCGGGGCCCGAACAGGTCGTCCCCCGTGAATCCGGCGAAAGATTTGGGCGGGGGGATGGGCGGCTTCCCATTAGCGAAACGAGCATGCTGCCCTGTGAAAACTGAGTTTGGGACGGTTTAAGTTTCGTTCGTAAGAAAAGTTGCGCACTTGAGATTTGCCGCCAGGCTACACGCCGCGCCCGCGCGCTGCGGCAGTGCCGCGGCAGTGCCGCGGCAGTCCCACACCGACCGCCTCGCCCGCGGACGCTCCAACGTCCCCTTCGATCCCCTCCCCGAGCAGGTCCCATGAAGCACCTCTCTCTTCTGCTTTGCGCCGCAGGCGCAGGCAGCCTCGTCTACGTCACGAGTACCCAGGGCAAGAGCGCCGAACCGGCGGTCGCGCCCACCCTCGAAGTCCAAAGCGACGACACCCTTGGACTCGTGCGTGTCACGCCGCGCCCTTTGGTGGAGTTGCCCCTTGGAAAACCGCTGCACGGCAATGCCGAGCGCCTCTTCAGCCGTTACCTCACCTGGAAGAGCCAGGTACAAGCCGACGAGAACAGCACGGCGTTCGTGTTCCCGATGCGCACCCTGCGCGGAGGCGGCGAACCCTACGCCGACCTGTCGGGCAGCGCGACCGTCGACCTTGCGACGGGCTTCGTGCGCATCTCGTTCGATGCGGACGTCGCTGCGCACGGATTCAAGCTGTGCCTTGTCGATGACCGCGGCGAAGGTGGCGGCACGAGCCTGCTCGAGCCCCAGGACATCGTGCTGACCGTCGACAACCTCGTCGTCACCGCCGACGGGCGCGAGCTGGAAGGCCGACTTCCCGGACGTCTGCCCGCGAACTTCGAAATCGACCAGGTCTTCGTGGCCGAGGTCGACCGCTCGCTGGACGCGGGCGCCGTGCTGTTCGGGGGCCCGACGCTGTTCCAGCGCCTGCTCGCGCAGGAACTCGCCACGCAGCGCGCAGCCAATGACAAGTCGATGCTGCTCGGCCTCGCGATGCCCGTGCAGCTCGGCGGCCCGCTCGGCATCGGTCCGATCGGCGCGCTCGTTGCAAGCGGCGAGAATGAGTTCTTCAACAACCAGTTCAAGGGGAACGGGCGCACCTGCGGCACCTGCCACCCGGCGGACTTCAACCTGACGATCGACTCGGACTTCATCTCGAAGCTTCCGAACACCGACCCGCTGTTTGTCGCCGAGTTCATGCCGGCGCTGACCTTCGAGTTGAACGGCAGCCGCCGTTTCGAGAACCCGGTGCTCATGCGCAAGCTGGGCCTCATCACCGAAAACCTCGACGGCTTCGGCAACCTGAAGAAGATGTTCGTGATGCGCAGCGTGCCGCACACGTTCGCGCAAGGCGTTTCCATCCAAGCGGGCAACGGCGTGACGCCGCCCGACGAACGCACCGGTTGGAGCGGTGACGGCGCGCCGCACGGCATCGTCAACGGCATCCCGACCTCGGGCCGACTGTTTGACTTCGCCATCGGCGCGGTCATCCAGCACTTCCCGAAGACGACGAACCGCATCAACAACGTCGACTTCATCATGCCGACCAACGCCCAGTTGATCGCCATGGAAGCATTCCAGTTGAGCCTTGGCCGGCAGACGGACTTCAACCTCAACGTGTTGACGTTCAACGACCCGGAGACCGAAACGGGCAAGATCCTCTACCAGCAGAGCTCCTGCAACAAGTGCCACCCGAACGCCGGGTCGGACCAACCGAACTTCAACTTCGACACCGGTGTCGAAGAGTTCCTGATCAACAACCCCGACATCACCGGCGAGCCGCGCCCCGCGGACGGTGGCTTTGGCACCGATCCCAACGGCCTGTTCCCGGCGATTCCCGTCCCGAACAACGGTGTTGATCCCAACAAACCGGTCGGAAGCTTCGGCAACGGTGAGTTCAACACACCGAGTATCGTCGAAGCGGCGGACACCGGTCCGTTCTTCCACAACAACATCGTGTGGGGTGGCATCGAAGAGGCCATCGACTTCTACCGCTCGGCGGAGTTCGCCCAGGCCCAGGGCTTCACGATCTCGTTCGGCGGCAACGGCCGCGAACAGGTCGGCAAGTTCCTGCGCTCGATCAACTCCCTCGACAACATCGACACCGGGACCCTATTCGCGCAGCGTGCTTTCGACGCGTGCGCGTTCTTCCCTGTGTCGATCTTCGACGCGCAGCACCACGCCGCCGTCAACCTGTTCCTGCGCCTCGCGCTGAAGGACATCGACGACACGATCCGCGTTCTCAGCGAAGTTGGCATCAACCCCGTCGCGCTCAACCACCTGAAGGAAGCCAAGTGCTTCTTCTTCTGGGCGATGGCACCGATGGATTGGGACAAGCGCCGTGAGCTGATCATCACGGGCATCCAGGAGATGCAGCTCGCGCGCCAGGACATCGGCAACTGACGTGCGCCCCCGCGGGGCGACGTTTAGCGCCGGCCGCGACTTCAGGGCCCCTCCCGCTCGGTCACCCGCGGTGCGCACGTCGCACCGCGGGGCCGATCGGGGGGGGCCGCTCGCTTTTTGGGCGGGACCGTCGCCCGCTCGGCGCGCGCGCTCCGCTTCAAACCGGCCACCGTGTGGCCAAACATCACCTGCGAGCCCATTCGTTTGGGCCGTGCCGACTTTTACCCAAGCTCTCAGCGGGGAATGAGGTCGGCGATGAAAACGTCGCTGTCTTCGCCCTCGCCGCCGGGCTCACCGTCGCGCCCGAAGCTGTGCAGTTGGTACGGGGCGCGATTCCCGGGCGCGACGTAGATCAACCTGCGCCCCCACGGGTCCACGATGTCGTCCTTCGAGAGGTGCACGCGGCCCAAATCGTCGGGCAGGATCAGCGCTTCGAGCGTGCCCGGATAGTGGCCCGAATGCGTTTCGGACCACGCCCGCAGAGCCACGTCCACGCGCACGATACGGTCCTCGATTCGAAGGGGCGGTGCCACCTGGGCGGCACGCTCGCCGCGATCGGCGGCAACGGCGCCATCCGCGAGCGGGGCGGGCTGTGCTCCCGCACGCTCCGCCGCCGCAACCTCTGCCGGTGCGAGGGCCGCTTGCCGCTCCGCGTCGGATGAGGTACGCATCAACAGCCAGACGCCGGCCCCAGCCGCGGCGAGTACGACGAGCAAGGCGGTGCCGCGCACGGCACCCGCGCGCGGATGGAATTCAAAGCGTGCGTTGGCCGTCGGATGGAGACGCGTTTGCATAGGTGGGCGGGGCTGGGGACATCGGGTTCGCAGGAACTAAAGGGATCATCGCAGACACCGGCGCGTTGGGAACACGGAAGTTGAGTCCGCCACCCCTTGTACGCGAGGCGCTCCATTCCAATCCCCGGCCCCGATCGGGACACGCCGCTCCCAAGGATGGCGCATGCGGCTACCATCCCGCCGATGGACCGCCGCGCCGACTTCAGCCTCTTCCTCGTCGTGGAGGGGTTGTGCGCGCGGGTCGACATCCACACGGCCGATGGCCGACGTTCCCATGGGCGCGTCGAACACGCGGGTTCGATGGGCCCCGCGGGCTTGGGTGATGCCATCGGGCAGTTGCTGGCCGGCGGCCCTGCGCCGGGACGGCGGGCGGGTTTGCTCTTTGACGGTTGCTGGAGCGGTCTTGTGCGCGCGCCCGCGTCCGATGAACTTGGCCGGGCGCTCGCGATCGCCGCGCAAGGACGTTCCCACGTCGCGCCGTCGAACGCGCTGACGGGTTGGAGCGCGTTGGAGGGCAGCGCGGACCCCGCAGAGCTGTGGACGACGATCGCACCGCGCCACGTGGCCGTGGATGCCGCCCAACGGCTCGCCGCCGAGCGCTCGGACCTCGCTTGGATCGCCCACCCCGCTGGCCTTTTGCGCGGGTGCAGCGGACTGCGCACGGAGGTTTGGCCGGGACTGACCTGGTGCGGCGGGGGCGGAGCGCCGCTGCGCATCCTCGAGGGTGCGCCCGGATCGATCGCGTGGGCCGGCGAGCTGCGCGGGTGGTTGGCGGAGCGGCGCGGCTCCGCGCCGATTTTGTTCGCGGGACCCGCGGACCGCGAGGCGCTCGGCAGCGCGCGCGTCGCGGGCCGTCGCGCCCTCCTTCCCGAACGCCGCCAAGTGGAGTTGCTCCACGCCGTTGCGGCGCGCTGGGCGGAAACGCGGCCGGCCCATGCCGCCGTGCCGGACGCGCCGTGGACACTCAGGGCGAACGAGGTGGGCACGCAACCGGAAGCGCCAACCTGCGCAGCCGAAACCATCGCCTCCGCCGCGGTCGTGCGCTCCGCGCTGCACGCGGCCCCGTCCAACGTCGCGCTGCCTTCCAAAATGGCAGTGCTCGAGCTCGAAGTCGCGCCCGCCCGTCGCCACGCGGCATCGCCCACGCCGTACCCCGCGCTCGACATCCCCGCGGCGATCCGCGAACCGCGCCCATCGCGCACCGGGCACGCCGGCACCGTCGATAGCGCCCGCCTCGACACCGCTGTGCGCATCGAACGCCCGAACCAGCGCAGCGCCGTGTCGCGCCGCGCCACCACAACGGTATTGGCACCGCGCCGCGCCCAGACTGTCGCGGCCGCGAAGTCCGCGCCGCCGTCGCCGCTCCCGCCCGAACCCTCGATGCGTTTTGATCCGCCAGCGTGGCTGCCCGCGGCGCTGACCCTTGCCATCGCGCTTGCCATCGGCTGGCACCAGCACACCCGCGCTCCCGCTTCAGAAGCGGAGGGTGGAGTGAGCGTCTACGCCGTCGATGGGAGCGACGGCGCATCCGCGACCGACGTGTCGACAGCGTCCATCCTCGAACTGTGCCGCGAAAACCTTGTGCAGCGACGCCGGCTCCCCGCGCTAATCGATGCGATCGTGCGACACACCCAGGATGACCTCCAACTGCGGCGTGTGGTCGCAAAGCTGGGGGGTGTTGCCACTGTCGAAGGGCTTGGAGCGAGCTCCGCTGCGGTCGATCGATTCTGCGCGGCGGTCGCGGGTGAACTCGCGCGCTACGGTTGGGTCGCGTCTGTGGCCGTGGTGCAGCGGCGCGCGTTGCCCTCCGGGGGCCGCGCGTGGGAGTTCGCGCTCGAGTTGACTCCGCACGATCCCCCCGTGGAGTTCGCACCCAGTCCGGGTAGCGCCGACTTGCCCGCGCCCGCCGATCGCAGCGAACTCACCGCCCGCACCAGCGCGTGCTTCGAAGCCGGAGGCGCAGAAATCACCGCGTCGCGGCGCGACGACGGAACACTTTCGCGCTCGTCGCAGGAGGTCGTCGCACTCGCCGAAGGGCTCGTCGGTAACCGCGACAAACCGATGGGTTGGCGTTACGACCTGCGCACGCCCCTCGCCGGGCTAGCCGAGTGCCTGCGGGAGCTCGCCGCGCAACCCGAGTTTGTGCTACCCGCAGCGATCGAACTCGAGTCGCTGGAAGCCGACGCGGGCTTCGACGTGCGCCTGTGGCTTTGGCTGTGATTCCTTGAATCAGCCGATGTCGACCGGATGGATGCGCTCCAGCGGCACCTTCTGACCGTCCTCCCCAACCGCCACCATCGTCACGGTGGCTTCGGTGACGGGCACACGCACGTGGCTGCCAAAACGCCGCTGCGCCCAAACGGAGACCTTAACCGTCACCGAGGTTGTGCCAACACGCACCGTATCCGTGAAGAACGACACGAGGTCGCCGACGAACACCGGCCGTTTGAACTCGATGCGGTCCATCGCCACCGTGGCAATGCGGCCCGAGTGGTAGCGGTGGGCTTCGATCGCCGCCGCCAAGTCGATCTCCGAAAGGATCACACCGCCGAAGATCGTGCCGAGCGCGTTGGTGTCGCGCGGCATCATCACGACCCGGATCGCCGGCGTTTTGTCGGAGGGATAGTCGGCGGAGAGGTCTTGCTCGTCCGAACTCGATTCATGGCCTTGGATCGGCGAATTCATCGGGATTTGGGGGTCTGTTGGCCCTGCGCCCAAGCGCGAACCCGCTGTTCGAGTTCCTGCGTGTGGCCCTTGAAGAAGTGGTCCGCGCCAGCGATCTCGTGGGTGTCGAAGTGCGCGGGGAGGACGGGGTATTGCTCCAAAAGGTCGCGCCGCGTGCCGTATTGGTCGCTGTCGCCCCAGATGAAAAACGTGGGTTGGCGCAACTCGTCCACCCGGTCGAGTTCGAACATCCGCAGGGGAAAGCCGACCAGGACGAGCCTTGCGATGCGCGGCTCCTTTTTGGCAAGACCAAACACGGTCCGCGAGCCGAACGAAAATCCCGCGGCCCACCAGGGTGCGCCCGGGTGTTTTTGCGCGAGCCATTCGAGCGCCGCCTGCGCGTCGTCCTCTTCGCCGCCCTCGCCGTCGTACTGGCCTTCGCTCGCCCCGACACTGCGGAAGTTGATGCGCAGGCACGCGAGCCCCGCGGCCGCGAGACCGCGGGCGGTCCGGAAAGCGACGGTGCTGTGCATGTTGCCGCCGTGCGCGGGGTGCGGATGGCAGACCACGGCTACCGCGGCGGGTTCGTCGCGGCCCTCAGGCTCGTGGTACAGCGCCTCGAGCTGGCCCGCCGGGCCGCGGATCAGGAACTCAAGACCCGGGTGCGACGGCGTAGGGGTCATGGCACCTAGTCTATAGCCCACGGGAGCCCATCCCGCCCGCCACCGTGCTCCGCCGCATCCGCGCCCTCTTGACCGCCCACCTTGCCGCGTGGCGCGCCGCCGACCCGCCGCTCACGGCGCTCCTCGTGCACGGCTTGATCGCGGGTGTGTTGTGCGGGCTGGTGCGCGACTTTCTCCCGCCGTTTGCGTATGCGGCCTTCGCATTCAGCGTTTCGGGAGCGCTGCTCGTCTTGCCGTTCCTCGGCGAGCTCGGCTTCCTCCTGCGCGACGATCCGGCGTCGGAGTGGAGCCGCGCGCTGCCCGCCACTTCCCGCGAGCAACGCGCGGCCCGCGCCCTCGCCGTCGCGGTGATCCTTGGCGTGCTCGCACTTGGCAGCATCCTGCCCGCGGCGGCCCTCGCGCCGGTGGGCTTCGGGGCGCTCGCGCGGATCGCACTGGTGCCCGCGGGGCTCGCATCGGCCATCGCGCTGGGTGGAGCGCTGCTCGGTGTCCAGCAGTTGCTCGCGCGGCGTCCGGCGCTCCTCTCGTTCGCGCACACGGTGCTCTTCGCGGGTTTGCTGCTGCTCGTCGTCGTGGGCCTGCCGCAGGTGCGCCACCTCGCTGACGTGGATTCGCCGCGGGAGCTGGGATCGGCCTTCGTTTGGCTGCTGCCCCAGGTGTGGTTTGCGGCGCCGTTCGCGGAGGGAGCGCACGGACTCGCAGCGGCCTGGCCCGCTGCCCTCGGCGTCGTGGTGGGCGCGGCGGCGTTGTTTGGACTTCCCCTCTCGCGCGCAGGCGTGGTGCACGGCTCCGACGCACTCGGGAAGCTGCTTGAGCCCCTGCGCCGCCTCGCGGTCCGCCTGTGGGTGCGGCGCGCGGAGCGCGCGACGTTCGAACTCGTGTTCGCAGCGCTTCCGCACGAGCGCGAAACAAACCTGCGCACTCGCCCCCTCGTGGCGCTGCCCTTGCTCTTCCTGCTCGCGGCCTTCAATCGTGAACCGGGACCGGAGCGCGATGGTTTGCTCGCGCTCTTGCTGTTCGTCGCAGCGGTGTACCTGCCCGTCCTGGCGGCGCACGTGCCCGCGTCGGCCAGCCACCGCGCGCGCTGGATCCTCGACGGCGCGCCGGTGGCGGCGGGAGCGCTCCAGGGTGGCGCGTTCAAAGCGCTGGTGCTGCGCGCGCTGATTCCGCTCTACGCCGTGCTGTTTCTCTTCGCCGCAGCCCTCGCGGACCTGTCGTTTGCGGCCCGCATCACGCCCCTCGCTGCGCTGTTTGCCCTCGCGGTCCTGCGCCGGGCGTGGCCAAGCTGCGCACGCGACCTGCCCCTCTCGCTGCCACCCGACCGCGCGGGCGAAGGCCTCAACCTCGGCGGCCCGCTCCTCACGTCGGCAATCCTCGCGACGGTGATCGCGGTCTTCGCCGCGAAAGCGGTCACCACTCCCGTCGCAGCGCTGGTCGTCGCGCTCCCGCTCGTACTGCACGAGGTTCTGGCGGCGCGTGCGTGGAACCGGCCCGCGGGCGCCAGCGCCTGAACCGCGACGCCCTGTCAGTACGGGTCGCGCTGGGCGAGGTACTGGCTCAAGTCCTCGGGCAGCGGGCTCGTGATCTCGATGCGCGCGCCGTCCTTGGGCGACGTCAACGCCAAGCGGTGGGCGTGCAGCGCGTGGCGGGTGAGCCCGAGTTCCAGTTGGTCGCGGCGTGTGAGCTCGCCATCCTGCGCGCGCAGGAAAAGTTCTTCATCCACGCCGTAAAGCTTGTCGCCAACGAGCGGATGCCCGATCGAAGCCATGTGCACGCGGATTTGGTGCTGGCGGCCCGTATGCAGGCGGCACAGCACGAGCGCACAATCGGCGTAGCGCTCAATCACGCGCCAATCGGTGCGCGACGGCAAGCCGCGCGCGACGGTCGCCATCTTGAGGCGCACCTGCGAACCCGGCGCGGATCCAAGATCGGCGTCGATCACCCCCTCGTCCTGTTCGGGAACGCCGCGCACGATCGCGAGATATTCCTTCTCGACGAGCCGGTCCTCGAACTGGCGCATCACCGCTGCGTGGCTGATGGGATCGCGCGCGAGCAGCACAACACCGCTCGTCTCCTTGTCCAGACGGTGGCAGAGCTTGATGCGGTCCTCACGCCGCGCCGCACCCAAGTTCCAGTGCACGTACACACGCTGGATCAGGGTATCGGACAGGTGCCGACCGCTGGGGTGGACCGGCAGGCCCGGCGGTTTGTCGACGGCGATGAGGACATCGTCCTCGTACAGCACGCACAGGTCCGTGGCGGAGCTCGTCGCGCGCTGGATGCGCAGGGGCTCGGGGATCAGGACGACCACGCGGCTGTTGTGCATCAGCCGTCTGCCGGGCCGGTGCTCTGGCTGAAGTTCCCCGCCGCCGTCGGGGCGCTCGGGCACCGCCGGATCGATCAGCACGTACCCCTCGCGGATCAACGCCTGGATCGACGTGCGCGAGCGCCAGGGCAGCGCGCGCTGGAGGAACGCATCCAGCCGGATGTGGACCTCGTCGACCGGCAAGTTGAGGTCGCTGGCCCGCACACGCAGGTCGGCGCGTTCAACGGGCTGGGAGAGGTCGCGATCCTTGGGGAAGAGCCGCATGGCGGGCGTGCAGGTCGACGCCGCTCCCGCGCGACAAGCCCGCGTTACCGCGGGAGAAAGGTCAGCGAACGCGGCCGCCGGCGCGGCGCTGGGATTTGCGCGTTGCCTTCAAGATCGTGCGCAGGCGTTCGCGGCGTTCGCGACGGCGGGCGTCTGAGCGCTTCTCGTGCCAGGTGTAGGCCTTCGCGAGGCGGAAGATGCCGCCGTAGTTGCACTGACGCTTGAAGCGGCGCAGGGCGGCTTCGAGCGACTCGTTCGCACGAACTTGGACTTTGATCGCCATACTGGAGAGGATTTTGGGGCCCCGAGCCGGCCCGGTCGGGGACGAGGGGCGACCACCACGCCGCCGGGCGGCAACTCCATCGCGACATGCCACGACATCCGCACCTACTACGAGGAGGCGGCACTGGAACTGGCCACCGAGACGGTCCCCGGCGCCCGGGCTGCCGAGGCCTGGTTCTTCGAGCGGACCGAAGCGGGTAAGACCGTGCTCGCCACCCGTGCCGCTATGAAGGACCAGGGCGCCCCCTTCCCCGTCTGGTTCTACATGGCGCCCGGCCACCGCTGATCCAACGTCCGGTCGCACACGACCGCGCGGCGTGGAGCGGCACCACGAATACCACTTGTAGCGATATGCTACGGTCGTAGCAATTCGTGACAGGAGATGACTATGGCGAAGGGAACGTCCACACCGACACGGGTCGCGGCAGACGTCGTCGCGGCCGCCGGCCTGGTCGCTGCGGGGGGATCGGTTGGCCTGTCTGATGGCGACCGAGCGCTATGTGGGGCAAGCAGAGACGCCGCGCTATGTCCTTGAGGTCTGGACGACAGAAGTGTTGGCGAACGGGATGATCGCCAATGCGCGCAAGCACAGCGAGGTAAGCATTGGTGGTGATTGTGGCGGTGGCGGGCGGTCGGAAAGCGCTGTCCTTTACGAAACCGAGGGTGGGCTTGCCTATCGCGGTTATCAGTAGACACCCAAATAATTGTCAGTTTCCCACTGGCTGACGCTGTTGTGGTAACGTCGCCATTCCTCGCGCTTGGTCTGGATGTAGTAATCGGCATAGGAGAGTAGTCGCAAAATCAGCGTTCGGCGGCTCTCCCCATGAGACATTTGTGGTGTGATTGACAATGTGAGCAATCCAGACTAGAATAACTCCTGTGGAAAGTTGTAAATCTGACGTGTTATCGACAGATGGGTTGAGATGGACAAGTGGATAGTTCGCGATCGATACGGCAACGAGATTTACTTCACCGAGGAACGGTGGCAGCATATCTTAGCGTCACGGCCAGAGCTTGAGCCATACTTTGACCAGTTTCTCGAAACGGTACGAACAGGCCGACGTCAACAAGACTCACTGGTGCCGAATGAATATCGGTACTACAAGTCATTTGATGAACTATTACCAGAGAACAGCCACCTAATCATGATCGTGGTCTTCAAGAAACAACTTGACGACAAAGGCGAGTATATCACCAACAATTTTGTAGTCACTGGGTGGGCGAACTATCTGTGGTCACAAGAGTGACAGAATGAGCAAATTGAACATGCAGCGGGCAGAAATTACAGCACGGGATGGCACGCCGGTACGATTTGTCTATGATGAAGAGGCCGATATTTTGGAGTTGTTTTTTGGTGAAAATGCACCAGCAACTGGGATAGAACTGACTGATCACATCATTTTGCGGATAGACCGCAAGACAAAACGGGCCTTAAGTTTGATGCTGCTCCATTTTTCGATTCTTTCGGAACAGACAGAATATGGGCCACGTAGTTTTCCGTTGGAAAAATTAGAGCGGCTACCAGAGGATTTGCGGGAACTGGTTTTGCGTTTGCTCATATCCCCGCCGGTCAGCCAATTCTTGAAATTATCGCAGCTTCAGACGACACCACCGAAATTTATGCTGGTTGCCTATCTTGAAGCACAACCGATTCTAGCCTAGGCCTGAGTCTCACTGCCAGCCCCGCCGCCGAACAT
>ENA-ORBV01013867-ORBV01013867.1-microbial-mat-metagenome-genome-assembly--contig:-NODE-13867-length-12169-cov-4.763893_pt1 | contig 12169 bp, 12 predicted proteins | sample MGYA00237777_ERZ505514 | MGnify/ENA primary metagenome ERZ505514 (study PRJEB26160, sample SAMN06269048) | microbial mat metagenome | isolation source: Oligotrophic lake microbial mat | place... | reverse complement strand
GCGAAGACCCGTTCAAGGTCGTCGTCGACGACGTCATCCTCGCGCGAGACCACGGTGAACGCGCCATCGGGCTGGATCAGCGCGTCGAAGCCAGACACCCCGACTTTGCTTACCTGAAGTCGGATGCGGCCGTCGGCGGGGCTCCAGATGTTGACGGTGAAGGTCAGCGCGTCGCGCCCGGCCGGCTTGATCCGCACCAGCAGGTCGGCGGTGATCGTCGCCGCGCCCTGGTGCCAGGCCTGGGCCTGGGCGGCGCGTTTGGCGGCGGTGTCGGCGCCGACCACGGGGGGGGTCTGACGTCCCGGGCCGCAACCAGCGAGGGCGAAGCCGAGGACGGCGATCGCGCAGCGGCTCATGCGGGCACGGCGATAAGGTCGTAGCCCTTCACCCCGGTGATCCGGACCTTGGCCCAGTCGCCGACCGTGGCCAGTTCGCTGGCGAGCACGGTGTGCGAATCGACCTCGTGCGCCTGACCGAAGTGGCGGCAGGCGAAGGTGCCGAAGTCGCGCTGGCTGTCGACCAGCACGGTCTGTTCGCTGCCGATCCAGCGCTTCAACCGGGCGCGATGGAGTTTCTTCTGCTGGGTCATGAACGCATGGTGGCGTTCGGCGATCAGCTCAGGGGCGACCTTGTTCGGCATCTTGAACGCCGTGGTGCCGTCCTCGTCCGAGTAGGTGAAGCAGCCGACCGAGTCGAAGCGCTGCTCTTTGGCGAAGTCCATCAGCTCGGCGAAGTCGTCGTCGCGTTCGCCGGGGAAGCCGACGATGAAGGTGGTGCGCAGGACGACGTCGGGCATCGCCGCGCGGATGCGGTCGAGGCGCTCGGTGATCTGCCCGCGCGTGGTGCGCCGGCCCATCGTCGCCAGGGTGCGGTCGGACGCATGCTGGATCGGCATGTCGACGTACTTGACCACGTTCTTCGTTTCGGCCATCGCCGCGATCAGCTCATCAGTGAAGTCGTTGGGATAGCAGTAGTGCAGGCGGATCCAGCTGTCGGGCGCGGCCTTGGCGACCTGGCGGATGAGCTGGGGCAGGCGGCGCTCGCCATAGAGATCCTGCCCGTAGTAGTCGAGGTGCTGCGAGATGAGGTTGATCTCGCGCACGCCGCGCTTGGCGAGGTCCTTGGCCTGCGTGACCAGCTCATCCTGCGGGCGCGAGCGGTGCTTGCCGCGGAAGAGGGGGATCGCGCAGAAGTTGCAGGTGTTGTCGCAGCCCTCGGCGATCTTGAGGAAGGCGAAGTGCGGCGGGGTCAGCTGGCTGCGCTGGTCATGGCGCAGGCGGTGCGCCGGCGCGTCGGGGAAGTGCGCGCGGACCACGGCGGGGAAGCGATCGTAGTCCTTGAAGGTCACCCACTGGTCGACCTCGGTGATCTCGGCCTGCAGCTCGCTGAGGTAGCGCTCGGTCAGGCAGCCGGCGACGAAGAGCTTGGCGCCTTCCTTGCGGCCCTCGGCGGCGCGGAAGATGTGGCCGATCGACTCCTGCTTGGCGCCCTCGATGAAGCCGCAGGTGTTGATCAGCACCAGGTCGGCCTCGCCGAGTTCCTTGGTCAGGGTGAAGTCGACCGAGCGCAGCGCGGTCACCAAGTCCTCGCTATCGGCGAGATTCTTAGAGCAGCCGAGGCTGATGAGGGCGGCGGTACGGATCGTCATGGGCGGGTGGGGTTTGTAGGTTTCGACCGGGCAAAAGCCATCGCCGCGCCGACCAGGCCTGGACCTGTTGGGTTCGTTCAGACCGCTCCGGCGACCTCGCAGTGCCGCGCGACGCTGCATTCCGCCAACGCAACACCCCAGGCGCGGCCTTGACCGTTCTCGCGGCCGGGGCTCTACTCCGGATCGCTCCGCTGCTCGGGGCCCCAGGAGGACGGGTGGTCAAACAGGTTCCCGGACTCGAGATCCGTCTCGCCAGCGGCGCCGATGCATCGGTGCTGAATGTGATGATCCGGGACTTCGCCGCCTTCGAACGGTTGCCCAACTTCTCGACCGAGGAATCGCTGCGCCACGAACTGTCGCGTCCCGACCGCGTCATCGAGGCGGTGCTCGCCACCCTCGACGGCAAGCCGGTCGGCATGTCGACCTTCTTCCAGACCTACTCGACCTTCGCCGCCCGTCGTGGCCTCTACCTCGAGGACATCTACGTCCGCGAAGAGTACCGCAACCGCGGCATCGCCGCCGCGATCATGCGCTTCATCGCCAAGCAGGCGGTCGAGCGCGCCTTCGCCCGCGTCGAGTTCACCGTTCTTTTGTGGAACAACATCGCGATCGAGTTCTTCGAGACGCTCGGCGCCACGCCGAACAGCGCGTGGACGACTTATCGCCTGAGCGGGGAGTGGCTGCAGCGCTTGGCCAAGCAGTCGGAAACCGAGACCGCGAAGACGTAAGTTTTCCCTGCCAGGAGCTCGGGCTGCCCCGCATGGCGGCTCCTGACCGGCCGTAGCGATCAACCGCACCGGACTTGTTTCCCTGGTAGCAATACGCTACCATGAACGCATGAGCCAACCGGTGAAGCTTTCAGACAGCCTCATCCTCGATGCCCGCTTGGCGAGCGAGTGCATGCAGCGCAGCATCGCCGGACAGGTCGAACTCTGGGCGCGGCTCGGCGCGGCTCTCGAACCCCTCTTGCAGGGAACCCAGGTGATGGCGCTGCGCCGGCAGGGGGCGGCGCGATCGTTGATGGAGTGTCTGGCCGATACCCCCGAGAACCGGGAGCAGGTGCTGGCCCATCTGAAGAGCCGCCCATTTCCGCACTACGAACCCGACCCCGACCGCCCGGGTTTACTCATCCGCACCGCGGCCGACGGCACGCGCACGGTTGGCCGCTTCGTCAACCGTGCATTCCATACGGTTCCCGTTGACGATGTCCCTGCCGCTGGGCATTGAGGCCCAGTTCGGTACCTGGCTCGATCGCCGCCCATTGCTGGTGGCGATCGCCGGTCCGAATGGGGCGGGCAAGACCACCTTCTATGAATCCCGCTTGGCGCAGACCGGCCTGCGCCTGGTCAACGCCGACCGGATCGCCGTGGCGCTGGGGGTTGATCCCTATCGCGCCGCCGCGATGGCCGACCAACTCCGACGCGTGCTGGTGCATGAACGCGAAAGCTTCATTTTCGAGACGGTCTTCTCCGATCCGCAGGGCGCCAAGCTCGCCTTCCTTGCCGAGGCTGCCAGCGCTGGCTTCGCGGTGGTGTTGATCTTCATCGGCATCGCTGGCGTCGATCGCTCGAGTGAGCGCGTCGCGATGCGCGTCTCACAAGGCGGGCACGATGTGCCGGCAGAGAAGCTCGTGCAGCGCTTCCCGAGAACCCTGGTCAACCTCGCTGCCGCCCTGACCAGTGTCCCCGCCGTCTTCATCTATGACAACGACGATTCCCAGTGGCCGTTCCGCCTGGTGCAGATCCATGAGCAAGGTCAGCGACGCTGGCGGAGCGCGACCGCTCCGCCGTGGGTGCCAGCGTGAACGCTGGACCGCTCGCTGGTCCGCATAGCATCCGTGCCAACGCCATGCGCCTCGCCGCCGCCACTGCTGTCGCCGCCGCCCGAGCTCGTGGGGCGATCTAACACCCCTCCCGCGGCGTCCTCCCACATCCGTCCACCACCTGCGCACCGGCCCTGAGATGGGCCGCGGACGCGCCGTTTCCCCCACGGTCATCCCATGCCCCTGCCAAACCTGCGTCCCAGCGATTCGCTCCAGAACGTCCGTTACGAGATCCGCGGGCCGCTCGCCCGGCGCGCGCTCGAACTCGAGAAGTCCGGGCGCGAGATCATCAAGCTCAACATCGGCAATCCCGGCGCCTTCGGCTTCCGCGCGCCCGAGGCGATGCGCCGCGCCATCATCGAGAACCTCGAGATGGCCGACGCCTACTGCCACCAGAAGGGCATCTTCCCCGCCCGCGAAGCGGTGGTGATGCAGCAGCAGAGCCGCGGGGTGATGGACGTCACCGTCGACGACGTCTTCATGGGCAACGGCGTGTCCGAGCTGATCCTGCTCGCGCTGCGCGGGCTGCTCAATCCCGGCGACGAGGTGCTGGTGCCCTCGCCCGACTACCCGCTGTGGACGGCGGCGGTGACGCTTAACGGCGGCACCGCCGTGCACTACCCGTGCCCCGAGGCCAGCGGCTTCCAGCCCGACCTCGAACGCCTCAAGTCGCTGGTCACTCCGCGCACCCGCGCGCTGGTGGTGATCAATCCCAACAACCCGACCGGCGCGGTCTATCCGCGCGCGACGATGGAGGCGTTGGCGCGTCTCGCCGAAGAACACCAACTCGTGTTCTTCTCGGACGAGATCTACGACCAGATCACCTACGACGGTGCCACCCACGTGCCGGCGGCGACGCTGGTGAAGAAGACGCTGTGCGCCACCTTCGGCGGATTGTCCAAGGTCTACCGCGCCTGTGGCTTCCGCGTCGGCTGGCTGTCGTTCAGCGGCGAACGCGCCCACGCCAAGGACTACCTGCTGGCGCTCGACCTGCTCGCCAGCCTGCGCTTGTGCGCCAACGTGCCCGGGCAATGGGCGGTGCAGACCGCGCTCGGCGGGCATCAGTCGATCCTCGACCTCACCCGTCCAGGCGGGCGCCTGTACGAGACGCGTCGTGCGGTGATCGACGGCCTGGCCAAGAGCCGCCACCTGTCCGCGGTCGCGCCGCAGGGCGCGATCTACGCCTTCGTGCGCGTGAAGAGCGCCGGCCCCGACTTCGACGACCAGCGCTTCGCTCTCGACCTGCTCGAGCGCAAGCAGGTGCTGGTCACGCCGGGCCACGGCTTCAACGTGCCCTACAAGGACCACTTCCGCATCACCCTGTTGCCCGACGAGAAGCAGATGGCGGAGGTCTTCCGCCGGGTCGAGGACCTGCTCGATGGATGAGTGCGTGGTCCGTGGTCCGTGGTCCTGGATGGGTGCGTGGTCCGTGGTCCGTGGTCGAAAGGCAGGACAACGGAGGCCAGGAAAACGTGAACCTCACCTCTCCTGACCACGGACCAGGCAATGGGACCACGGACCACGCACCCGGATCCGTCCCCGGATCCGCCGGACCCTTGTGCGTCGACCTCGACGGCACCCTCGTGCGCGGCGATACCATGGTCGAATCCGGGTTGGGCACGCTGCGCGCCTCGCCGCTCAACTGGCTGCTCGTACCGTATTGGCTGCTGCGTGGCCGGGCGCGCTTCAAAGCCGAGTTGGCGCGCCGCGGACGTCTCGACATCGCCACCCTGCCCTGGCGCGACGAGGTGCTCGACCACCTGCGCAGCGAGCGCGCGCGCGGTCGGCGCCTGGTGCTGGCTACCGCCGCGCATGTCCACATCGCCGACGCGGTGGCCCTACACCTCGGCTTGTTCGACGAGGTGGTCGCTACCACGGGCGCTGCCAATCTTACCGGCGAGGCCAAGGCGGCGGCGCTGGTCGCCCGCTTCGGCGAACGCGGCTTCGCCTACGCGGGTAACGAACGGCGTGATCTCGCGATCTGGCGCCGCGCCAACGAAGCCATCGTCGTGGACTGCGGTCGCGGGCTGATCGCCGAGATTGCCGCCACCACGCCGGTGCGGCTGGTGGTGGGTTCCGACGGTGACCAACTGACGGCACTGGCGCGGGCACTGCGTCCGCACCAATGGTTGAAGAACGTGCTTGTCCTGGTGCCGCCGCTCGCCGCGCACGTCAACGATGGTGCGGCTTGGGCCGGCGCGCTGCTCACCGCCGTCGCCTGGTGCCTGGCCGCGTCGTGCGTCTACCTCGTCAACGACCTCTTCGATCTGCACGCCGATCGCGTGCACCGCGACAAGCGCAGCCGCCCGCTCGCCAGCGGCTCGCTGTCGCCCTTCATCGGCATCGCGGCGATGCCGGTGCTGGCGGTCGGTGCGCTGGTCCTCGCCTGGCTGGCTGCGCCGGGCGCGGCGCTGGCCCTTGCCGCCTACTGGTGCGTGGCGATGGCTTACTCGGGGCTGCTCAAGACCTTGCCGTGGATCGACACCGGGGTGCTGGCCGGTCTCTTCGTCCTGCGCTTGATCGGTGGCGGCGCGGGCAGCGGCTGCCCGGTATCGCCGTGGCTGCTCGGGTTCGCCGGTGCGCTCTTCCTTGGTCTGGCCTTCGCCAAGCGCGCCGGCGAACTCGCCCGCCAAGGGCCGTCGCCGCGCCGGGGCTACCATCCGCGCGATCTGCGCGTCCTGGCTGGTGCGGGGATCGTCAGCGGGGTCGCTGCGGTCGCGGTCTTTGCTGGTTACGCGCACAGCGCGATCGCCGGCCTGCTGTACCGCCGACCAGCGCTGCTGCTGATCGACGCCGCGGTGTTGGCGCTGTGGCTGGCGTGGGTGTGGACGCTGACCCTGCGCGGGCGGTTGCATCACGATCCGCTTGTCCACGCGGTGCGCGATCCGTGGTCGTGGCTGGCGCTGTTGGCGGGCGTGGCGGCGTTCGCCGCCGCCAGCCTGGGGCTGCCGCGGTGATGCCGACACCCGCCAGTCTGGCCGCGCTGGCGCGAAAGCTGTACGCCAGCGCGCCGCTGATCGCGCGCAGCTTCCAGCGCCTACGGCCGCGCATCTGCCCCTTCGATGTGCTGGTTGCGCTGGTGCCCACCGGGGCGCGGGTGCTTGATGTCGGTTGCGGGAGTGGGCTCTTCCTGGGCCTGCTCGCCGCGAGCGGCCGGCTGGGCAGCGGCGTCGGCATCGACCGCGATGCGCGCGCATTGGCAGTCGCCGAGACCATGCGTCTGACGCTGGGCGAGCCGTCGTGCGTGCGGTTTACAAGCGGCGACGCTGGCGAGTTGCCGCCCGGCACCTTCACCATCGTCGCTCTGATCGACGTTCTGCACCACGTGCCGCCCAGCGCGCAGGTGGCGGTCGTGCTGGGCGCCGCCGAGCGCGTCGCGCCGGGTGGGCTGCTGCTGTGCAAGGACATCGCCCGGCGCCCGCGCTGGCGGGCGCTGATGAATCGGCTGCACGATCTGCTGCTCGCGCGGCAGTGGGCGCATCACCCCGATGGCGCGGCCTTGGTCGCCGCATGCGAAGGCGCGGGATTGCGGGTGGAACGCCATGAGCGCATCGACCGCTGGTGGTACGGCCATGAGCTGATCGTCGCCCGACGGCCGCTGGTGGCGTCGTGAACCTGCGCCGCCTGCCCTCAGGGCATCGGCGACTCGCCATGGTGGCAATGCGCTGCCTGCCGGGGTTCTGACATGACCCTTCCCGAACACCTCCTTGGCTGCCTGCTCTTGGCCCTGGGCGTCATCGCCCCGCTGCCGCTGGCCGTGCTCACCGCTTCTGGCCTGCGCACGCGCGAGAGCGGAACACGACTCCTCGCCATCGTCGTCACCTGGATCCTGCTCCAATCCCTGGCCGTCGTGAGTCTCGGCTGGTGCGGCGTTCTCGGGCGCGGGTCGCTGGTCGCCGCCGAAGGGGGGATCCTCATCCTCGGCGCGTTCCTCTGGCGCCGGGCCACCGGCGGCAAAGCGCTGCTCGCCGACCTGCGTGCCGCGCAGCGAGCGATCCCGACCTGGCCGGTGGCCGAACGCGCGCTGCTCGCGGTTGCGGTCAGCGTCGGCGTCATCGCCCTGCTCGCCCAGCCGCTCATCCCGAGCGGCAATTATGACACGCAGATGTACCAGCTGCCGATGGTGGCGGAGTGGTTGCAGCACGGGACCGTGCAGGCGCGTCAGGAACAGTGGCAGGGCAGCGCCACCTTCGAGCGCGGCATGCTGTTCTACCCGGGGGCGTGGAACGCGCTCAACGCCTGGGCCATCGCCCTGGGCGGGCATGAACGCTGGGCGCTGCTGCCCAGTCTGCTCGCCTGGGTGGTGTACGGCCTCGCCATCCGCGCCCTCGCCCGTGCCGCCGGCGCGGCGCGCGGACCGGCGCTGGCGGCGGCGGTGCTCGCCCTGGTGCTGCCGTTGAGTGGCATCTCGCTGCAGGCGGCGCACGTCGATCTCGCCCTCGGCGCGGTGCTGCTCGCGGGCGTGGTCTTCGCCCGCGAAGCCGGAGCCTCCGGCTGTGCCCTGGCCTGCGCCCTGGCCATCGCCCTGGCTGGGCTGGCGCCGGGCATCAAGCAATCGGGCCCGGCCGTCGCGGCGTTGATCGCCTGCGCCGGTGGCGTGGCGGTGTGCCGGCGCGCACGCGCCGCCGCGTTGGGCGCCGACCTGCGCGCGCGCTGGCCGGTTCTGCTGCCGGCGTTCGTTGTGGTCGGTGTGCTCGGCGCCTCCTGGTACGTGCGCAATTGGATCGAGACCGGCAATCCGACCGGCTTCGTGCGCCTGCGCCTGTTCGGCCATGAGCTGCCCGGCACCATCGATGCGGCGTTCATCGCCAACACCGATCTCCTCCATGCCCTGCGTCTGGGCGATCCCGCGCATTGGTCGCTGCTGGCGCGGGTGGCGCTGTTCTACCTCGGCCTGCCCGCGCTGGCGATGCTGGCGCCCCTGGTGCGGCTGCCCTGGGCCTGGCGCGGTCGCGCGCGGCCCGTGCTTGGCCTCGGCCTGCTCGCGCTGGCATTGGCGTGGCTGCACGTCGCGGGTCCGTGGAGCGGCAAGCACGCACACGACCCGGACCTATCCTGGTGGGTGGGCCAGCAGCTGCGCTACGGCTTCGCGTTGTGGGGCGTCCTCGCCGCGCTCGCCGCGCTGCTCGCCCCGGCCTCGCCGCGCTGGCTGGCCGCGCAGGCGATCGCCGCCGGCCTCGCCGCCTGCGCCCTGCCCTTCTTCTGCCTGCTCACCGCGTGGTCGTATGCCTGCATGGCAAGCGGGGTGGTGCTGATCATCGTGTTGATGTGGCGGTGGCGTTTACGCGGCGCGATAATGGCAGTGGCGGCACTGCTGGTGGTGGCACCGTGGCCCCTGTCGTCGTGGCGGCTGGCGCAGCGCGATGCGTGGTTCTGGGGCGCACCCACCGCGCTCGCCGCCCTCCCTGACCAGGCGCCGATCGCCTTCTGGGGCTCGCACCAGAGCTGGTTGCTCTCTGGCGAGCGTGGGCAACGGCCGGTGCGCTATGTCGACGCCGGACGGTGCCGCGACTACGCCGAGCTGCGCGCCGCCGTGCTCGCCACCGGCTGCGACCATGTCGCCATCGGCGAGACCTGGCCGCCGTCGCCGCCCGAGCCGCTGGCCTGGATCGCGGCCCATCCCGAGGATTTCACCTGCATCCACGGCGAGCCGGGACGCTGGGGGATGACGATCTGGCGGGTGGAGCGGCGCTAGTGTCCTGCGTCAGCTATCCTGTCGCCTCGGTTGGATTCCGGCCCAGCCGCTGACCTCCTGGGGCTTGACATCCGCGCTCGCCGCTTGTCCTGCTCGACCTGGAGCCTGCACCCATGTCGATCAGCGCCACACCCGCCTGGAAGGCCCTCGCCACCCACGCCAAGGGCATCGAGTCCACCCACCTGCGCAACCTGCTCGGCGACGCCAAACGCTGCGCGGCGTTGACCGCCGAGCACGATGGCGTGCTGCTCGATTTCAGCCGCCAGAACGCCACCCCCGAGACCGTGCGCCTGCTGCTCGACCTCGCCTCCGCCGCCGACCTGCCCGGACGCATCGCCGCCATGTGCCGGGGTGAGCGCATCAACACCAGCGAAGATCGTTCGGTGCTGCATGTCGCCCTGCGCGCGGACAAGCGCGAGTCGCTGGTGGTCGATGGCGTCGATGTGGTCAAAGAGGTGCATGCCGTCCTCACCCGGATCGAGCGCTTCGCCAAGGCGGTGCGTTCGGGCGCGTGGAAGGGCGCGACGCGCAAGAAACTGACCGACGTGGTCGCGATCGGCATCGGCGGCAGTTACCTCGGCCCCGAGTTCGTCCACGAGGCGATGCGCACCGATTCCGTCTGCGCCAAGGCCGCCACCGGCCGCCGCCTGCGCTTCCTCGCCAACGTCGATCCGATCGACGTGACGCGTGCGCTCGAAGGCCTCGACCCGGCGACCACGCTGGTGGTGGTGATCTCCAAGACCTTCACCACCGCCGAGACCATGCTCAACGCCAAGACGGTGCGCGCCTGGCTGACCAAGAAACTGGGCGCCAAGGCGGTCGCCAAGCACATGGTTGCGGTCAGCACGAATCTGACGGATGTCGCCGCCTTCGGCATCGACCCCGCCAACGCCTTCGGCTTCTGGGACTGGGTCGGTGGCCGCTACAGCGTGTGCAGCGCGGTTGGCGTCCTGCCGCTGGCGCTGCAATATGGCATGGGACCGGTGCGCGACTTCCTCGCCGGCGCGCGGTCGATCGACCAGCATCTCCAGCAGGCGCCGCTCGGACGGAACCTGCCCGTGCTGATGGGCCTATTCGGCGTGTGGAACGCCACCTTCCTCGACCGCCCGACGCGCGCCCTGCTGCCCTACTGCCAGGCGCTGCACAAGCTGGCGCCGCACATCCAGCAGGTCGACATGGAATCCAACGGCAAGCGCGTCGCGCTCGATGGCAGCGTGCTGCCCTACGCCACGGGCGAGATCGACTTCGGCGAACCGGGCACCAACGGCCAGCACAGCTTCTACCAGCTCGTCCACCAGGGCCGAGTGGTTCCGGCGGATTTCATCGGCTTCCGCACCAGCCAGCAACCACGCGCACTGAAGGGCGAGGTGGTCGCCAACCACGACGAGCTGATGGCCAACTTCCTCGCCCAGCCCGATGCGCTGGCGGTGGGCAAGACCGCCGAGCAATGCCGCGCCGAGGGCGTGCCCGAAGCGCTCGTCCCGCACAAGGTCTTCCCCGGCAACCGCCCGTCGAACGTGTTGCTGCTTGAGCGGCTGACGCCGTACGCCACCGGCCAACTGCTCGCGCTCTATGAGCACCGCACCGCCGTGCAGGGCTTTATCTGGGGCCTCAACAGCTTCGACCAGTGGGGCGTCGAGCTGGGCAAGGTGTTGGCCAAGCAGGTGCGCACCCAGCTCGCGGCCAGTCGCGCCAACGCCAAGGCCGCGATCACCGGCTTCAATCCGGCGACCACGGCGCTGCTCGCTCGCTACCTGGCACCGGCCGGCAAGGCGAAGGCGAAGGCGTGAGCGATCCGGCCATCCGCCCGGCGCGGGTGGATGATTGCCCGGCGATCCATGCCATGGTGCGCGAACTCGCCGACTTCGAGCGCCTCGCCGACCAGCACGTCGCCACCGTCGCCGACCTGCGCATCGGCCTGTTCGGGCTGCGCCCGGCGGCCGAGGCGATGGTCGCCGAGATCGCCGGTGACGTCGTCGGCTTCGCCTTGGTCTTTGCGACCTACTCGACCTTCCTCGGCAAGTCCGGGCTGTGGCTCGAGGATCTCTATGTGCGTCCCGCCTTCCGTGGGCAGGGGATCGGCCGCTCCTTGCTGCTGCATGTCGCCGCCTTGGCGCGGGAGCGCGGCTGCGGCCGACTCGAATGGGCCGTGCTCGACTGGAATACGCGTGCGATCGACCTCTACCGCTCGCTCGGTGCGGTGCCGCTCGGCGATTGGACGACGATGCGCCTGACCGGTGCGGCGCTGGATGGCGCCGATCTCACACCCAGCGGTGATCCGGCCCCGGCTGGGTGAGATCGTCGACCCAGCCCGATCGGGCGTGTGGGAAGCTGTCGTAGGCCGGGATGTAGGGTTTGATGTCGAGGACCGGGGTGCCGTCGAGAATGTCGATCCCGGCGATGGTGATGCGGGTGCCGTAGATGCGCACCAGGCGCACCGCTGACAGCCCGATGGCGTTCGGGCGATCGGGCGCGCGGGTGGCGAGGATGCCGCGCTTGACTGTGTCCCGCGGCGGCACGATCTGCTGCTTCCAGCCGCGGCTGCGGTGGAACCAGTAGAGGATCCAGGCGTAGTCGAAGCCTTCGAGATCTTTGAGCGTGTTCTGCAGACCGCGGCGCAGGACGATGGTCGCTTCGCGCGCCTCACCGACGGTCGCTTGGCGCGGGGCCTCTTCACGCCAGGTGAAGGGCGAGCGTACCACGCCGATCGGGGTCACGGTGAAAGCGGTGTCGGCGGGCAGGTCGAACTGGGGCAGGCCGGCGAGGACCTGCCGCTCGGGACGCTGCTGACGCTTGGCGGGCATGGGGGCAGGGTGCGGGGAGTGCGCATGGCGCAATCGTTGGCACCTCCGCCTCGCCCGATCTGGCAGCGCCCGAGTCGCGCCGAAGACGGCGCTCCTGACTCGCGATCGCCGGCCCGCACGCCTGGCTAGGAGTCTGTCGGGGATAGCGAGCGAGGATGGCGACGCGGATCGGATGGCAGATCCAAGGCGGCGAAACGGCC
>ENA-ORBV01013862-ORBV01013862.1-microbial-mat-metagenome-genome-assembly--contig:-NODE-13862-length-12171-cov-9.167190_pt1 | contig 12171 bp, 7 predicted proteins | sample MGYA00237777_ERZ505514 | MGnify/ENA primary metagenome ERZ505514 (study PRJEB26160, sample SAMN06269048) | microbial mat metagenome | isolation source: Oligotrophic lake microbial mat | place... | reverse complement strand
CGGCTTGGCTCCCTCACCTTCACCGCGACCCGGCAGGTGGTCGCGTCTGCTACGTCGCCATAGACCTCGATCAGTACCTTCAGCGGCTGGTCGGGCGCGGGCTTCTGCTCGTAGCGCAGCAGCTGCCTGCTGCGCGTCGTGGCGCCGACCGTCGGGCGCAGCGAGGTGAGCAGCGCAGCGGAGAAGCTGATCACTAGGCGGCCAAGTGGATCGAGCCTCCACAGCTGCGCTGTGGCGCTATCGCGCAGAAAGCTGAGCTCGGGCCGTGGGTAGCGCGAGGCTGCCGGGATCGCGCCGCTAGCAGCGGCCTCGCTCAGCTCGCTCAGATCGAAGAGCGCGGCCAGACACGTGGGGCAGCCGCTAAGATGCGCCTCGATCCGCTGGTCGAACGAGCCGGACTCGCGGCGCGGCAAGTACTTGGGGAGCAGTGCGGCGAGCTCATCGCAGCTGATTGGCGCCCCGCCAGGGTTTTGTCTTGCGTGATCCATGGGGTAGCTATCTAGGCGTTACTATCACAGGGGTAAAGAGCCACGACGTTCCGAGTTCTTACAGTTCGCTGTCTGTGGCGATCCCGAGCTCGGCGGCCAGAGCGCGGAATTCGGGTTGCTCGCGCAGCAGGCGCATCCCCCGTGAGCGCAGCACGTGGACGAGGTTCACCGGCTTGTCGATCTGGGCGCTGATGCTGCGATCATCCAGGTTCCCGAGATACTTGAGCCAGACCGCGCGCAGCTGGAGGCCGGCCCGAGGATGCCGCCGCTCACACGCAGCGGCGCAGGCCACAAAGCGCGCCCGTAGGTCGTCGCGCACAACCGTCTCGCACGGGTCGGGCTGTGAAGCGTCAATCAGCATGGCGCCAAAGGTGCCACGCTCGCTGCCCAGCGTTCGGTCGAGCGAGTCGACGGGACGCCCGCGCTCGCGGTGCAGCGCGCGGGCCGCATCCTGAAGCTGGTAGATCGCATAGCGCAAAAAGGCGCCGGGCTCGCGGCAGCGCACAAACCCGACAAAGGTCATCTCCAGGGCAACCTGCGCGAGCTCATCAGCGTCTGCGGCATAGCGCCAGCGGGCAATGTCGTAGAGATAGCGATGGAGCTCCACGTAGGCCTGCTCGCGGCGCGACACGCCTTCGCCGCCCGCGCAGGCCGTGTGAAGCGCCAACGTGTAGGCGTGCAGCACAGCGCGGGCGGGGGTGCTCGCCAGGTTCGCGGCAAGCAGGCCGAGCGATCGCGCAGCGAGATCCTCTGGGCCGAGGAGTTTCCAGCCGTGGCGGACGATCAGGCCATCCGCAGCCTCACGGCACGTCAAATCACGTTCATCGCGCTCGCGTTCAAAAGGCATAGCCATGCGCGTGGCCCCTTTTCGTCGGGTTGCCTGTACGTGCTCTTGTAGTAGATCAACGCCGGGAATGAGCAAATTATACGCGCACTGTCAACAGACGCATCGGCCCTAAGGTGGGGTTCATCTTCCAGGCAGAACAGATGACACCGATTTCCAGCCCATTTTCCAGTAGCGCTGCCGCATAAGCGGGCGAGCGCGGAAATAGAGCGGAAATCGGTGTCATCTATGGGCTATTACAACGAGCCTTTACCGCAGCTGAACCCGTGTAGCCTCGCGGCCGGTGGGCGCGTCGCGGTGCAGCAGTAGCAGGCCGAGCTGCGACGGCGAGCCCGCCACGCCGCCCGCATCTTCGCTAAAGAAGAGCGCAGCCCGCGTCTGCGTCGGCACCCTCACCGTAAGCTGGGCGGGCCGGAAGCGCAGCGCCCCCGTCTGCATGGTGTGGGCGCTTGCGCCGCAGGCCGTCGACGGGCCGGGCGAGCAGTCCCAGGGCTGCGCCGCGCCATCGGTCTTGAAGTATGCGTCGAGGGCCAGCACGTAGAAGCGGAACGGCTGGTCGCTGCGCAGATCCACGGCGGCGGCGGGAACTGGCAGCACCCAGTTCTGCGAGTTGAAGTCGGCCACCGTGAAGAGGTAGGGCCGGGTGGCGCGCACCCCGTCGCTGGGGTTCACGTCGCGCACGAACACCGCGCTGCGCCCGTCGGTCCCGCCGCCCAGGTCGGCGTTGTAGACCACATAGTCCGTGACACCATCCTGGCCCGCGTCGATATGCACCTCGAACTGGGCAGGGAAGTTGGGCGAGGCCCGGTATGGCTTATCGAAGACCGTGACAGCAAACTCCAGCAGCTCGTCGGCGGTAGCCCCGGCGGGGCTGGCAGGCAGGCCAAGGGCGGCATTGAGACCGGGCACGCCGTAGCCGCGCAGTCCCACGTAGCTGATGTCCACGGGGCTCTGGCCAAAGATGGGCCGTGCGCCTGGGATGTAGTCCACGTCGGAGCAAACTCTGTCGCGGGTGTCGCACTGGTTTGGGCTGCTGTCAACCAGGGCAAAAACATCGGAGGTGCCATCCTTGTAGCTGGCGAAGTTCGCGAGGATCAGCTGGTCCTCGAGCACGCGTGAGAGCGCCACGTCGGCGGTTTTGCGTGGCAGCACATGGATGGGCAGGCTCACACGATTGTTGGCGCCGCCATCGATCAGCAGCGTGCCATCCACCTCGAAGAGCGTAAGGCTGGGGCAATCGATCTCAGGCGTTGCCGACTCGCAGCTGCCGCTGTTGCCGAGCTTGCCGCCGTTCAGCGTCCAGTCGCGCAGAGCGCCAGGGCTGATCGTCATCGTCATGGTGACGATCTCGAAGCCGCCGGGGGGCAGCGTGAGCGCGGATGGCGTTACAGAGAGGCCCACGCCGCGCCCGATGTCGTTAGCAAAGCGCAGGCTGGTGGCAAGGCTGTAGCTGCGCGGCGAGCGCGAGTAGTTGTAGATCGCAACTTGGCGACTGAGCTCCTGGTAGCCCACCGTAGCCCTGTAGCCGAAGGAGAGGCTGCCGGCCTGGGCGTTCCAGGCCTGATAGAGCGGGGTGTCGAAGGGGTAGGCTTCGGCGCAGGGCGGCGTGATTTTGAAGAAGATATATCTCAACAGATCGGAGTAGGGGCGCACGGTGCAGCTGGTGAGGACGGGATCTGCGGCGAGCAGCGTGATCACCGCGGTGGCGTCCCAGGCGAGGGTGCGCGAGGTGAATGCGCCAAGGGCGTTCACCCGGCCAGCGCCCTGCTGCGTGTAAGGCGCCAGGTCGCCCGTCTGGGTGCGCAGCTCGCCCTCGGCCTGATTCATCAGCAGCGACTTTACGAAGGGCGCCACAGAGAGGCGGGGGAACTCGCCTACGCTCACACCCAGGCCGGGGCTGGGGTCGAGTACGCCAAACTGCTCAAGCTCCTGAATAGTCAGGGCGGCCACGCCGGCGGCCACGGGCGCCGCGCCGGACGATCCGCTAAAGGCTGAAAGGGCGCTGCCAGAGCCTGCGAGGGCCGAGCGCAGCGCGCCGGGGGCTGCGAGATCAGGCTTGAGGCCATTGTCGGCGATGCGCGGGCCGCGGCTGGCGTCGGGGGCGATGAGCTCGCCGGGTGGGGGCGCCGGCTCGGCCGCGATGGTTATGCTGGCGCTGGCGCTTGCGGCCCGCAGGCGCTGCGCCTCGCTGTAGGCCAGGCTGAACACAGGCAGCGGCCCGGCGCTGCCCACCAGGGCGGGCGGCGAGCTGGAGCGCCCGTTGTCGGACACAAGCAGCAGCGTGGCGCCGGCGGCGGCGGCGTTGGCGGCCTGCACGTCGCTGCTACAGCCGCCGCGCTCAAGCAGCAGGGCGCCCTGCCATGCGGCGAGTGGCGCGCAGCCATTGCCGTTGCCGCCCGCGCCGTCGCCAACCCGCAGCGGGGCCTGCGCTGCGGTGGCCAGCTGCGGCGACCAGCCCTGGTGCAGCACGTCGAGCGGCCTGCCGTCGGCCTGGAGCATTGTGATTGGTGCGACGGGGAAGGTGCTCTCTGCAACAGCCAGCGCTGCTGCCGCCGTGGCGGGCGAGCCAACAATATAGGGCTTGTCGCCGTCGTTGCCGGCCGAGGCCACCACCAGCGAGCCGTAGTAGCCGGCGAGGTTGACGAACAGCGCGAGCGCGTCCTCGGGCTGGCCATAGCTGTAGCTGAGCGAGAGATTGATCACGTCGGCAGGGTCGTAGGCAAGGCAGCCGGGGGTGATGCCGGGCGTGCAGGCGCCCCGATCCGAGCGGTCGAGATCGAGGGCGGCGTCGATGGCCGTGAGCAGCGCCACGCCCTCGCAGAGGCCGTCGGCGCCATTGCACGCCTTGAAGGCCCAGATGTTCGCGCCGGGCGCCACGCCAGCATCGTTTGCAGTGGGGGCGGACGCCAGGCCGGCAGCGATGTCGGCCACATGCGTGCCGTGGCCGTTCAGGTCGAGCGGGTTCGGGTCGGGTTGGGCGCAGACCAAGCGTGCGCCGCAGCGCGGGTCTGCGCGTGGCCAGATATCGCCCACATAGTCGTAGCCGCCGCGCACCTTGGCGTTGGGAAAGAGGTCGGCGGGCGGCACGGCGCTGCCAGCGGAGCAGCCAGGGGCGCCGGGGGCCAGCTCGGCGCTGCCGCAGGCGGCGCGATTATAGGCCGCACTATCGCCGGGGCCGCCCAGCTTTACATGGGTGTAGTCTACGCCCGTGTCCACAATGGCGATGTCGACGCCCTGCCCGTCGTTACCGCGCTGGCGCACTTGGTCAGCGCCGATCAGAGTCGCAAGCTCGGCGAGGGTCGCAGCGCTTGTAGGGGTAGCGCCCTGATCGGCGGCGTAGTTGCCCACGCGCAGCACGGCCTCCACGCCGGGCAGGGCGCTGAGGGCGGCGCGGTCGGCGCCGTCGATCACCACGGCGAGGCCCGACGAGGCGTGGCTGAAGCGTGCCAGAACGGTACCGCCAAGCGCCTGCACCTGGGTGATCACCCGATCCTGGGCGGCTTTGAGCTCGGCCATGTAGGCGCGGCGGCGCGCGTGATCCCAGCCGCGCCCGGCCACGGCCAGGGGCGGCAGATCGAGCTGCACCAGGGTTGTCAGGCGCGCGCCGGGGGCACCGACGGCCTGCTGCGGCCAGCTGGCGCGCGCCGAGGCCTGCACAAGCTCGCGATAGGCGGGCAGCGCGAGCCCGCCCTGAGCCACGGCGGCTGAGGGGCGCGCAAGCGGGCCGACCAGGGCGAGCGCAGTGGCGAACAGAACGACGACGACGACAAGCCTGGAGACGCGTGCAGACACGGGGCACCTCTGCTATTTTTTACTCTGGGCCACAGTGCCCATCTCAGCTGAGGCCGATACGTCGTTACGCGAGGAGCGAGCCGGAGACGAAGGCGGCAGGCCGGCAGGTGCTGCAATGCGGGCTACAACGTGGCGTCAAGATGTCCACACAGGGTACCGCACCTCTTGCACGACTGTCAATGCTACTACAATACGTTGTAGCAGGCCTTCTAGCGCATTCCAATGCCCTTTTTATGCTACGGCGCACCGCAACGCAGCTAACAATCCTGTTATTCCGCAGCCAGAGCGGCGAACAGCGCGTCGTAGTGCGCGGCAGCGTGGCTCCAATCGTAGGGGGCGGCAACGGCGCGCCAGCGCTCGCGCTGCGCTGGGCGGCTCAAGGCAACCGCGAGCTGCTCAATCAGCCCGGCTGGGTCGTCGTAGAGACAAGTGGCGTGCAGCTCGGGCGGCAGCAGGTCGGGGTAGTTCAGGCGGCGCGGCAGCAGCGGCGCACAGCCCAGGTATATCGCCTCTAGCACGCCGATGCCGAAGAACTCCTGGATGGCGGTGCTCACAACCACATCCGCGCGGCGCAGCAGCGCAGCATAGGCGGCCCGCGTGGGCGCGTAGCCCCAGTGGTCGATCTGCGGCGCCCAGCGCGCGCGCGCCGCCACAAACTCTGGCGCCTGCGGGTCGATATGCTCGCCCGCCACCAGCAGCCGGAACGGCACGCCCCGCGCCTCCAGCCCCTCCAGCGCCGCGAAGAAGGCCGCAGGCTGCTTGTCGTACTCCCAACGGCTGTTCCAAAGGATTGAAGGTGGACGGTGGACGGTGGACGGTGGACGGTGGACGGTGGACGGTAGAGGATCGTCGAGCGAGGCGAGGTCGATGCCTGGCGGGAGCACGTGGCTCTTGGCGGCGATCTGGGCCACCGTGTCGAGCTCCTGGTAATCGTGGTAGCGCCCGAGCAGGCCGGGCAGGGCGGCCAGAAAGCTGCGGCGGTGGAAGTCGGAGTTGAAGATCACGGCGTTGGCCGTGAGCGCGGCAGTGTAGTTCACCCAGGCGAAGCTCAGGTCGCGCTGGCGGCCGGGCGGCAGCGGGTAGGTGAGCTGGTTCTCGTGAAAGTAGACGACTGCCGGCACCCCGCCGAGACGATCCGCCGTGAGCGCACGGAAGGTGGCAAGATCCAGCATGTCGCTGGCGACGATCAGGTCGGGGCGCGCGTCCAGGGCGCGGGCGAGGCGCGCCAGGGTCACGGCGCCGCCGCGCATACGCCAGCGCCAGCCGCCGCTGATCGGCAGGGTGAGCAGCTGTACGCTGTGGGCCGCACGCGCCGCGTAGCCCACCGCAACCGCCGCGTGCGAGCCGCCGTGAAAGGGATCGAGCCAGAGCACGCGCATGTTTACGCCAGGCGCCCGAGGCGCTATGATAAGACAACCTGGATCTGATCTATCGTAGAAGCGGAGCGCGTAAAATGCAAATCTGGAGGTATCGCGTATGACGACGACTCAACAAAGCTATCAGCACCTGCTGCTCGACGAGCACGACCGCCTGGCGCTGATCACCATGAACCGCCCCCAGCGCCGCAACGCGCTCTCGCTGGAGCATATGGAGGAGCTGATCGACGCTTTCCGCAACGTGGGTAGGCGCGGCAACCTGGGCGCCGTGGTGCTGCGCGGCGCGGGGCCGGCCTTCTGCTCTGGCCACGACCTCGGCGAGATGCAGGGCCGCAGCCCCGCGTTCTACCGCCAGCTCTTCGACACTTGCACTGTGCTCATGGAGACGATCCAGGCCATCCCTCAGCCCGTGATCGCCCAGGTTCACGGCATCGCCACCGCGGCCGGCTGCCAGCTCGTCGCCACCTGCGACCTGGCCGTGGCCGCCGACGACGCGCGCTTCGCAACGCCGGGCGTGAAGATCGGCCTCTTCTGCTCTACTCCCATGGTGGCGCTCAGCCGCGCCGTGCCGCCCAAGCGGGCTATGGAGATGCTGCTCACCGGCGAGCCGATCTCTGCCGCAGAAGCCCGCGAGTACGGTCTGGTAAGCCGCGTAGTGCCTGCAAGCGAGCTTGAGGCGGCCACACTCGCCCTGGCCACACAGATCGCCTCGGCCAGCGGCGCTGTGGTTGGCCTGGGCAAGCAGGCCTTCTACCGCCAGTTGAGTATGCCCCAGCACCAGGCCTACGCCTACGCCAAAGAGGTGATGTCGCTCAACGCCACCTTTGACGACGCCCAAGAGGGTATCTGCGCCTTCCTGGAGAAGCGCCCGCCACAGTGGGGCGATAGGTAGTTCCCGCACGCTGGGCCAGGAGTTGAATATTGGTAACGGCGCGCTGCTATGCTCCAGGTAAGGTTTTTACCCACGGGAGAATAGCACAATGAAACACCATCTGTCCGGCGCGCGCCTGTTTGCTCTCACCTTAACGCTGGCCCTCAGCCTGATCATCCCCGCACTCATTCGCCCCAGCCTCGCCGCTCAGTTGTACCAGAACGCGGCCACGATCAGCTTCAACGACGCGAGCGTCGGCGGCCCCGCCGCCCTCTACCCGTCGCCAATCACGGTCGCCGGGCTGGAGGGCTCGATCACGAAGGTGACGGTGACGCTCACCAACATCAGCCACAACTTCCCCGACGCCGTGGACATCCTGCTAGTTGGCCCCGACGGCAAACAGGTTGTGCTGATGTCCGACGTCGGCGGCACAGCGGTGCTGAGCGGCGTCACGCTGACGCTTGCCGATGGCGCAACGGCCCTGCCAGACACCACCGCGATCAGCAGCGGCACCTACAGGCCCACCAACCAGCCCGGCGGCGATACCTTCCCCACCCCTGGCCCCGGCACACTGACGAGCGGCAATACGCTGCTGTCGATCTTCAACCTGACCGACCCGAACGGTAGCTGGAACCTGTTTGCGGTGGAGGACGGCAGTGGCTCCACCGGCGCAATTGGCGGCTGGAGCCTGAGCATCGAGACCGCCGACCTGGTGGCCGAGGTTGCCAGCGCGCCCGCAACCGTGAACGCCGGCGCGCCGCTGGCCTACGACGTAACGCTGCGCAACCGCGGCACCGAGCCCGTCGCCAACCCGCTTGTCACCATCGGTATCCCCGCCGGAACAAGCTTCAGCTCGGTAACGCCGCCCGTGGGTTGGAGCTGCCCTGCCCCAGCGGCGGGCGCAACGTCGTTCACCTGCACTATAGCCTCGTTCGCCAGCGGCGCTGCACCCGTGATCGCGGTGAGCGTGCTGGTTGATCAAGCCCTGGCCCCTGGCACGAACCTTTCCCGCACGGTCGCGATCAGCTCGACGGTAGCCGAGGCCAACAGCACGAACAATAGCGCCTCCGCAGACACAAGCGTCACCACCCTGGCCGACCTGCAAATTGTGGCGGTGGATAGCCCGGCGAGCGTGGACGCGGGCGCCGAGCTGGCGATCACTGTAGATGTGCGCAACAACGGCCCAAGCAACGCGGCCAACGCCAGCGTGACAATCCCCGTCCCAGCCAGCACGACCTTTGTGTCGCTGGCTAGCCCAGCCGGCTGGACGTGTACGACCCCGGCGGTGGGCGCGGCGGGCGATGCGATCTGCACAAGCGGCGTGTTCAGCACTACGACCGCCAGCTTCACGCTGCGGGTCAAAGCAGATACGGCCCTCGCCCCAGGGGCGTCGCTCGCGAGTAGCGCCAGCGTTACCGCCGCAACCGCCGACAGCGCGACCGGCAACAACAGCGGCGCGGACACAACGATCGTCACCACGACGACGAACCTGGCGGTCGAGATCAGCGACGCGCCAGACCCGGTGAGCGCGGCGGCAAACCTGACCTACACCATCGTCGTAACGAACAATGGGCCGAGCAACGCGGCCACGGCCACCATAACCAGCGAGGTACGCACTGGCACGACCTTTGTCGCCCTGGTGGCCCCAGAAGGCTGGAGCTGCACCACCCCGGTGGTCGGCGGCGTGGGCGCGATCAGCTGCGCCAATCCGTCGTTCGGGGTAACGAGCCAGAGCTTCACCCTGACGGTGCAGGTGCTCTCTGGCACCCCGCTGGGCAGCACCCTATCGCTCACCGCAGTGGTGGCGACCGGCACAGCAGACAGCGACGGCGCGAATAATAGCGACACAGAGACGACCACCGTAACAGTTGCGGCAGACCTGTCGGTGGCACTGGATGGGGTTGGCGTAGAGGTGAAGCGGGGCACAACGCTGGCCTACAACCTGCGCGTCAACAACAGCGGCCCGGAGCCAGCCGAGAGCGTTACGCTGACGAGCGCGATCCCGGCGGGCACAAGCTTCGTGTCGCTGGTCAGCCCGGCGGGCTGGGTGTGTACGACCCCGGCGGTCGGCGCTACGGGCGCGATCAGCTGCACGAACGACGCGCTGGATGTGACGACCGACGTGCTGGTGCTGTCGGTGCAGCTTGGCGACACGCCAGACGGCACAGCGGTGGCGCTCACGGCCTCGGTGCAGTCGCCGACGGTGGACGGCGACCCAGCGAACAACAGCGCGGCTCTGAACAGCGTTGTCGTCGCCCCATTCCGTAGCTTCCTGCCGCTGCTACGGCGGTAGCGAGGGGACAAGGGGACAGGGAACAGCGGAGGGCGCCCACACTGGGCGCCCTTACGTGTTTCCGGGGGCGCCCTTACGGTTACTCGGCGCGCGTGAGGGCGTCGATCAGGCCGGCGGCGCCAAGGCGGCGCTCCATGGCGAGGGCGCGGTCGAGCGCAGGGCGGTAGGGGTGGGTCGCGGTGAGCATGCGCTCGGCGGCCCGCCCGCAGCCGAGCCAGCGCAGGTGGTGGTAGGCCACCCACTCGGCGAAGCCCTCGCGCAGCTCCTCGTCGCGCAGCAGCGGGCAGCGCTCGCCCTGCCAGGCGTGGGCGTACTCGTGGGCCACAGTGGTGCGGAAAGTGAGGCGGGGCAGGCCGTAGAGCATATAGACCGTCCGCAGGTGCCCACGGCGCTGGTAGAGCCCGAGCGTGTTGTGGCCCTCGGGCGGCGGCGCGGCACCCTCGGCGCGGATGCCCTCAAGCGTGGGCGCGTCTACGAGGCGGAAGGCGACGCCCACGTTCAGGGTGAGCCCGAGCTGGGCCGCCACGGCGGCCACCGTCTCGTCGAAGATGGCGCGGGCCTGGTCGGGGTCGTAGACCGCCGTGGCGTGGCAGGCCGCGCACTGTAGCCGCCCGTCGTGGAGCCGCCAGTGCTGGGCGCCAAGCGGCGCGCCGCAGGCGGCGCAGCGCGGCCGCGTGGCGATACAGCGCGGGCAGTAGCGCTCGGGCCGGTCGATCAGGGTGTAGTAGCCGCCCGTAAGCGGGTCGCCGCAGGCGGCGCAGCTGTCGGCGGGGCGAGGGCGCGCTTGAGGTGAGGCGAGGGCCATGCGAGTCGCTGATTGTTGCTAGGCTTTGGCGCCGCTTGGTGCAGTATAGCCCGCTGGGATTGGCGGCGCAAGGGTGGCAGGCCAGGCTTCTTATCCACAGGTGACACAGATTTCCGAACTATTTCCGCCCACTGCTGTGTGCGGAGCGCGTTCGGCCTGGTGCTTGCACGCAGCTACCCGGAGGCTCTATACTTCGCACAGCTCCTTCTCGCGGGTGAAAGAAACGAGAGCGCTGTGCGACGCATGCTCACACAGGTTGGTGGTCCGCTCCGGCTGATCTGGGGGGCCCTGACCTTCGCCCTGGCGCTGCTGGCGCTGTTCCAGGCGCCCAGCTACCTGCTCTGGCAGGCGGCGGTGGTGGCCACCGAGTGGGGCCACACCCTCGCCCTCTTGGCCCTCACCGCGCTGTTGCCGGGCTGGCGCCGCAGCCGCACCGGCCTGGTGGGCGGCGCCCTCGGCCTTGGCGCCGCGCTGCTGGCGCTCACGCCTCTGGCCCGCGCCCTTGGCCCCGCCGCCGCGCTGCCCGCGCAGCTGGACGCCGCCTTCGGCACGGCGATGCGGCCATTTGGGCGGCCGGCGCCGCTGACGTTCAACGAGCTGGTGACGGGCATCGCGCTCCCAAAGCTGGCGCCGCAGAGCCTGGTGTACAGCAGCGTGGCGGGGCGCGATGAGCTGCGCCTCGACTTCTACCCGGCCCAGGGCGCGCGCGGCCCGTCGCCGCTGCTGCTGGTGATCCACGGCGGCTCCTGGAGCGGCGGCGACAGCACGCAGCTAGCGCCGCTTAACCGCTACCTGGCCGGGCAGGGCTACGCGGTGGCCGCGATCAACTACCGGCTCGCCCCGCACTGGCCCTTCCCCGCCGCACGTGACGATGTGCTCGCCGCGCTCACCTTCCTCAAGAGCGCTGCGCAAGAGTTGGGCCTGGATAGCGGAAAGATTGTGCTGCTCGGCCGCTCGGCCGGCGGCCAGCTTGCTCTGCTCACCGCATATGGCGCGGCCGACCCGGCGATCCGGGGCGTTGTGTCGCTGTACGGGCCCGCCGACATGATCTACGGCTACGAGCACCCCTCCGACCCACGTGTAATCGACTCGCGGGGCGTGCTGGAGGCTTACCTCGGCGGCACGCCCGCCACGGCCCGCTCGGCCTACCAAGCCGCCTCGCCAATCGCCTTTGTAGGCGCCGACACGCCGCCGACGCTGCTGATCCACGGCGGGCGCGACGAACTGGTGCAGCTGCGGCAGAGCGAGCGGCTGGCAGAGCGCCTTGCTACGGCCGGGCGGCCCCACCTGCTCGTGAGCCTGCCCTGGGCCACCCACGGCGCCGACTTCAACCTGAGCGGGCCGTTCGGGCAGCTCTCGACCTACGCCATCGAGCGGTTTCTGGCCGCTGTGACGCAGCCGTAGACGACTAACCCCTGCCCTACGGCGCGGCCTGCGGCACCGCCGCGTTGATCTCCGCGTCGATCTCGAGCACCTGGCCCGCCATCCAGCCGCTCACGTCGTTGGGGCCACGGATCGCGTACCACTCGCCCTGGCGGCGCTCCAGGATCACCTGCGCGCCCGCGTCTAGCACGCCCACAACGCCGAACTCCACGCCGGGGCCGGCGCGCACATTGGCCGCCACAGCCACCGCACCCAGCAGCGGCTCCGGCGTGGGCGTCACGATTACAACACTGTCTCTTATACACATCTGACGCTGCCG
>ENA-ORBV01013861-ORBV01013861.1-microbial-mat-metagenome-genome-assembly--contig:-NODE-13861-length-12172-cov-3.883836_pt1 | contig 12172 bp, 9 predicted proteins | sample MGYA00237777_ERZ505514 | MGnify/ENA primary metagenome ERZ505514 (study PRJEB26160, sample SAMN06269048) | microbial mat metagenome | isolation source: Oligotrophic lake microbial mat | place... | reverse complement strand
GGCAAGGACGGCGGGGTGGTGGATAATCTGGAGCAAACCCAGGAATCCAATAACGATGAACCAGACGAGGACGATGGGTCCGAAGGCCTTTCCGATAAAGTTGGTGCCAAAGCGTTGAACGGAAAACAACGCGGCCAGAATGATCACCGCCAGAGGCACGACGGCCTGGCTGAACGCGGGGGAAATGACTTTCAAGCCCTCGACAGCGGAGACAACGGAGATGGCCGGGGTGATGACGCCGTCGCCATAAAGTAAGGCCGCTCCGAATACGCCAATCGTGCCCATGAGGAGGACGGGCCGGGTGAGCGGAGTGCCGGCCGATGGGGCGGTAAAGGCGAGATTAAGCAGGGCGAGGATGCCGCCTTCGCCGCGGTTGTCGGCCCGCAGGATGAAGCCGACGTATTTCACCGTCACCACCAGGATCAGCGACCAGAACACCAGGCTCAGGATGCCGAGCACCTCGGACCGGTCGATCCCATCGGCGGAGAAATACAGCAGCGACGCCCGCATCGCGTAGAGCGGGCTGGTACCGATATCGCCATAGACGATACCGAGTACGCCGATGACGGCGGCCGCCGTCATGGGACGGCCGGCCGCGGGTTGATGGCTCAAGATCGCGCTCCGGATGCGGAACACCAATAGCCATATGTCCGGCGAGGCGCGCCGCGCAAGCAGGCCACCCCGCGGGAGGCCGAGGTCTGCCCTGCCCTGGAGGCGCTTCCCGCCCCCCGCCGCGCGGCGTCGGGCTGCATGGGCGGGCCGCCGCCTTCGTTCAGTGCCCCCGCAGGATCTGGCTGAGGAACAGCTTGAGGCGGTCGGTCTGCGGGTTGCCGAAGATCGATTCCGGCTCGCCGCTCTCGACGATCTCGCCCTGGTCCATGAACACCACGCGGTCGGCCACCTGGCGGGCGAAGCCCATCTCGTGCGTCACGCACACCATGGTCATGCCGGATTCCGCCAACTCGATCATGGTGTCCAGCACCTCCTTGATCATCTCCGGATCAAGTGCGGAGGTCGGCTCGTCGAACAGCATGATCTTCGGCCGCATGCACAGCGCGCGCGCAATCGCCACGCGCTGCTGCTGCCCGCCCGAAAGCTGGCCCGGATATTTCAGCGCCTGCTCCGGGATCTTCACCCGCGTCAGGAACTCCATCGCCAGCGCATCGGCCTCCACCTTGGGCATCTTGCGCACCCAGATCGGCGCCAGCGTGCAGTTCTCCAAAATCGTCAGATGCGGGAACAGGTTGAAGCTCTGGAACACCATGCCAACCTCGCTGCGGATGGTGTCCAGCGCCCGCGTGTCGTCGGTCAGCTCCGTTCCGTCCACCAGGATGCGCCCCTCCTGGTGCGTCTCCAGCCGGTTGATGCAGCGGATCAGCGTGGACTTGCCGGAGCCGGAGGGCCCGCACACCACCACCTTCTCCCCCGTTCCCACGTTCAGCGACACGTCGCGCAGCACGTGCAGCTGCCCGAACCACTTGTTGACCTTCTCCAGAACGATCGCAGGCTGGGTGTCGTTGCTCATGTCGCAATCCTTAACGGCGCACAGACTTGGAGAATTCGCGTTCCAGCCCGCGGCTGTAGCGCGACATCGAGAAGCAGAAGCAGAAATAGATCAGGCCGAGCATGATGTAGACCTCGGTCGAGAAGGCCTGCCAGATCGGATCGGTCACGGCGACCTTGCCGGAGGTCAGCAGGTCGAAGATGCCGATGATCAGCACCAGCGACGTATCCTTGAAGAAGCCGATGAAGGTGTTGACCAGCGGCGGGATCACCAGCCGCAGCGCCTGCGGCAGGATGATCAGGAAGGTCTTTCTCCAATAGCTGAGGCCCAGCGCGTCGGCCGCTTCGTATTGGCCCTTCGGCAGTGCCTGGAGCCCGCCGCGGATGACTTCGGCGAGGTAGACGGCGGCGAACAGGATGATGGCGACCTGGGCGCGCAGCAGCTTGTCAGGGCTCATGCCGGCCGGCATGAACAGCGGGAACATCACGCTGGCCATGAACAACAGGCTGATCAGCGGCACGCCGCGGATGACCTCGACATAGATCACACAAAGCAGTTTGACTGCCGGCAGCTGGGTGGAACGGCGGCCGAGCGCCACCAGGATTGCGATCGGGAAGGCGAAGGCCAGTCCGAAGGTGGCCAGTATCAGGGTGATCGGCAGCCCGCCCCACTCGTCCTGCGGCACGTAGCGCAGTCCGAAAACGCCGCCCCATTGCAGCATGCCGATGGCGGCCAGGGTGGCGATCCAGATCAGCGCCAGTTCTTTGCGCCAGAACCGGCGCATTGCCGAGACGACGAACAGGCCGAGGAACAACACGATCACGACGGCGCCGCGCCATTGCTCGTCGAACGGGTAGCGGCCGAACAGGATGAAGCGGTACTTGTCCCAGATCACCGCCCAGCAGGCGCCAGTACCCTTGGCGGCGCGGCATGCCTCGGGGTCGAGCTTGCCGGTGGCCGGGTCCATCGGAACCGTCCAGACGCTTTTGAGGAAGGCCCAGTCGATGAAGCTGGCGGCGAATTTCAGCAGGAAATAGGCCAACGCCAGGGTAACCAGGCTGGACCCGATCGAGTTGAACAGGTTGGTGCGGGCCCAGGCAAGCGGGCCGGCGACCAGCATCGGCGGCTGTTCGCGCCGGGCGACCTCGGCATGGGTAGTTGTGGCGGTGCTCATGTTATCGCTCCACCAGCGCGATGTGCGCGTTGTACCAGTTCATGAACAGCGATATGGCCAGGCTGATGGTCAGATAGACCGCCATGATCATCGCGATTCCTTCGATGGCCTGGCCGGTCTGGTTCAGCGTGGTGTTCATGATCGACACCAGGTCGGGGTAGCCGATCGCGACCGCCAGCGAGGAATTCTTGGCCACGCCCAGATAGGTGCTGGTCATCGGCGGGATGATCACCCGCAGCGCCTGTGGCAGCACGATCTGGCGCAGCATGGTGCCGCGTTTCAGCCCCAGCGCGCCGCCGGCTTCCCACTGCCCGGACGGCACCGATTGGATGCCGCTGCGCACGATCTCGGCGGCGAAGGCGGAATGGTACAGCACCAGGCCGATCATCAAGGCCATGAACTCCGGCGTGATCGCGCCGCCGCCGTCGAAGCGGAAACGACCCTTCACCGGCATCTCCAGCGTGAACGGCGCGCCGAGTGCCAACCATATCAACCCCGGCAGGACAACCAGGGCGCCGACGGCCAAGGGCCAGACGCGCGGCCGCACGCCGGTGGCGTTCTGGATCCGGGTCGCGCGGCGGCCGGCCACGTACGTGGCGATGCAACCGGCCGCGAAGGCCAGCGCCGCCCAGCTATGCGCCGGTTCCCATACCAGCAGCGGCACCTTCAGCCCGCTATTGGACAGGAACACGCCTGGGATGAGCACCATCGCCTCGCGCACCGTCGGCAGCGTCAGAAGGATGGCGTACCAAAACAGCAGGTGCAGCAGCAGCGGGATGTCGCGCATGACTTCGACATAGGCATAGCACAGGCGCGACAGCAGCCAATTGCCCGAAAGCGAGGCGATGCCAACGAAGGTGCCGAGCAGTGTGGTCAGGATCACGCCGATCACGCTGACCAACAGCGTGTTCAGGATGCCGACGGCAAAGGCGCGGCCATAGGTGTTCACGGCGGGATCGTAGGGGATCAGAAACTCCCCGATCGGGATCCGGGCGGTGCTTTCCAGAAAACCGAACCCGGTGGCGATGCGCCGCTCCGCCAGATTGGCCGCCGTGGTGGCGGCCAGGAACCAGATACCGCCCAGGATCAGGCCGACGATCACAACCTGCCAAACGATCGCGCGCAGCCGCGGATCGGCCCAGCTCAGGGTGATGCCCTTTCTTGGCGCGCGGCGCGGGCCGGACATGCGCGGGTCGATCGATGTTGAGGACATGGTCCGCAGGCACCTTATCGTTGGCCCGCCAGGAGCGGCGGCGGAAATGGGCAAGCGATTTCCCGGCTGGCGACGTGAAATCCGATAGGGCGACGCAAAATCCACGCCACGGCGAAATGCGCCAGGCGCAGGGACTTTGGAGTGTGCGACAAAGAGTGCGGGGGGATCAATCCCGCAATGAGGCACGGGGGCCGGGCAATCGCATCCGAACTGGGTTACTCGACTTCATGCGCCGGATGGGGCGGCGGTTGCAAAGCCGAAAAGCCAAGTGGCAGGAAGATTTTTCTTTTCGTGAACAAAAAGAAAGCAAAAAAAATTTTTTTGTTTGCGCTGAGGCGAGGAGATTGACGGTTGTTCAAACAGCGTGGGTTGTTCGCTCCGCTCAAGATGACGGGTGGCACGCGGGCAGGTGGTGAAGGGTGAACGAATGAAGTTTTTTGCTTCTTTTTGTTCACAAAAAGAAGACCCTCGCCTTCCCCTTGACGGCTTTGCAAGCGAAAGGCGCAAAGAACAAAAAAAAGCCGCCCCGGGGGTTCCCGAGGCGGCGATTTCTGGTCGCCGCGTGCGGTTAGCGCAGCGGCGGGGCGTAATGCAGGCCGCCCTTGTTCCACAGGTTGTTGATGCCGCGCGGCACGCCATACGGCGTCACGTTGCGCTCCCAGTTCTCGGCGAAATTGCCGTTCTGCTTGATCGCGTTGTAGGCCCACTTGTTGTCGACGCCGAGCGCCTTGCCCATGTCGCCCTCGACGCCGAGCATGCGCCGCACTTCGGGAACCGTGCTCTTGAGCGCCTCGTCAACGTTGGCCGCGGTGATGCCGTGCTCCTCGGCGATCGTCATGGCGAAATAGGTCCAACGAACGATGTCGAAGAACTTGTCGTCGCCCTTGCGCACCATGGCGCCCAGCGGCTCCTTGGAGATGATGTCGGGCAGCAGGATATGGTCGTCTTTCTTGGCGCCCTGCTGGAAGCGGAAGCCGGCCAGGCCCGACGCATCGGTCGAATAGGCGTCGCAGCGACCGGCGAGGTAGGCGTTCTGGATCTCGTTCACGTCGGCGATGATGATCGGGGTGAACTTGATCTTGTGCTCGCGGAAGAAGTCGGCGACCGCGAGTTCGGTCGAGGTGCCGGGTGCCACACAGACGCTGGCGCCGTCCATTTCCTTGGCGGTTTTTACGCCGAGCGACTTCTTCACCTGTCTCCGTTTGTATCTTGCAGCGAATGAAGAGAGCTATGCTCTGAACTTTCTACACATAGAAATTGGCAATCTAGTCAGGGTGGAAACAGTGGAGAACATTCTTCACGAACTCGTCCCGCTTACGAGCGCTACACGTTCGCCTTCCTTCAACGCAGCGATCGATTCTATCGTAGATGTTGTTAGCGGCGGAGCGCACAGCAAGCGATCGCTTAGACGCGCAGAAACAACCGAGCAAAAGCCGCGATCGCTTCCAGACGTCTCTGCGGAGCTGCGCGAAACGGAATATACGCTTTCTTCCGCGTCTGCTCTAGATGCGACGCTTCTTGGAGCGCGCAACGTCAATCTCGCGCCAGGGAAACGTTTGGCTGAGGCAGTCGTTGCTCTGTTTGTAGCATTCAATCGCAATGACGCTAAAGCAATGAACGCAGCACATAATGCTGTCATGGCCGTCCGACATGCCGCCGACGTGAATCAGTTCGACGTTCATCGCGCAGATCTGATCTTTTACTCATTTCGCGGGGAACGAAATGAGGCTCTAGCGTGCGCAGAGCTTCTCGCGCAAGAGGCGAGGGTTGTTCGCAATATCGAGTTGGCGTGCAAGGGCCTCCGAAATGCTGCTGAGGCAATGCTCGCCTTCGGTCGTGGCGCTAGGGCGCAATCGTTGCTCCATGAATCTCGAGCTCTCGCCGCAAGACTCGGCTACCACGCCCAAGTCGTCTGGACCGACATAAGCTTGGCTGACATCTGCATCGGGAACATGGACATTGTCGGAGCAGACGGGTATCTGACTAGTGCTTCAGAGCGGGCTACACGTCAGTCCTTGTCCTCGCCGCTTTTGATGGCTGACCTCGGACTATACTCGTGTTGGACTTCCTTGGTTGTCGGCGATTTTCCTCGAGCGCAAAAGTCAGCGAGAACCGCCGAGCGATCATTCGGCGGTGAACTCACTGGCACTGCACTGTGGGCAAAGCTCGGAGTCCGACTTGCAACGCATCGCGGGCAGGTGACACGAAGCGAGGAGCGTCAATTCGAAGAACTCAAGGCTAGTATCGGAACTCGCACAGTACACTCGATCGAAAACTTCAGTCTGGCAGCGCTCCTACTTCACTCGAAGCAACGCGGCGACCAAAGCGCTGTTAGTGATTTTGTCAGAACCCAGCTTCCGCGCATCGAGGCGACGAGAGGCGAAATCTGGCCGTTCCTGCTTTCCAACCTCGCCTAACCCTCAAGGATCAACGAGTTCACCGCCCTTATGCTAGCGCAGCGCCTGCAGATCTGGTCAGGAGGTACAAAGACTCTTCTGCATCAAACTTCATGCCCGCGATGTCGGGCGGTACTTCACGATGTTCCGCTGCCCATCCGAGGGTCTAGCTGGGGCCTATTTTCTGTGAATGCCGCCAATCATCGACGGCCACGCAGATTAGCCGTGAGCAATCAGCGAGAGCGTTGGCTCGGCTGCAAACTCATTCTCATGCGACGCACACGCCAGCCTGAGAACCGTGTCAATCGTTCCTGCAGCAATCAGTGACTCAAGCATCTTAGGGTCAAACTGAATACCGCTCATACGCACCAGTTCTGCGCGGATCTTTTCGGCAGACAGGCCACGACGATACGGCCTGTCACTCGCCATTGCATCGATCGTGTCAGCAATGGCAATTATCCGAGCATAAATTGGTATCGCCTCTCCGGCTAGCGCGTCTGGATAGCCCGACCCATCCCATGCCTCATGGTGGTGCCTGATTGGATCGACGGTATCCCGTAAGTGCGAGGAGATTCGAACTAATTCAGCTCCCTTGATCGGATGTGACTCCATGATGGCGCGTTCTTCCGCCGTGAGCTTCCCGGGCTTGGACAAGATCGGTGCAAAGACTTCGTGAATCTTGCCTACGTCGTGTAGCAAGCCCGCGACAGCGAGCCGTTCAATCCGCTTAGCCGACAAAGAGAGCGATAGGCCCATCATTTTTGAGTACTGCGAAACTCTCCGAGAGTGACCGGAAGTATATGGGTCACGTGCTTCCAGAGTAGTAACTGTCAGCTCAAGCAGTTCTTTGTTTGAGCGATGCAACTCTTCATTCGTGCTATTGAGCTGTCGGACGACAAGGATTAGCGCGGCTGCGGCGGAACTCGCAAGTACCCCGTACTCCACGTAGATTTTCACAAACACGTATGTGAACGGAAGCGCAACAAGATCAAAGAAGAGGCTTCCGACGATTTCCTTCCAAGGCCCAAAGAAGCCTCGTCGCGTATCAGCACTCACAACTGCGGCAACAGCGATTGAGTTGGCGAAGAAGAATGCGACAAACGCTGCGAAGAGCCCAAAAGGGCTTATCTCTCCGCCGAGCGCAGCGCCCTTCGCACCTGAAAGAGAGTATGCCGCGACACAGCATGACAGCGTCAATGCATGTTGCGCGACGTTGAAGATCGTCTTGATTCTCGCCGTTCGTTGCAGCAACTGGACAACGAGCACGACACCGATAGCCGCAACGACTGATACCCACGAGGGTGCCAGAACAACGCTCGCAATGAAAGTTACGAAAGTCGCTGCGCCAGATACTCGCTCTGCGAGCGCATAGGGCATGAGTGCCCCAAAGACAGAAAATACCGCAAACGCAATCGCGGCATTCAGTTCTCTCGGGTCCACTGCCGGATCAATTAGGTACAGCGCTAAAAGCGATCCTGCACCTAAGATCGAAGTAGCAACGACTACGGCACTCGTCGAGCGATTCAAAATGATCCCCCCGCCTCGGGCTCACCACCAAAGGACTAAACCCAGCTCGCCGTGCCGCCAAAAGCTGCGGCAATCAATCCTGCGAATGCGGCCCAGAAACCCATCTTGCGTCACCTCCCTTCAGTCGTCAGCCCTTCGCTCTCGCGTCGGGCTGCTTCCTACGGTGGGCTCCGCTCGTACTACTGGCCGTACCCGCTCAACTCCGCTCTGCCGAGGACGGGGGGATGACTCATTCTGCTTTCCACTTGCACACGCGCCTTTCGTGCCAGTGACCGACAGCTCCCTCTCCCGCCGCCCGCAGTGACCTCGTCACCACTACACGCAACGCCGCCGGTCACACGCCAAGGCCGCCCCCTTCCCTACCGGGCCGCCTCCAACCACCGATTCGTCGCATCCAGCACCGCCAACGCACCAGCCACCTCGGCACTGTCGCGGATCGCACAGCTCCCGCTCAACAGCACCGAATCCCGGCCTTGGCGCGCCGTCACGCCAACAAACACAAACTCCGTTCCGAAGGCGTCCACCCGCTGCGCACCCGCCAGCGCCAGGGTCCCTGCCTTCCCTTCCGCAAAGGCAATCGCCAGCACCGTGGCCCGTGCAGCCAATTCAAGCCGCGCAGCCTCCGTTTCCAGCCCCTCCGCCTCGCCCTCGAACGACTCGTCACCCCGCCGCAACGTCACGCGACATCCAAGTCCGTTACGGCTCCGTTTCACCTCCACGTCATCGAACACGTAGCGCCGAGTGCCAGCGCTCTCAGTCTCGACCACGGGTAATGGCGCCAGTAATGGCGCCACAGGGGCCGCGGCCGCCACCAACGGCGGCGGCCCGGCAATCGCATCGACCGCCGCGGGCGTCAGACGAATCCGCGGCGCATCCACCGTCGTCGCCACACTGATCTTGCGATGATCCACACGCATGCCGAGATGCGCCAGCAGTGCGCTCTCGATGTTGCGCACGGTCTGCTTCGGACCAATTTCGACCGACGTGAGCACATGAATCGCATCCACCTCGCCACTCGGCGATGCTTCGATGCGCACGCTCACGACACCAGGCAACGTCCCGAGCAACTCCTCGGCGCGCGCGATGTGAATCGCCGACGGACGTGTTGGGCCGCCGCCAGACGCAGATTGAAAGACTGACACGGTCACGTTCTTTCGCGGGTGGAAGTGCAAAAGAGCGAAGGCAAGCTCTGGCAGATGCTGCGAATCAGCCCCGGCCGTTATTCGGCCTTCAAGCTGATCCGCATGTTAACAGAAATCAAGAGAGGGCGTCATCAACGGTGTTCCTACCTTCGATTTCGCGGATCTTCCGGTACAATGTGCGCTCGCCGATTCCAAGGAGCTCAGCAGCACGACGACGATTGCCGCGCGTCTCGCGCAACGTCGCCTCGATCACCGCCCTCTCGATCTGTGCCATCGTCATGCCGGGCAACACTTCCACGGAATTCGCCAATCGAACAGTCTGCGGTTCCACGGCCCCGCCCGCCACAAGGGACTCCGCCGGCGCGGGTGCCGGCGACTGATCCAGACGACGCCGCAGTTCCTCCACCTGCACCTTGAGCTCCACCAGGTTGCGCAGAATGAACTCGAGCTCCGCCGCCCCCAGTACCTGGTTCGTATCGCCGCCGCTCCGTAGCCCAGGCGCCGCCGGCAGCCGCACCGGCAGCAGCCGTGTCAGCCCATCGCGGATCTGCGGCGGAATGCCCGCCACGCCGATCTCATGGCCGGGAGAGAGCACCACCATGCTCTCGATCAGGTTCCGAAGTTCGCGCACGTTGCCGGGCCACGAATAGCGCGCCAGCATCTCCATCGCTTCGGCCGAGATGCCGTGGAACGCCTTGTCGTGCCGCCGCGAGAACTCGGCAATGAAGCGCCGCACCAGTACCGGGATGTCGGCCTGCCGTTCACGCAGGGGCGGCAGGTACATGCTCAGCACATTCAGTCGATAGTACAGATCCGGACGGAACGCTCCCTCCTCCACCAGATCCCGCAGAGGTCGGTTAGTGGCCGCGATCACGCGAACGTTCACGGGGATGCTCTGCACCCCACCCACCCGCGTCACTTCGCGCTCCTCGAGCACCCGCAGCAGCTTCACCTGCGTCGACGGCGGAATGTCCCCGATTTCATCCAGAAACAACGTCCCGCCATCCGCCAGCTCGAACCGACCCAGCCGTCGTTCCGCGGCCCCGGTGAAGGCACCCTTCTCATGGCCGAACAATTCGCTCTCGAGGAGCGTCTCCGCCAGCGCGCCGACGTTGACGCCGATAAACGGCTTGTTCTTTCGGGGCCCGAGCCGATGAATACCGCGCGCGACCAATTCCTTGCCGGTACCGCTCTCGCCTTCGATCAGGACCGTGCTGCTGACGGGTGCGATCTGCTCGATCTTCACCAGCACTTCGCGGAGTGCCTCGGTGTCACCGCTCAGCCCCGTTTCCTGGCTGAGCCGTCGCCGCTCCAGCAACCGTCGCACCACCGGCGCCACATCCTCGGCCGCGGCGGGCTTCATCAACACATCGGCGTAGCCGATGATTCGTAACCGATCGCGAATCCCCGGTTCATCGACATCGGCCAAGCCCACCACCGGCACGCCCGCCCAAAGCTCCTCGCGCACCACCTGCACATTGCCCGTATCGAACAGGGCGCCGGTGATGACGACGACGTCCGGCTCAAAACGCTCGAGCGTTCCCCGTACGTCGTCGAGCGGCGACACCACTTCCGTCGTGATGCCCTGTGCTTCGAGCAACGCGTTGAGACGCACTGCCGGTTCGACGTCGGTAAGTGTGATCAGCACCTTCATCGAGCGACCAACAGCTCAAGCACGCAGGAGGCGCACCACGCACATTTATTGCGCAACTGGAAAATGAACATGACGGGAAGGCAGGTGACGTGCCGAACTGGCAGCACGCAAGATACAGGCGGACGCGCGAACGACAAACTCCAGTACCGGACGGAATCCGATACTGGAGCAGGTCAGGGCGTCGAGCTGAAGTCAGCCAACGCGCTGTGGACGATGCCGACTCAATTCATCGTTGGCGTTGCGATACCGAACCACCGAGCTTCGAAGCGGCGGCGAGCCAGCCGTAGCCTACCGCCAGGATGACTGGACGGTATCCCCGATCCCCGGCAGGACGGAGGAATCCGTTTGCAACCCTTCCGTAATCAGAAGTGCAATCGTGGCCGCCGGAATGATGCGCTGGATCGCCATCATCGACTCGGCAGAGTCGCGCATGTGAATCGCCGCGGTGTCAGCGACTTCGGTGTCGCCGAGCGTGAGCGCAGAGGTATGCAGCATCAGGTAGCCGACATATGCCAGCGAGATGGCGGTGTAGTCATCGCGCAGATCCTTGGGCAGCTTTTCCGTGCGCACGAAGTCGATTGCGGCCGCACCAAGCCCCAGCACCGACGACACAGCCTTCTTCACGACCTTCGACACGCCGCCCACGTTCTGCTCACGACGCGTCGTCAAAGCCTCGAGTGTCGTGATGTGGTTCTCAGAAACCGCGTGCAGCTTTTCCAATGCTATCCTGAACTCGCCCGCCTCATCGAGATCTGCGATCTGACCAGCGAGCGCGGTCTTCAGATGCTGCTCCAGTGCCAGCATGTCGGTCACGTAACCATTGATTCTCTCGCCCGCCTGTTCGTCGATCACCTGCCTGCTCATGTCAGTCATGCTGGTCTCGTGAAAAAAGTGAAATCAAATAAAAAAGGCGCGCCTTCCCTGAACCAGGGAAAGCACGCCGCACACTGACGAGTCACTGTCCTCGCCCGGTCGGAACTGCATGATGTAGCCTACTCGATTACGCTAGCGCACCACACGACGACCCGCAATTCCTTCAACTCCAGACATGCGCCGATGTGCTGACTGATCGACCAATGCACCCGGACTGGCCTCCGCTGTTTCGATGTGGCCGCTTCGGCGCGGGCGGGCGGATTCCCTACTTCCTGGCCGATCCTTTGAGCCAGAACGGGAGTGCAGCCACGGTGGCGGTCACCGGCGTCCCGCGGATCTCGACCTGGAACGTCGTGCCGACGATCGCCTGATCGCCGGGGAGATAGCACGTGCCGATCGGGATGCCGACGCTCGGTCCCACGGTGCCACTGCAGACCACCCCGCAGGCCTCGCCATCGATCGACACGGGCATGCCGTGACGAGGCACATTGCGCACCGGAAGCGTGAAGCCGACGAGCTTACGCGGGATACCCGCCATCTTCTGCGCGACCAGCGCCTCCCGACCCACGAAGCGCTCCTTCGCCGTGAGCTTCACCAGCCACGCGAGGTTCGCTTCGAACGGCGTCACGGTATCGTCGATATCGTTGCCATACCTGTCTCTTATACACATCTCCGAGCCCACGAGACTA
>ENA-ORBV01013859-ORBV01013859.1-microbial-mat-metagenome-genome-assembly--contig:-NODE-13859-length-12173-cov-3.263062_pt1 | contig 12173 bp, 12 predicted proteins | sample MGYA00237777_ERZ505514 | MGnify/ENA primary metagenome ERZ505514 (study PRJEB26160, sample SAMN06269048) | microbial mat metagenome | isolation source: Oligotrophic lake microbial mat | place... | reverse complement strand
TATAAGAGACAGGCGCTCGATCGCCCTTGAGGGTCTTCAGCTTCGTGGCTGAATGGAAATGGTTGAGCGAGTCCGGACCAGCGATCCCGGCGGCACATTCATCGTCAGGATGGCGCCAGAGGCCACGATGGCGTCGTCGCCGATCTGCACCTTTGGCTCGATGAAGATGCCCGTTCCGAACCGGATGCGATGGCCGATCGAGGCGAAACCCGAGAGCATGACGCCGGGTCCGAAGGTGTTGTCGTCTCCGACCATCGCGTGGTGCTCGATGTTGGTGTAGGCGCCGATGAAGTTATTCCGACCGATGACCGAGGTGGGGCCCAGCCGCGCGAATCCGAGAATGACGTTGCCGGCGCCGATCTGGACGTTGGTGCAGACACTCACCGTCGGATCAATGACCGATGCCATCGGAATTCCCAGCGTCCCGCACATCTCGCGCACCTTGACGCGAAACGGGATGATGGTACTCACGGAACAGACGACCGCATCGAAGGAACCGTCCTTCCAGAGCCTCTCGAGATCGGCCAGGCGTCCCACGACCGAAACGCCCATCCGGGCGCGACCGTGCCAGCGGGGATCGTCATCCAGCATGGCAACGCCACGCTGGTGTGGCGTTCGCGCGATGATGTCGAGAACCAGCGAGGCGCCGTCGCCCGCGCCCGCCACCAGGATCCGCTGCTGGCGACCCGTGGGGTAGATGTCGTCCACGACATCCCGGGCATCCGCGGTTGACCGGGCACGGGTGTCCATCAGGGCCCGAATCTCGCTCTCGGTGACCGGTCCATCGCCTTTACCCCGCGTGACCGCCTCGATGTCGATGTTGCCGCGGAGCGCCAGGAGCTCGGCCTTCTTTGTCCAGCGTCGCTGTCCATCTCCGGCCTCGATCCTGTCATCGTCGGGGGATGTCTTCGGCCAGTCGATTGGCTGATTCTCCCGTTCGGTCAGGGCCGCGAGTGTTTCACCGACCCGAATCTCGGCTCCCGCATCAACCCGGAAATACAGGAACCCTTCATCCTCCACCTGCAGGTCGAATGTCGACTTGGATGTCTCCAGGAGACCGATGATCTCACCCTTGCCGACACGCGTGCCGGACGTCCTGGTCCAGACGACAAGTCGCATGACCTCGCTGTTGAGATTGACCATCGGGGCCCGGATGAACGTCGTCATAGCAGCCCGTGTACCGATCGTTCAATGTCGTCGAGGGATGGCAGAACGGAATCTTCAAGGCTTCGTGCCGCCGGTATGATCGTATCGCGCGCGGCGACCCGGCACACCGGTCTTTCCAGAATCCCCCAGAGCCGGTCCTGGAGCGTGGCGGCCACTTCGGCGCCCCAGCCAAAGCTCTTCGTTCCTTCTTCGACCACCACGACCCTTCGGGCCTCGGCCGCCACCGGCAGGATATCGTCGATGGCCAGCGGCTGAACCTGTGTCGGGAAGCAGGCGACAACGCGAATTTCGTCGTCGGCGAACCGGGACATCAGGGCGTGCACCATCAGGCTGGTACCGCCGTAGGCAATGACGGCGACATCCGGTGCACCCCCGACATAGTTGCGCACCACGGCTGTTGCATACGGGTATCGCCCTTGCTTCTCGATGCTGAGCCCTGCCGCACCATCGTTCACGAGCGGCTCTTCGTAGAGCGACTTGTGCTCGATGAACAGGACAACGCCCCGCGTCTTCGTGACCGCCCTGGTCAAGGCATCACCGGGGTCGTCGTAGATCGACGGGGACACGATGACCAGGTGCGGCACCCCAAAGAACAGCTTCTCCAGGCACTGGCTGTGGGTCGGACCGTAGCCCCGACGTCCCCCCACCGGGGTTCGGACGACCAGCGGGACATCGACTCGCCAGTCAAACATGGCCGGCAACTTGGCCCCGTAGTTGATGATTGAATCCGCGGCCAGCGTCATGAAATCGCCGAACATGATCTCCACGATGGGGCGCAGTCCGCGCAGCGCCATACCGACGCCCACGCCAACCAGGCCGCCTTCGCTGATCGGTGTGGTGATGACCCGATCCGGCCAGGCCGCCTGTGCGCCCAGCGTGACCTTGAAGGCGCCGCCATATGGATCGAGGAGGTCTTCTCCCAGGATGTACACCCGGTCATCCCCTTTGAGCAGTTCCCTTATGCCCCGCTGCAGGCTCGCGAGGTAGGTAGTCACCGGGGCCCGCCAGCGAAAAAGTCGTTGGAGTCACGCGGATGGGCAGCCTGGGCCGCTACAATCGCCTGCTGGAGCCTCGTTTCGAGGGCCGCCTCACTGGCCGTCACCGCGGACGGGTCGAGTGCCATCAACTGTTGGCGGAAGTTGGCCACGGGGTCGTGGAGTCGACGGATTTCCTGAAGCTCCTCTTCCGGCCGATGATCGTCGCCCTTGCTGTGCGCGCAGAGTCGGTGGGTATGGAGGATCAGGAAGAGAGGGCGATTGCGGCGTCGTACCTGCTTCACGGCCCGGGTGGCGGCCCCGAGAACGACCATCACCTCGTCGGCATTCAAGGTCTCAACCTCGATGTCAAATGACCGAACGCGGTCCTCGAAGGAACCCACATGTTCGTATCGCGTCGGGGTGCTCTGGGCCTGACCGTTGTGCTCCAGCACGAACAGCAAGGGGACGTTCCAGAGCGAGGCCATGTTCAGTCCCTCGTAGACCGCTCCCTCCGCCATGGCGCCATCCCCGAGGAATACGCAGCCGATGGCTCCCGTACCCCGCAATTTTTCCGCCCAGGCCGAGCCGACCGCGCAGGGAATCGTTCCTCCCAGCACGCCGTTCGAGTAGAACGCGCCGGTGTGAAGATGCTGCGATCCGCCAATCCCCCCGCAGACACCGGTTGACTTGCCCAGGATCTCGGCCAGCAAGCCTTCCATGTCGTCGGAGTAGGCAAGGAAGTGGCCGTGACTGCGGTGATTGGACCAGATGACATCCCGGGTTCGATCAAGGGCGTTGACCACCCCGACGCCGCAGGCTTCCTGACCGATGCAGGTATGCACCGTGCCGGACAACAGGCCCTGGGAAAACAGGGCCAGCAGACTCTCCTCGACCCGTCGAATCGTGTAGAGCTGCCGGTAGAGATCCAACTTCCGGGAGCCGGCAAGTTCGAGCAGATCGAGCGGTTGTCCGTCCACCTACAGCCCCCTCAGCGTCTGCCAACTGCGGTTGTACTTCTTTGGGTGACAGCCATCAGTCTACCGGTCCGTCCCGGCCAGGCAAAACGGCGGGGTGACCCTTGTGGGGTCACCCCGCCTCGACATCGCTTTGGCGAAGGCCTCTCCTGACCCTTTCGGGTCACCCTCACCGGGCGATGAATCCTCGTTCCTCCCGTTGACAGTTCAGCGTCCGTCCTCCGGCCGATCGTCGGTCCGACCACCGTCGTTGGGACCTGCGGTGACTTCGCCTTCGATGAACATCATCCGGCTGACCTTCTTGTTCGAGGCCTCGAAGCAGACGCCGTAGAGGTGCATGCCGGGCCGCTTGGCCAGGGTGTCCGTGTAGCCCTGGTCCGAGGCACTGACCGAGGCGATCCGGACACCGTCGAGCTGGATGTGGGCCGTCAGGCCGGCCACCGGCGCCGTCCAGGTGAGCGACCCGCCATGGGCGTTGATGCCGAGCAGGGTCAGGGCGGCCGGGGCTGGGACGTTCTCACGCGTCCGCACGGGAACCGGCAGCTCTCCATCGGAGGCGCCATCATCGCTCTCGATCGAAACGTAGCTCGGGGCGGTGGAGATATCGGTGCCGCATCCGACGAGCGAGAGCGTGGCGACGAGGGAGAGGGCGATCGAGGTCTCGGTGAGACGGCTGCGGTTGGAGATGGTGCGGAACATGACGTCCTCCTTCAGATGATGAAGCTTGTTGGCGGCTGAGTTGCTGGTCTGCGTTGCGTCGTCCCGGTCAACCTTGACAGGAACGGAAACAGACTATTGCAGGCTCTGTGCCAGAGGGGTTTTGGAGACAAATAAATTCATAACAACAATAATTACAACATTTTAGTCCTTTGACATTGGCGACTTCCGGGGTGGCTGCCAAACATGAAAGTTAAGCAAAGTTAACGATTGGACGTCCAGCACACTGATCAGTTATCAAGTTCCGCGGCCGGGCCCCTAATTGCCAAACAGGCTGATCAACCGAACCTCAATGCCATCAAAAGCGGGTGCCAGGAAACAGTATCCCCCGGTACAGAGGAACCCTGTCGGTCGGCGGCCGACGAAGACATTCAAATTGTGTCGGCCACTCCAGGCCAGGTTCACGGTGGCGGATGCCCAGGTGTCCCGGCCATCCACGGCCACCGCGGCGGTTTCTCCCTGCAGCGCCAGCGTCAGCCAGGGGGCCTGCTGGTACTCCAGCGTCACGAGCGAAAGGGTCTGCTTCTCCGCCGCCACGTATTCAGTAGTCTGGATTTCGAGCGTGGCCGCCACGCTTCGCACCTCATCGATACCGATCTCGACATCGCCGCCAACACTCCAGCGGTCGGTGATCCCCTTGATGCGATCCGTCTCATGATCAAGGACCGCCCGGAGTCGTGGCCCCGAGTCATCCGGTCCGGGGCGCAGGCGTGCTTCGAGCGTCCACTGGCGAAACTCGAAGACCAGGTCGGCATTGTGATTGTCCGAGCGGCTGTGATTCAGGGCGAGTCCGTCTTCAAGCCCGGGGCTCCACTCGATCGCCACCTGTTTCCCCACTTCGTCATCCGGATTGCTGAGATGCGTGCCCCGGTTCAGTAGCGTCCAGCTCTGTGTCTTCACCAGCGTGGGCGGCTCGTTGTAGGAACTGATGAACCGCTCGTAGTCCTTGAACTCGAAGGAGGCGCCGAACGAATAGGCGGCGGCCGTCACCGCGCCGTACCAGGCCCGCCCGTTCTCCGGCAGGAGCAGGGGGTCCGCCTGGCGCCGGGCGCCGGTCAGGTGGGCGGTCAGGAATCCGCGAACCAGGTCAATCTCGCCGGAGAGGAACTCATCTCGGATCCGCGCCGCGTCCTCTGGCGTCGGATCCCCGGGATCAATCGTATTGATACGAAGGTAGCTGCCGGCCACCGACACCCCGTCGAGCGGGTCGATGACCGCCCGCGCACCCCGAATCGTGTCCAATCGTTCGCCGGTTCGATCGGAGGCCGGCTCGCCCGACTGCGGCACGAGGAGCGGCCGCCCGGAAAGCACGGTGCCTGCGAGATTCCCGTAGCGTCCCCGGACGCGGACCCCGTCGATATCCCGGTCAAGCGCCACCGACCGTTCAATTCGACCGACCGACGCCGTGCGCGTTTCGTAGGCGCGAAGCAGCACGCCCCGCCCCCACGTCTCATAGTAATTGCCGCCCAGTACCTCCAGGTGATCGTCAACATACTGCAGCGATCGCTGATCAATCTCTTCCAGGCCGGGCCCCTCGGACGGCTCGATGGCGTGATAGCGGGCCGACAGGCTCCATCGCCGCCAACCGGCATCCAGCCGAAAGAGATCCTCGAACGACTCGTCCCCGTCCTCGCGGGCCAGCCCGTATTCGATGCGGTTGGAGCCGGAGAGAAAGAGATCGCCGGTATCCTGGGCCGATGCGGGCGCAGCGGCCAGCAGGAAGAGTCCGATGGCCACCCGGGTACTGAGCGCCGCGATTCGCGGAGGCTTTGCGGATCTCAGTCGAGGAGTGATTTCAGCCGGCTCCAGGTTGTGGGTTCGACCGGCACGAGGAGTGCGGCGTTGAGGGCGTTGATGAGCCCCTGCTTATAGGTGCTCCAGCCGGCGCCGGTGTACTGGCCGCTTGCCCGATGCGCAATTCGGCCGTCCTTCCCGATCACCATGTAGTTGTGGCGCTGGGTGCCGTAGGCCGCGAAAATAGAAGCCAAACCTTGGACGTCCCGTCCGACTGGAAAATCCCATCCAGCAGTCGTGCAGAAATTGACCACATTCGCCGAACTTCCTGACGAATTTTGCTCGACCGCCAGAAAAACCACGCCCTGAGGACGATAGACATTGACCAGATCATTTTGAAAAAACGGCGACGCCGTTTGACAGGGTGGTCACCAATAGGCAAAGAACGCAATACAGACAACCGAACCGGCATGCTCGCCCAGGGTGACCGTGGAGGGTCCGGCAATCACGTTCGCGATCGTAAAATTCGCCGCTACCGAGCCAACTTCTCCCGCGGCGCGGGCGGCCCGGGGCGTCAGCGCGGCGGGGAAGGCGGCCATGATTGCAAACAGGGCCAACATCCGGGCCGTCGAGATGAGTCGATGTGTCACGGGAAGCTCCTTTTCGAGGATCGGTCCTGCGGAAGTGTACCATTGAGACTGGCTCCAACCCGCATTCGAGGATACGCATCGTGACCATGGAACGGATCGAAACACTGCGGCAATTCGTGGCCGACGAGCCCCTGGATGGCCTGACCCGCTTCATGCTCGGCAAGGAATTGCTGGCGGCGGGGCTGGCGATCGAGGCGGCGGAGCATCTTGCCGAAGCGGTTCGGCTGTCGCCGGATCACACGGCCAGCTATCGTGAACTGGGCAATGCCCTGGTGGCAGCGGGGCGCCCGGCCGAGGCCGAGGTGGCCTACGAAAGCGGGCTTGCCGTCGCTGAGTCCACCGGCGATCTGCAGACCGGCAAGGAGATCCGGGTCTTCCTGGCCCGCCTCAAGCGCCGTACTTGTTGAGCCGGCGGGCGTGGGCCATGGCCATCGGCATCAGGTGCTCGGCCGGAAAGTGACCGAGTCCGCCTCGAAGACAGGCCGATTCGCCATACTCGGTCAGGCCGTCGAATCGGGCCCACTTGCTTGCGATGACCGTCGGCACACCGTGCCATGAGTGGGTCATCATGGTGGCCGGGGTCGAGTGATCACCGGTGACAACCAGCACATCGGGCTGCTTCTCGAGCAGGATCGGCAGCGCCTGGTCCACGGACTCGATGACGCCGACCTTGGCATCAAAGTTGCCGTCCTCGCCGTACGAATCGGTCTTCTTCACGTGAATGAAGAAGAAATCATACTGATCCCAGTGGGCGGCCGCGGCGCGGAACTCGTCGGCCGGCGTTTCCCCCTCGAAGGTCACCTTGTTCATGCCGACCAGGCGCGCCAGGCCACGGTACATCGGGTAGACCGCCACGGCGGCGCACGTCAGGCCGTACAGCTCCGTCATGCCGGGCAGCGACGGGTGCTTCGCGAAGCCGCGGAGCAGGACGCCGTTGGCCGGAAGGTGGTCGGCCAGGATTCGCTGCGCCTGCGCCACGAACTCGTTCATGAGTTCGGCGCTCCTGGCTGCCGACGGTGCTTCGGGCGCAATGGCGAGGGGGGGTTTGCCGGTCACGAGCGGATCGGTTTCGGTCAGCGTGTCCTCGAGGCCGTCGCCGCGGAGCACCAGGACGAAGCGGTGCTCCTTGACCGGCTCGACGAACAACTCCACGCCAGGAATCCTGACGCCTCGGGAGAGCTCGGCGCAGAGCCGAATGCACGTCTCCGTGTCGATCCGGCCGGCCCGCCGGTCGGTGACATTGCCGGCGGGGTCGAGCGAACAAAAGTTGCCGCGCGCCGCCACATCCCGATCCGTCATCGGGAAATCGATCCCCAGCGCCTCGAGGACCCCCCGCCCGATGTCGAACCGGACAGGGTCGTAACCGAAGAGCGCCAGGTGTGCCGGACCAGAGCCCGGTGTGATACCGGGCGCCACGGGGTACGAGAGGCCGCTCGAGCCACGGGCGCAGAGGGAGTCAAGGTTTGGAGTGCGGGCGGTTTCCAGTTCGGTACGTCCGCCCGGTTCCCGGGGGAGGCCGCCAAGGCCGTCCATGACGAGCATGACGATTCGGGCCGGGTTGTCGGTGGTGTGAAGCCGTCGCATCAGGTCAAAATTGGCCATTTCGGATAGTATGAACCCGCGTTGAACACTGTCAAACCAACTCCACCCGACCGGCCGGGCCATGAGTTCCTCCGCGGCCCCTTTTTAGTCTCGTTGCTCCTCGCGGCGGCGACTCTCCTGCCCGCCCTGCTTCGCCCCTGGATTCGCGTTCGCGCCGACTCCTGGTTCCACACCGCCGTCGTGTACGAGATCGAGCGGGGCGGCATCCCGCCGCAGGACCCCTACTTCGCCGGTCTGCCGCTCCAGTACATGTGGTTCTTCCACTGGATCATGGCGGGTGTTCGGCAGGTGGTGTCGATCGCGCCCTTCGATCTCATGGTGATCGTGAATGGCCTGACCCTGGTGGCGTTGACCATGGCCTCGGCTGACCTGGCGGCATGGCTGGCGCGCCGGCAGGGAGTGGTCGCCAGCCGGGCCGCCACCCTGGCGGCGGTGGTGGTGCCGCTCGGACTCGGCGTCCTGTTCTGGCTGTTCCTGCCGATCCGCGCGCTCCGGGCGCTGGCGGGCGTGAGTGGCGGCATGAGCGAACTGGTGCAACTGTTCCGGCTGACGCCGCTCGATATCCCCACGGCGCGGGCCTTTCTGTCCGACTTTGGAAGCGTGCCATTCTTCCTTAACAAGTTCATGGTCGGCACGGCCTACGGAATGGCACTGACCGGGTTCGTCGTTTACCTCGGCGCGCTGGTTCGATTCATGGAACGACCGCGCCTCGCCACGCTGCTCGTGGCAGCCCCGGCGTTGTTCCTGACCTTGATGTTTCACCCGGTTGTCGGCTTCACGACGGTGGCCGTGTCAGGGCTGACGGGCATGGCGATGCTGATCACGGGATCGGCGCGGGGCGGGCTGGCGATTCGACCGCTGGCGGCGTGGGGCCTTGCCGCCGCCGCCGCCCTGGCCGGCGCGGGGCCGTACCTGATTGGCGTTACCCGGGGGAAACCGGGCGTCCAGATGGTTCCGATCCATCTGGACTGGGTCAACGTGGTCGGGCTGTTGATCGGCTGCGCGTTCGTTCTGGTGGCCGCGTTCCAGCCCGGCCGCCGCCTCTGGCGCGAGGCCCGGCCGTGGGGGCGTTTCCTTGTCACCTGGATACTGGCCACGTTCGTCTTCGCCTCGATCGTCCGGTTGCCCGGTCCCAACACGACCGACAAATTCACCTATCTCCTGTATCTGCCGCTGGCCATCCTGGCATCGGTCGGCCTGGCATCGGCCTGGCGCGGTCCCCGCGGTGTCCTCATGGCCGTGTTGCTGCTGGCGCCGGCCAACCTGATCGGATACGCCTCGTACTTTTGCGATCCCGACCGGGGCGGTCGTCCGAAGGAAGTGAACGAGTCCTACGACTGGCTGCGCGCCAATACCCCGGCCGACGCCATCATCCTCGACTCGCAGGATCGTTGCGACGTCCTGGTGAGCGTGCCTCGCCGGCAGTACTGGGGGCGCGAGGCCTACGCCGAGCAGTGGGGCTACGACCTTGCCGAAATGGATCGCAGGCGGTCGATCCGCAATCACCTGCTGGGCCCCCCGGGCGTGGCCGCTGCCACGTTCGACCCCTCGAATCTCGAGCCGCTCATTCGACTGGGAAGCCCGATTTACCTGATCGTTCGTGAGGAGGATGTGGGCGCCGCCGCCTATGGCGGCTGGGCCCGGGCTCACCCCTCCTTTGAGAGAGCATTCGACCGTTCCGGCATTGCCATCTACCACCTGATGCCACGGTGACTCGACAAGGCCGCCCGGCGGTTGGATACTTCAGACCATGATCACCATACAGATTGATCCCTCACTCGCGGCCGTGCTCAAGGTTGGCGTCGTCGACCTGGGCGGCCTCACCGTGCATGCGGAGAATCCCCGCTGGGATGTCATCGAGGGTTTGTGCGCAGAGCTTCGGGCCGAGTTCGGCGACACACCGATCGGTCGGGTGCCGGGCGTTGAGTGGGCGCGCCAGCTCTATTCCTCGGTGAGCATCGACCCGACCAAGCATCGCCCGTCGTCCGAGGCACTACTTCGGCGCGCGTTGAAGGGGGAGCCGCTGCATCAGATCAACACGCTTGTCGACGCCCTCAACTGGTGTTCGCTCGAGTACCTGATTCCCATGGGCCTCTACAGCACCTCACGAATTGAAGGCGACGTTGCGATACGGTACGGCCAACCCGGCGAAGCCTATGAGGGGATCGGCCGCGGGATCGTCAACCTGGACGGCCGGCTCGTGGCCGCCGATCGTCATGGCGCGTTCGGCTCGCCGACCTCGGACTCCTACCGCACCGCGGTCTCGGTGGACACGCGTCAGGTTCTCGCCATTTTGTATGTGCCGATTGATTACCCGGACGACGATCTGGCCGAGGCGGTGGAGTCGTTTGCCGAGCGGGCCCAAAGCTGGTGCGGCGGCGAAGTCCAACGAACTGATGTCCTGCGGGGATGACATGGGGTCATCGAACGGGCTGGCGCTGGTTCTTGTCGGAGCGCTTGTCATGAGCTGGGCGCAGCCAGGCGGCGCTGAATTGAACCCCATCGCCCGGGGATCCGCGACGCGGAGCCCCGTCGTAGCCCGGCACGGGATGGTGGCGGCATCGCAGCCGCTGGCAGTGCAGGCCGGCCTCGACATCCTGAAGCGGGGCGGCAGCGCCATCGACGCGGCCATTGCCACCAACGCCTGCCTCAGCCTGATGGAGCCGACCGCCTGCGGCCTCGGCGGCGACCTGTTCGCCATCGTTTGGGATCCCGCCACCGGGACGCTCGTCGGCCTCAATGCCTCGGGCCGGGCGCCGATGAATCTGACCGCCGAGGAGGTGCCGCCCGAGGCCGACGGCACGATCCCGCTCTTTTCGCCGTACGCGTGGACGGTGCCGGGCTGCGTGGACGGCTGGTTTGCCCTGCACGGAAAATTCGGCCGGCTTCCGATGTCCGACATCCTGGCGCCGGCCATCCGCTATGCCGGGGAGGGGTTTCCACTTTCGCCGGTGATCGCCGGCGACTGGGAGCGCGGGCTGCGCCGCTTCAAGGACAAGCCGGGATACGCGGAGGTCTTCATGCCCGGAGGCCGCGCCCCGCGGCCGGGTGAGATTTTCAACAATCCGGCACTCGGCCGGACGCTCGAGGCCCTCGTCCACGGCGGTCGCGATGCCTACTACAAGGGCGAACTGACCGACGTTCTCCTTCGCTACTCGGCGGCGAATGGCGGATTTTTCAGCCACGCCGACTTCGAACGACACACCTCGACCTGGGTCGAACCGGTCCGCTCGTCCTACCGCGGCCATGACATCTGGGAACTGCCGCCGCCGGGCCAGGGGATTGCGGCGCTTCAGATTCTCAATATCCTCGAAAATTTCGACATCGCCGCCATGGGACGGGAATCAGCTGATTTCTGGCACCTGTTGACCGAGGCCAAGAAGCTTGCTTTCGCGGATCGGGCCCGGTATTACGCCGATCCAGATTTCGCCGCCGTGCCGACGGCGGCGCTCCTGTCCAGGAACTACGCGCTCACCCGATCCTCCTTAATCGACATGACCCGCGCCGCATTGACCGACGAGGCCGGCAATCCCCTCGCCGTCGATCCCGCCGCGCTGAACCGCCCGGAAACCACCTATCTCTGTGCCGCCGATGCCTCCGGCATGATGGTCAGCCTCATCCAGAGCAATTACACCGGCTTCGGCAGCGGTTATGTCATCCCCGAACTTGGCTTTGGCATCCAGAACCGCGGCGGCTGCTTCGCGCTCGCATCGGGCCATCCGAACCGGCTGGAGCCCGGGAAGCGCCCGTTTCATACCATTATTCCGGCGTTCGTGACGAAGGATGGCCAACCGCTGATGGCGTTCGGTCTGATGGGTGGTGACATGCAACCGCAGGGTCACGCCCAGGTCATCATCAACCTGCTCGATTTCGGCATGGGGCTGCAGGAAGCCGGGGACGCGATCCGATTTCACCACACCGGCTCGACCGATCCGGACGGAACGGTGATGACCGGGGGCGGCATCCTGCACATTGAACCGGGTCTCGCTGCCACAATCCTTGAAGAACTCCGTCGGCGCGGCCACCGAATCGAGGACGAGGGGGTGGGCGCCTACGGGGGCTACCAGGCCATCTATCGCGACCCGGTTTCCGGCGTGTACGTCGGTGCCACCGAGAAGCGCAAGGATGGTTGCGCCCTGGGATATTGATCGCCCTGTTTGGCCATCTGGTGCTCGAGAATTGAGATTGATAACTGAATGGTGCCTTGAATCGCTGTTTGTTAGCTTTGATTAGCTTTTTTGGTTGGCTGCAACTCCATCCACCATTTCTATCGAGCTTATAACATAATGCCATTGTTGTGCTTACAGAACATGGCACTTCCAATAACCCCTCTGGCACAGAGCCTGCAATAG